>Ga0075467_10004132_pt1 | contig 10864 bp, 9 predicted proteins | sample DEB08_DNA_9_FD_75067 | JGI IMG/M metagenome (GOLD analysis project Ga0075467, IMG submission 75067) | Aqueous microbial communities from the Delaware River and Bay under freshwater to marine salinity gradient to study organic matter... | ecosystem: Environmental > Aquatic > Marine > Coastal ...
ACACTGTCCATTGAGCAAATAAGTAAGATAGTGAAACAAATACAGTCAGTATTTGCCCACCTACATGATAATCAGGTAAGCCATGGCGATTTGTATGCCCACAACACTCTGCTGGACCAAGATGCCAACATCATTTTTGGTGATTTTGGCGCGGCCACTATGTATCACATGTTGAATGAAAAGCAGCAGGCACAAGTTCAGAAAATTGAGCGTCGAGCAATGAACTACTTTATTGAGGACTTGTTGAGTGTGTGCGCTGAAGATGACAAAGATAGTCGCGTACATGCCATTTTAGCTAAGAGCATCGATGGGTTAGTTTAAATTCAATCTGAGGCTTAACCCATTGACCTGCAATTAAATCTGCCCATTTAAAATATGTTCAGAAGAACCAAAGCTGAGCTATATCTCGAATTTATAAGGGGCGTCTAGGAGACATTTATATAAGTAAACAGGCCGGTTATGTTTAGATTCATGAACTAATATTGTGGAATGAATTTGAGCAGCTTCATATCTGTTGCAAACGCTGCGCTATCTCAGGTGCAATCAGGTTAATTACCTGTGTTTTTAAAGCCTCACTGAGTTCTGAATGGCACAATTGGCCATCATCATCTGCCTCAATTAAGGCATTTTCTTTTAACGCTTGAATAAATGTAGACAGTACCTTTTTATCAAAAAACTCGGGCGAGTTGATGCCATGCAGTGCGGCTAATCTTTCGGCAAATTGAGCACTTTTCTTTTCTAGTACAGAGCGGCTCACTCTTTCTTGCTTCGACAATAATGTTAACACTACCGCATAGCGATGTAAGGTTTCTTGAATGCTCCGGCTAAGCAGCCATGCTGAATAGAACTCTTCACTATCAGCCGCGGGTATCTGGATGTCAGACCCATTCGTTTCGAGCAAACCCATTTCCAACATCTTGGTTAGTAGTGAATCAGTATAAGATGCCGCTTGTTCTGTGCTCATATACATAAATAATTCGCGTTTGAGTAAGGGGTAGAGCTTAGCTACTAACATCAATATTTGTGGTTTAGATAAGCTTTTGTTAGCGAATACAATGGCGGCAATAAGGCCTGGTAGGGCGAATAAGTGCAGAATATTGTTACGGTAATAGGTTAGCGCTACCGCATTTTGGCCTTTTAGTGAAATTATTTTACCGAAACTATCTTCGGACACGTTAAATTTATTCAGTTTGAGGGTGTTTTCTAATAACTTTTTACCTGTTATTTTTGGCAGTGTGGCAAGTTGACTGTAAGGCGCCTCACGCAACAATTCTAAAAAGTGGTCAATGGCTTGTTCTAATTCAGGCTGAGCCATCGCGTGCTTTTTCGCCGATAGCAAACAGATGGCACAAATTGACATACCGCTAACGGCAGCCGTTTGGTTTATTCTGCCCATCACATCTGTAGCAAGTTCATTTACGACTGGCGTCAGCCATTTAGGCTTCTTATCGCCATTGTTTTCTTGCTCATCTCGCCAATTAGGTACTTGTTTGTCGAGGTAATTAGTCAAATTGATCGGTTCGCCAAAATTTAGAAAACCGTAGCCGTAATTTTTGAGTTTTTTAATAGCAGAAAATATTTGAAAGAAAGATTCTTTTTTCTTGCCGGTGCCGTTTAATTCTTTGAGGTAACTAGACACTTCCATCACATGTTCATACCCAATATAAACGGGAACTATGCTCACAGGACGATTAACACCTTTGATTAGGGCCTGTAATGTCATTGCCAACATGCCCGTTTTAGGGGGTAATAAACGCCCTGTTCTGCTTCGCCCACCTTCGGGAAAATATTTCACGGAATAACCTTTGTTAAATAGCAATTCTAAATATTCGCGAAACACGGCTGAGTAGAGTTTGTTGCCTGCAAAGCTGCGACGAAGATAAAACGCGCCAGCTTTTCTTAATATTCCGCCAACAGGACGAAAATTTAAGTTTATTCCAGCAGCTATATGGGGTGTGACTAACCCTTGATGATAAATAACATAGGTCAGTAATAAGTAATCCATATGACTTCGATGACAAGGTACATAGATAATCTCGTGGCCATTTTGTGCCAAGGCTCTTACTTTATCAGCATGCCTGACTTCGATACCGTTATAAATTTTATTCCAAATTTTGGTTAAAATTTTCTCAGCTAATCTAATTAGGCCAGGTCGATAATCAGCTGCAATTTCAGCTACATATTTTTTTGCTTGTTGTTTTGCTTGTTGATGACTTAATTGTTTGCTGCGAGCTTCTCCAATAATGGCCTTACGAACTGATTTGGCGCCCAGAACACTATTATATAATTGATGACGTTCAAGAATGTTGGGGCCTGTTAATGTTTGATGACGGCGATAAAAATGTGTGCCGGCAACGCGTATAAGTTTATGTGCGATTTCTTCATCGCTACCTCTTAACTCCAGCATTTTCCTCGAAGATACGGCTTTGCTATAACAGACAAAATTATCTCTGCCTAAAAACAACACAATAAAAAATTTACGGAGCCAGCTAGGAGAAACTTGGTTGGCGATGACATCTGTCCAACCTGAGGTGTCTTTACCTGGTGCCCTACCCCAAAGTATAGACACAGGGACTATCTGAATATCGAGGTCTGAATTTTCTCTGTGCAGTCTAAATAGTTTAGCCGCATCTTCTTGAATTGATGTGCCTTTTGTTTTGCGGTTTAGTACTGATTTGGGTTTCTGCAAAAACAAGCACGAAGAGTAACGTTGATCGTCAATAGCTACATTGAGTGTGGGTTTGGGTAAACCTAATGCCACTGCAGACATTTTTAGTGCTAACTGATCGGTGACCGAACGGGTTCGCAATAAATAAACAATGGGGCGGGTTTTATCTATGCCCAGTTCAACTTCAAGATCACTTGGAGTACTGTTTACTTTAATTAACCATTTAACCGGTACCGTTACGATTGCTAACAGCAATCTATGCAACCACAACATACTTCTTACTCGTAGATTTATACCTCGCGAAGGATACCACAGACATTCATAGTGGTTTGATAATTGATAACGGGTGCTTCAGTTTTGTTTGATATTATTAAGTCATTCCACAGTCAGCAAAAAAACAAATTTGAGATTTAAATGTAACTGTATATACTAGTTATAACTGTATAAAAAAACAGGCTGGTTATGCGTCCACTAACTGCAAGACAAGAAGAAGTACTTGAACTGATTAAAAATACGATGTTGAATACGGGTATGCCCCCTACTCGCGCCGAAATTGCTCGGGAACTAGGTTTTAAATCTGCTAATGCAGCAGAAGAACATTTAAAAGCCCTAGCGCGAAAAGGGGTAATAGAAATTTTACCTGGCACGTCTCGAGGTATTAAGTTGAATGCACCCCTTGAAGACCAACTCGCAGAGCTTGGTTTACCATTGATTGGCCGGGTTGCTGCGGGAGAGCCTATTTTAGCTCAAGAGCATATTGAGGGCCATTATCGCGTGGATCCGAGTTTGTTTAAACCAAGTGCTGATTTTTTGCTTAGAGTGAACGGTATGAGTATGAAAGACATCGGTATTTTGGATGGCGATTTGTTAGCTGTTCATCGCACTACGGACGTACATAATGGTCAAGTAGTCGTTGCTAGAGTAGATGATGACGTTACAGTAAAACGACTTGAGAAAAAAGGTAGGCAGGTTTTGCTGCATGCTGAAAACGAAGCGTTTTCTCCCATTAAGGTCGATTTGGCGACTCAGCCGTTTAATATTGAAGGCATCGCTGTGGGGGTTATTCGCAACGCCGATTGGATGTAATCTCGATGGAGCGCATTGTTGATTAATAATGCGCTTTTGAATCGTATTTTTTATGTAAATTAAAGTTGTTTCCTCTCTTTATATCTCTATTATTTTTGTTTATCAACAATTTATGTTTAAAAATTAATCAATTGATTGCAAGTAAAGCAAAAAGGCTAGACTAATTGCTATCAAATGAGAGACCATTAACATTAGAAAATCAAAAAAACCATTAAATTAACATAAGCGTAAACCAAATAGGGGTTTTTCAATTCCTATTTGAAGTTAGTGTTTCAGTGAAAATAAAAAGTACGTTCAACGTATATGAGGTGCCATGTGAAGAGAATTTTGTTCAAAGTTGGAACTATGCTATCTGTATTGATGACTGCGTCGGTGTTTGCAGAGACGAAAGATAATATTGAGCAATACCAGCTAAACATGACTAAGGGTGTGACAGACATTAGTGCTGGTGTCTATGATATGCATATGTTGATGTTTCTTATCTGTGTTGTGATAGGGGCCGGTGTTTTTATTGCCATGTTTATCTCTATGTACTTCCATAGGAAATCTAGGGGTGTTAAGCCTGCTAATTTCCATGAAAATGTAAAAGTTGAAATTGCCTGGACAGTGATCCCTTTTATTATATTGGTTGTGATGGCTGTCCCAGCAATGAATTTATTGATTGATATGGAAGATGCTAGCGAACCTGATGTGTCTATTTTGGTGACGGGTTCACAATGGAAGTGGCATTATAAGTATATGGACAATGACGTTGAATATTATTCAAAATTGGCCACTCAAGCTGACCAAATATCTGGAAAAATACCTAAAGGTGAAAACTACTTACTCGAAGTAGACAGACCGCTCGTTATACCCACTGGTCAAAAAGTCCGCTTTCTTATCACTTCAGACGATGTTATTCACTCTTGGTGGGTGCCAGATTTTGGGTTCAAACAAGATGCTAATCCCGGCTTTATCAATGATGCGTGGACCAATGTTAATGAACCCGGTGTGTATCGTGGTCAATGTGCTGAGCTTTGTGGTAAAGATCATGGCTTCATGCCGATTGTAGTGATTGCCAAAGAGCCTGCTGAATATGCTAAATGGATTTCAGAACAAGAAGCTATACAACAAGAAGCAAAAGCAGAAGAACAAAGACTGTTATCTATGAATATGACGATGGCCGAATCCATGGAATTGGGCGAAAATGTCTATAGCGCTAACTGCGCTGCTTGTCATATGCCAAACGGCGAAGGTCTGCCTGGTGTTTTTCCTGCATTAAAAGACAGTCAAATCGCAGTTGCAGATCAGCCTAAACACATTGATATATTGATAAACGGTGTCACAGGCAGTGCTATGCAATCTTATGCTAAACAATTAACTATGTCTGAAATTGCCGCTGTGGTGACTTACGAGCGTAATGCTTGGGGTAACGATACTGGTGATTTGGTTCAAGCCAAAGACATCAATTCAGCCATGAACGGACAATAGGAGAAGGTGACCATGACAACATTAACTGATAGTACTCAGCATGATACTCATGCAGATGATCACCACGACCATCATATTCCATACGGTATAAAACGTTGGTTATATACTACCAACCATAAAGATATCGGTACGCTATATTTGTGGTTCGCTTTCATCATGTTTTTAACTGGTGGCGCAATGGCCATGGTGATCCGTGCAGAATTATTTCAACCCGGATTACAAATAGTAGAACCTCACTTCTTTAATCAGATGACCACAGTACATGGCCTAATTATGGTATTTGGTGCCGTCATGCCAGCCTTTACGGGATTAGCTAACTGGTTAATACCTATGATGATAGGTGCGCCAGACATGGCACTGCCAAGAATGAATAACTGGAGCTTTTGGATATTACCTTTTGCTTTTTTGATTCTTTTATCTTCTTTGTTTCTAGAAGGTGGCGGACCTGCTTTTGGTTGGACCTTCTACGCACCCTTATCCACTACCTACAGTGCCGATAGTACAGCATTGTTTGTGTTTGCTGTACACATCATGGGTGCTTCATCCATCATGGGTGCGATTAATGTCATAGTGACTATTTTCAATATGCGCGCGCCAGGAATGACGTGGATGAAGATGCCATTGTTCGTCTGGACATGGCTGATCACTGCGTTCTTGTTGATTGCGGTTATGCCTGTACTGGCTGGTGCGGTCACTATGGTACTTACGGATAAATTCTTTGGTACTAGTTTCTTTGATGCCGCCGGTGGTGGTGATCCTGTGATGTTCCAGCATATCTTTTGGTTCTTCGGGCACCCCGAAGTGTACATAATGATATTACCTGCATTTGGTATTATTTCACAGATTATACCTACTTTTGCTCGCAAGCCGTTATTTGGCTATGCCTCTATGGTTTATGCCACTGCCTCTATTGCACTGTTGTCATTTATTGTTTGGGCGCACCATATGTTTACTACAGGGATGCCAGTGGCAGCAGAACTATTTTTCATGTTTGCGACCATGCTGATATCCGTGCCTACAGGTGTGAAAGTCTTTAACTGGGTGGCGACTATGTGGCGTGGCTCTATGACTTTTGAAGTGCCCATGTTATTCGCCATAGCCTTTATCGTGCTATTCACTATAGGGGGATTATCTGGATTAATGTTGGCAATAGTGCCAGTGGACTTCCAGTATCATGATACTTACTTTGTGGTTGCGCATTTCCATTATGTGTTAGTCACAGGCGCTATATTCTCAATTATGGCTGCTGTTTATTACTGGTTACCTAAGTGGACAGGTAAAATGTTTCATATCGGTTTAGCGAAATGGCATTTCTGGTGCTCATTAGTGTCAGTTAACGTGTTGTTCTTCCCTATGCATTTTGTCGGTTTAGCGGGTATGCCTCGTCGTATCCCAGACTATGCGTTACAGTTCGCAGACATTAATAAGTGGATCAGTATTGGTGGTTTTGCCTTTGGTTTATCGCAACTTATTTTCTTAGTCTTATTGATTAAGGCTTGTAAAAAGCAAGGTGAGCCAGTGTCTGACCAAGTGTGGGAAGGAGCTGAAGGTTTAGAGTGGGAAATCCCATCTCCAGCGCCATATCACACCTTTGAAACACCGCCGATTGTGAAATAACTAAATTAGGAATCAAGATTTATGAGCGCTAACCCAAATCAAACAAAAAATAATAAATTGGTGCTTAAATTGGCTGCCATAGTTGTTGGTATGTTTGGTTTTGGTTTTGCGCTGGTACCTCTTTATGATGTACTTTGTGATGCCTTGGGTATTAATGGTAAACCATCAGATACTGCTTCTGTTTACGAAGCAGTTGAAATTGATGAAAGTCGTTTGATTACTGTGGATTTTATTACGCGTATAAACACCGGTATGCCATGGGAATTTAAGTCTGAAACTAGACAAGTTAAGGTGCATCCTGGGCAACTTAATGAGGTCAAATTTTACGTAAAAAACCCCACTAATACTGCCATTGTTGGTCAAGCTGTACCATCGATATCGCCTGGTCCAGCAGCATTATATATGAACAAAACAGAATGTTTTTGTTTTGAGCAACAAACATTACAAGCAGGGGAGGAATTGTTGATGCCTATGCAATTTTATGTCGACCCTCAGCTCCCAGAAGAGATTACTTATTTTACTTTGCAATATACTCTTTATAACGTCACTGCTTCGGCAGATGTTGTGGCAATGAATTAGGGTAAAGGAGAACAAAATGTCAGAAAAAGAATACGAAAAGTACTATGTTCCCGCAGAAAGCCCATGGCCCTTTATGGGGGCTGTTGCGTTATTTTTAATGGCTGTCGGGGCTGGCAATTTTGTGGTTGAAAGCACACGAGGAAAAGAGGGTTACGGCGCTTATATTTTGGGTGCAGGTTTTTTAGTTTTGGTTGTCATGTTGTTTGGGTGGTTTAGAAATCAAATACATGAATCTATGAGTGGTTTATACAGTGCTCAGTTGGGGCGTTCATATCGTCAAGGTATGGCGTGGTTTATTTTTTCTGAAGTGATGTTTTTCGGGGCGTTTTTTGGTGCTTTGTTTTATGCCAGATTTATTTCAGTGCCTTGGTTAGGCGGTGCATCAAATAATGACATGACAGGCGAAGTGCTATGGCCTGCGTTTGAGGCAATATGGCCGCTGGTTACCACGCCTGGTGGTTTAACGACAGAAGCGATGCCGTGGACTGGTCTACCTTTAATTAATACATTCATACTGCTTACGTCTTCGGTTACCTGTCACTATGCTCACGTTGCACTAGAACAAAATAATCGTGGAAAGCTCAAGTTTATGCTCGGTTTGACTGTGTTGCTAGGTGCCATATTTATGGTGATGCAAGTCGAAGAATACATCCATGCATACACAGAAATGAACTTGACTCTACAATCTGGTATTTATGGTAATACTTTCTTCTTGTTGACAGGATTTCATGGCTTTCACGTTACGCTAGGTGCGGTAATTCTATTTATTATGTTATTGAGAATTATGAAGGGGCATTTTACACCCAAAAATCATTTTGCATTTATGGCCGCTAGCTGGTATTGGCATTTTGTTGATGTAGTGTGGGTTATACTTTTTGCTGTTGTATATATTTTTTAGCAACGTCATTTATTAAGTTGAAGAGCCACTGCATTGCAGCGGCTCTTTACATTGGTTAGTGTGGTGTAGGATTGGGAACAATGAGTCCAGTTGCTACAGCGAGTAGCATTAGGCCAACAATAATGGCTGAAGTGAGAACTCTTCTACCAATAAATTTACTCATAGGTGGGCTATTAGGGTCGTCTTTGAGCATAATCATCATAGCTTTAAATAAATTGAACACCATAAATAATAGTAACCCGCCAACAAGTATTTTGATTAACATCTATTCACTCCTAAAGATATTTTGAGCTGTTATGTGGAATTTTTTATCACGTTTACCCTTTGTTGCTACCTTAATTACTTTTGTGTGTGTTGTCATTATGTTTGCTTTAGGTAATTGGCAATTACAAAGAGCTGAGCAAAAAACGGCACGTTTATTAGCTATAGAGATTGCTACCAAAACGGCTAAAGTCGATTTACAACAGGTCTTATACAGCAATATAGATGAAATGCTGGATATGCCGGTATACTTTGATGGGACCCCGGATGCTGTTCGTTATTTTTTATTGGATAATAAAATCCATAAAGGGCGAGTCGGATACCAAGTACTTGTACCTACACAAACATATGTTGGTACAGTGATTGTCAATTTTGGTTGGGTAGCCGCGACAAATAGCCGAGAAATATTGCCTAGTATCATTATTGATGTTAAAAAATCTCGGTTTGCGGGCGTCATATCCTTACCGTTAAATAATGCCATGGTTAAAGAAACGGCTTCGGTCGACGCTGTTTGGCCAAAAGTAATACAGCAGACGGATCTAAAAGTTATTCAACAACACTATACTCAAGAGATATTACCTTTTGTGGTGTTACTAAATGCGCAGGAAAGTTCAATTTTCGTAAGAGATTGGCAACCTGTTGTAATGGCACCAGAAAAACACTTAGCCTATGCCGTACAGTGGTTTTTACTGGCATTTGCTGCGTTGGCAATATTTGTTATCGCCCAAAGAAATAAGTTAAAAAGGAACAAAAAGTGAGTACCACTAAAAACAATAAATTAATGATGTTGCTTCTAGCTTCAGTTTTTATACTTCCTGTATTACTGGCAAAACTTGCTTTAGATAATGATTGGTTTAATCAAGCTGCAACAAACAAGGGGGAGCTACTTTCACCTATTGTCAATATGAGTGTATTGCAAACTACTATACAAGTGCCTAAGTGGAAATTACTCTATGTTTTACCAGAAGTGTGCCCTGTTGAATGTGAGAACGCTTTATATAGTATCGCTCAAGTACGCAGCGCGTTAGGTAAGGAAAGCGATCGTGCTGAAGTGGTCGTTATTACTCATGAAAAAAGTAATACTGCTCAGCTTGCGCAGCTTAAAGAAAAACAAAACATACGCTTTTTAAATACCAACATGAAAAGTCTGCAACAGATGTTTAAAGAAACGAGTACAGATGCTATTTTTATTGCTGATACTTTGGGTAACGTTATTTTACGTTTCCCATTACAAATTGATGAAAAGCAAGCAATATTAGATAGTCGTAATATTTTGTTGGATATGCGCAAGTTACTTAAACTGTCGCGTATCGGCTAGAGGATACTGAAATGATGAAGAAGTTAGTGCTGGTAAGCATTCTATTAGCTTTGGTGGTAATTGTACTTGGAGCATATGCTCGCCTGACTGATGCCGGATTAGGTTGTCCTGACTGGCCTGGTTGTTATGGTCATCTGAGTTTTTCTAAAACCACAGAAAATATAGAAATTGCCCAGCAAGCATTTCCTGAGCGTCCATTTGAAGAGCACAAAGCTTGGAACGAAATGATCCACCGTTATTTTGCAAGCGCTTTAGGTTTTTTGATACTGGTAATTTTTATTAATAGTCTATTCAGCAAAGCTTATAACAAGCCCGTAAAGCTGCCTCTATTCCTAGTGTGTTTAGTCTGTTTCCAAGGTGCTCTAGGTATGTGGACGGTGACACTGAATTTATTGCCTGCGGTGGTGATGGGGCACTTATTAGGTGGTTTTACTGTCTTATCTTGTCTGTTTTTATTGTATTTAAGGTTGATCCCTTACCGCATTCCTGGCGGTGATGCTGCTCTGCGTCAGTTTGGAAAATATTCAATTTTAGGGATAGTTATTTTAACGGGGCAAATAGCTCTAGGTGGCTGGACGTCAGCTAATTATGCTGCGCTAGCCTGCACTGAATTACCCATTTGTGAAGGCAATTGGTACGAGCGTTTAGACTTTACTGGTGCTTTTAGTATTCCAGAAGCAGAAAATTATGAGTTTGGTGTCCATGGCTATGCTGAACGTATGACGATGCATATTGTGCATAGAATAGGTGCGTTAATTACCTTTTTGTATTTATGTTGGTTAGGCATTAGGTTGTATGCTGCAGCACACTCAAACTTAATTAAAAAATTATCCATTCTAATGATATTAGTTTTGGGTGTTCAAATTGCTTTAGGCATAAGCAATGTAGTTTACAGTTTACCTATTGCTGTTGCTGTGATGCATAATGCAGTAGCCGCGTGTTTGATGTTGGTGTTAGTAACCATTAG
>Ga0075467_10004136_pt1 | contig 10861 bp, 15 predicted proteins | sample DEB08_DNA_9_FD_75067 | JGI IMG/M metagenome (GOLD analysis project Ga0075467, IMG submission 75067) | Aqueous microbial communities from the Delaware River and Bay under freshwater to marine salinity gradient to study organic matter... | ecosystem: Environmental > Aquatic > Marine > Coastal ...
CCCCAAAACCCCAAAACCCCAAAAACCCCAAAACCCCACAGCTAGTTTTAGATATCCAGAGTAAAAGTAATTTAAATATAATTTGAGATAAGCAAGAAGAGACAAACGTCCTAAGCTTGTTCAATTCATTGACTTCAGAAATTTGGACCTGTTTCTGCGTTTGTTGCTTCTAGACTCGGTGATGTCATTTTGACTGGCACCTAGGCTGGTTTATCACTCGAACGTTAGCACTATAGCTTCACAGGAGTTGAAGTTGTGATGGCTACTCCAGGGCTCATTCAACACAATGAGGAAGATGTTGTCAGGAAAGTTGGGATTTCATCTTATTTATCATCCATGATTCGCAGCCTGTCCCTGACCCCCGTCCAAACTCTACCTGGTCGGCAAAAACAATCATCAGGTTGTCCAGTTAATTATTAAGTTAAGCTTCTTTTAATGGTAATATAGCTCAAATTTAATTTATATCAACCCTTATTCTTGCTGGGTCTTACTTGGAGGTAATAGAACCCCACTTTGTAGTTTAGTTGCTTTGTTATTTATATCAATTTAGTTGCATCATGAGACGCCGCCTTCAGAAGTTGGACTTCGATGGGTTCTGCGAATTTGAGAGCTGTCCGCTTTTAACCTGCTCCTGATCCTGATCCTGCTGCCCACCTGCACCGTCAAGGTTAACTTGCTGCTGTGTTGGAGATGCTGACCAAGGTCGTTACGCCGCCTTCTCCGCTGTTTTCCTTTCACTGGCTTCTCCTTTATGACCACCACTCATTGGCGGGGTGAGCTACTGAATCGGAGTCTCTCGATCGACTTCTTGGTCTTCTTCCTCCTCAACAATAATCGAATTTTGCGGCTTTTGGTTCAGAATGTGATTCTTTGATCCTTGACTGTTGACCTCGGCGGCCACGTTGCCACTGCCATTTTCTTGGAATGTGTTATTGCTGTCGCCGGCGCTGTCGTGACTCAGGTTAGCCAAGTGCTAGTTCTAGCCATGTACAGCACTTGAATGATCTGTGTTGTTTGCCGCGTAAGTCTGCCCTGCTTCTTCGTAGCTGCCACCGACATTTTTATCTATGTTAAGGTTGCGCTCTGATGGTAATGAGTTGAGAGCTGGGGAGTTCGTGCCGCTTACCGATTCGTTGCCGTTATGCTCAGAGTTATAGGTGGCCTGGTTGTCGACAGCAACATGGAGGAGGTAAGCATTAGCTGAAGTGTCTTCTTCACCGTCACCCTCGAGCGCCGCCTCTTGTCTCTTGATGACGGAGCGTTCTTCGAGAAGGATCTTCGCCAGGTGCTTCAGTCTCAACAGGTCACGTTTGTTAAGCTAGTGCATCTCTCGCTCATCGATGCACTCTTCAAATGCCATGTCAAGCGTGGTCTGAGTTCCGCTCTCAGGCTCCACAATCAAAAATCTAAACGATTCAACTGGATGAGGCAGGATCATCGGGTTCTCTGGCCTGAACTTTCCTTGAGTGTATGTCACGTTAGCAGTGATCAAAATAAGCTTCTCTTTGACTTCATCGTAGAATATCTTCCTGTGCAAAGCCACTGTCTTCTCGACCTGCAGGTTGCGTTGATAGAACCTAGATTGATGCGCTGCGCATTTCTTCAGATGCGGCAACTTCATCTCGAATGTTTGAACTATCGAGTCTTGGTCGAGCTACTTAGCTTGTCGTTGGGTGGACTACCCGCTCTTTACTTTCCTCTAGCTATGCCTTTCAGCAGCTTCTGCGTAGATCTGCTGAACCTGTTCCTGAAGATGCGATGAGTTCAAGTGGCCGATTGAGTCCAAGAAGTGGCTGTTCAAGTCTTTCAACTGTCTGTAAGTTGTCGGTGAGTCGTTGAAGTTGATGTTCAGGTCATCTTCAATAGGGTTTGTAAACTGGAAGACGTAACGGAAAATGGGCTTGAGGTCGACAACGCTGGTGACAGTGACCGAGAAGTGGTCGTGCTGGGTCTTGACAACGAGGATTAGCGACTCATCCACAGTTTGGCTACCTTTCACGTCGTCGTGGTTGATCAGCTTCGCCACTCCGCCGACTTGTCTGACTTGAGAAAGTTTAAGTTCCATCTGGCTACTACGGAACATTTCAAGCCTGTCACTTGAGATGCCAGCCATTTGGCCAATGCTCGCTTTACTCTGCGTGGTTACATTCATGTCAGAACTCTGCCTCTGCATGTGGTACTTCGATGGCTTCTGCATCCCGATGCCTCCTTCGATGTTGGACAACGACTCGTCATGACTATCCTTGTGCGCAAACTTCTGCATAGTCTTGTTGTGCTCGTTTACCATTTTATCGTATTGCTTTTCTTGCTCCCTGTCGTAGATCCGAATGCTGAGTCGACCTCTGTACTTCTAAATTTAAATCTTCAAGTCTCTGTTGATGGACTCACCATCGACAAGGAACTTCTTGTCAGTCTCCTCGAGCAGGGTCCAGTTACCCCACTGCTTCGTTTCGCCTTCAATCGGCGTGAACAGCGTCTTTTCGTGGCTCATGTCGTAGACAACTGCCATGAAAGACTCGAGCGACCCCTGGTCGACGACTGAGAAACTTGCTGGGCTCATTATTTCATTCTGCACTTCGTATTCGCATTTCCAGACCAGCCTCGACGATGGTTCGATCAGCGTGAGTGCGAGAGTGGCTGGGAACTTTGACTCTTGAATAACGAGCAACAGTTGGTTGTCAATGTATTTCTTGAAAAGGGCCTGATACTTGCTGGACGTTTCCTAAACTGACTTCTCACTTTTCCCATCAGGAGCACCATCATCATCATTTTCTTCCGCAGAACTAAACGAGAGAGCTGTTAAGTCTAATCAAAACATTACTTACTGCTTTTCGGAGAGGCGGAGTTCGGTGGCGCTTCGATTTTCTTCTTTCTCCCTGGCGGCAAGTTACTCCTTAAAGGGATGATCGATCAGGTTGACGACTTCGGACATGAAGCCAGCGGAGTCAGTCACCTTGTTGTTGTCTTCACTGACAGGGATCTTGTATTTGAACACAATGTCTGGCTCGTTAATGTTAAACATCTCAAGATGGTAAGCCAGTGTTTCAGTGCCGACGTTGAGAGTACCCTGACCGAAAGGACTCTTTCGCTGGATCTTGAATAATTTGATGTCGTAACTGAATTCGGTGAAGTCGATTTCTTGGTTCATCACGAGTGTCTTCTTCAGCAAATCAAATGAATCTTCCTTGAACCCCTCGATAATATTCTAGTCATCTCTGATAGCCAGCTCTCCCCCGACACTTGTCCTGCAGTTTTGCTCCAGTAAGCTGCTCACATCGGTGCAGTTCCTAATCACCAACTCTTTCTTCTCAGTATCGATCTACGCATTTTTCATCAAGTAGTCAATGAGGTACTTGCGCCAATCTTTGATGAGAATAGCCCAATGGCAAGTCATGTCTTTGCTAAGGATTGTGGACAGGCGACGTTTATCGATCAAGGTGAAGATCAGGTCTTCGTTCTCCGAGTTGACAGTCTCAAGGTAGATGGTTTCAAAATCGGCCGTGCTTTCTATGAAGATTTCGATCCGCTACTGCTCCACCTGCTGCTTGGTCTTGCCGACAGTGATCAGCCGCTTCTGTGGAGGTGCTCGGCCTGCCTTCAGCTTACGCAAGTGCACATAGGCTTTCAGCTCGAAAGTGTTGCCAAGAGACTTGACATACTTAGTGAAGAAGACTGCCTTGTTTTGTTTGAGGTATGTTTCTTTGTCGAGCTGGAACTCACGCGTCTTCTCCTCGTAGTAGTCCAAGCTGTACGTCTTTCTTTTAGACTACTGTTGACTCAATCGGCTTAGCACCTGACTTTCTCTCAAATTTCTGCTCGCGATGAGTTGATCTAAGGGTTAGGCCTCACTTTCGACCTTCATGTGGAACTTGGTGCCATCCTACTGGACAAACAGTTTCTAGAGCATGTTGTTGAGGAGATCAATGCGCTCGTTGAATGGGATCTCATTTGGCTCTCTACCGAAGAGTTCAAGGGCGCCGACTGTTGACGTGATGGACATCTTCTGAGTATCTCTGTAAAGATAGACCTCGATGTTCACAAGGTTCTGCTTGAGGTACAATGAGATCAAGCCTTGCTCCTCCTTTTCGACATCTTCCATCTGGCATCTGACGAAGATAGTGGTACGATACAAGAGTTGACCTCTTTCTTGGAGACCCTTCCACTCGTCAAGTGAGCTGGTCTTCTATCCAACTTTGTTGTTCTTAGCGAACGCCTTCGTAGAGAAGGAAGTCATTCTGGCGACGGGCCCAGATCGCTTTTTCGTTGGCAGCGAGAACAGTTCAGTGGTGACCGCATCTGGGTTCACTCCTTGCGAAAGAAGCTTCTCTTAGGTGTACTCGACGTTCTGCATGATGATGTCTTAGGTTCGTGGCTGTGCTGCCGTTGAGAAAGCCAGATCGAAGACCATGTTTCTAAACTCTTCCTTGTGTACCAAGGCGAGCCCATCGCTGAGATTAAGTCTGACAAAGGTGCCATTAGTTTTCCTGACAAGGTAGAACTCTTCACCAGCAAGATTTTTCAAATCATGCATTTTGATGAAGAGGCCATCATTTTGGATCTTCTCGACACAGATGATGAGAAGGTGGCCAGGTGACAGCTGTAGACATTCTGTATGGAGTAAGTATTGTGACTGTCCACGTTCGGCTTCACAGCTTGGCATGTGATCCAAGCTGTTGTCGAGAACAGCCTCTGACGGGTTGCGAAGCAAGTCCTTGTTGCTCGTTTCATCGCCCAGGCCTTCGAAACTTTACGATGCAAAGTGGTTTGTAAGACCACCTCCGTTGAAGTGGCTGCCAAGGATTGGCTTCGTATAGACGCAGAATTTGGCGCTCTTGAGGTGTAGCTTCTCTTGGAAGTCCAGCATGAGGATGTTTGACTTCTATGACTCTTCAATCTTAAGGGTCATGTCGATCTCTTAGCCAAGCTTCTACTTGCCCTAGTACACGACGTCGAAAGCATCAAAGAGCACATTAGTCTCAAAGTCAGTCTAGCAGCCTTGATCTGCGTAGAACTGCTCTTTGTACTCAAGCGCGGCGCTTCCAACCGTGTTGACGACATAGTTGTTGTTGTTCGACATGGAGTGAAGTTCACTTGTAAGAATTCTGTCATCACGGAAAGTGGCCTTGCTGTACTTGGTGTCTTTCACGGCGGACGTGAATTGGCCGGTCGTGACAAGCCGAGTGTCGTGGTTCTGCTAGGCAAGGTTGTTCTAGCGGCTTGCAAGAATGCTTCTGGACGCTTTCGATACCCAGACGTCTTGCCACAGCGTGTTAAAGAAGATTCGGTGTTCGCAGGTGAGGAACTTCACGCCGTCTTTTTCAATCAGGTCCAGGTTGTCAATAATGAGCTACGCCAGCTGGTCAGGCTCTGCGTCTTCGAGCAGCCCCTGATCACCTTCGCAGATTTGGAACACATCAGGTTCGAGCAGCTCCAGCACGTACTCTTCCCCTCTGACCAGATCCAACAGAATCACCATGAAGACAAAGGGATTGGTTTCACAGCGCAACAAGCTCACCACAAAGTTTTGGCCTGCAACCTCAAGTCCCTGCTTAACAACTAGGTGGAAGTCTGTGAGTCTGAATCGAGTAGCGAGACCCGATTGCCCCATGTTGATGCTGAGGTAGGTTGGCATCAAATCGTACAAGAGACTTGACCCGTCTCTAATCGCGCCGCGAACGGCCTTCAGCGTCATCTCAATGTTGGTCAAGTCTTCGACGATTTCCACGAGAATCTTGACCATGGCAAGTGGCTGGACAGGTTTGGTCACCTTTTGACCCAGTTGCTCCAATTCTTTCTCCTGCTAGTCCACGGTCTTCGTGAAATACTCGGTGTTAAGGAATCTGAACTTCTCCTTTGGCAATGAGAAAGTCTTGCTCATGTAGTAACCAAGGATAGCTTCATTAATCATCGAACTGTTTGTCTCATTGGCTTCGAACACGAGACTGAATGTGCCTCGGTTTGTCTCCCTCGTGTGCACAAATGTCGACACGTTGCTTTGGAAGTTGACAAACTTCTGTTCCACGGCTTTCAACGCTTCATTGTTGTCATTCTCCAGAGCCTGCATAAGAGAGTGCACTGAGTGCTTCGATCGCAGGATGGAAGACTTCTTGCAATCGAAGTCACGCTTGATGTGCTGCGATAGGCTCGAGGCGGAAGCTGCGTTTTTATTTTGATTTGTGGTGGCAAGGCCCCCATTTGCGGACATTTGGCTCTTGTTTACGGCACTCTCATTGATGATCTCGAGATTGGCGTTGCGGTCTTGGAGCTCCTCAATTTGATGAAGAAGAGACTTTTCTCGCTGGATGACTCCTTGCTTGACCTTTTCAAGTTCTTTCCGGTAAGCATTTTCTGCCGCCGAAAGCCTGTTCTCGTTCTACTCATTCAAAAAGTCAATCGTCTCTTCGAGTTTGACGACACGTGAAGCTAAGGAGTGCTACAAGTCCTTAGCCTTCGCCTTGTATTCCTTCAGTGAAATCTCTTTATGGTTCAACTCGTTGAGCAACTCTTGCTTAATTCGTTCATCTTCTTTTACTTGCATGGCGTAGGTTGTCAGGGCACCGCTGCCGCTACGGTTGAAGCTATCTACGCGAACCAACTTCGCCTTCTTCTTGTCTTACTCGTATTACTCCAATGAGAGAACACTGAAGACGGGCGCTTTGGACGAAGACTGGGAAGTTTGGGGAGCTTTACTCTTGTCGACTTAGCTTTTAACCTAATCGTTTCCTTGCTTCAAGAGAGATTGATCAGTCTTATTAACGAGACTTCTCGAGGAGGACATCCTGTTTGAAGTGATTTCGGTGACTCCATCTATTGAAGGTTTCCGCTGCGTAGCGGGACCCTCGGGCTAGCGGCCACTGGCAATTACTGCCTTTTCAGTTGCTCTGTTTCTTGACTGGTTCTGATCGATCGTGTACTCGCCTTGCTTCTCAATGTTAATGTTTTCCGTGGAGAAGTTGAAGTTGTTAGCGTCGGTTTTGGTGGCGCTGTCAGCCGGAATCCTGACGCCGACGCCAAGTGATTTCAGCTCCAGCTCAGTCTTCAGCTGGCCTTGCAAGTTCCTAATCTCAGTGTCAATCGTTTTCTTGCTCTCGAGGAGATAGTGTTCGAAGAGCTCCCGCTCGGTGTGCAAGTCGGACTTGCTGTTTGCAAGGTACAGAAGTCGAGAAATTGAATGAGGAATCTCTTCGGCTGTCTCCACGAGGTCGAGCTGCGCCAGCTACTCCACGATGAACTTCAGGAGCACACTGACCATCTCCAGAGGACAGTGCTCCAGGAAATACTCTTCATTCTTGACAAACCCTTTCTAGTTATTCGTAATCTTTGACGAAGTAATGCTTGGTACACCCGCTTCTTTTGGCTTCGCCTTGAAGTTGACTGGCAAGTCAAGTGATGTTTTCAGCGAGTCGAGCATACATTGCACCCGGTTCACATTGTGCGACTGCATCTGGGATCCCGGGGAAAGTAAATCCGGGGAGACGTCCGATTGCTAGCGCGAAAACTCTTGTTTCTCTATCTTTTTGGTCACGTCTGGACTGCCGCTACGGGGATCTTTGTTTGGGGAAGGTCTGAAGATAGGTAGATCTCCTTCCGCAGTCGATACCCCGCCCTTATCTCGCATCTCATCTTGTTTATCGGCGTGCTCGATCTCCGCGTCCGTCAACTAAGGCCTCTGCATGTCAAACACGAGGGAGTACATCTTTTCGATCTTAAGGAAGTCGACGATGTTGGAGATGTTCGTGAGGGCCACAGTTCCCAGGTCGCTCATTGACCGAGACTACTTGACAGCCTTCTCGACAGACACCAAGTAGCTCTTAGATTTGTTTTGATTAAGCATGCTCTGCTCAAGCTTTGCCATTTCTTCCTCGAGCTACTTGATCGATTTCTGGAGTGTCTCGGCGAGGAAGGACTTTTGTCTTCTCAACGTGTCAGCCATCTGGCGCAAGTACTTCAGACGGAGGTAAAGAATCTAGTTTTCCTTCGACTTTACCGTGGTAATTGACTCAAGCTGGTCAATACGATCGCCCATTTCCTTTTTCATGTCGATGTGCGATTTGGAAAGCAGTTTGAATTTGTTTTCAACGTCTGCCACATATTTGTCGCGCTACTCCTCCTGGTACGCCTTTTCTGAGCGGTACCTTTTGAACTCTTCTTGGAGAGACTCGTAGTCACCCTGGAGACGATTGATTCGCACGCCTTTGTCCGTGGTCTCCCTTGTCAGGTCGGTGACTCTATCATTGAGCTGCGCCAGGTTATCCTTATTAATCAACTGGACCTCTTGCTCGATTCTGGTCTTCATCTACGTGAGTCTCTTCTTTAACTACTCCTCACTGGAGTCGAGCTTGTTCTAGACGAGCACGATCTCAGACTTCAGCTTCACGATTGTCTCCTCCTTTTCGATCATGATCTGAGTTACTTTGTTCTCCAGATGGGTGACCAACCTCTCCTTACTCTCCAGCTTATTGGAAAGTTTAGCGTTCTCAACTTTAAGATTCTTGTTATCGATCTAAACTTTGTTAAAGTGCTGCTAGACTCTTTAGAAGTTCTCAGAGGCGCCCAGGAATTACTTGGACTGTTGTTCCTTGGCTAGGTCGCTGGCTGACCCTGACTTGCTGCCCGTGAGTTAGTGCTAGTGGTCAGCGGTGAGAATTTGTATGTCGTTCTCCATCTGTTTCAACAGCTATTGCGATTAGTCGAAGTCTTTCTGTGAAGAACTATCATCAGATTACAGTCTGAAGTTCGGCAGGTTGAGCGTGGGCATCTACCTTCTGAAATCGTCTGGAATTCTTGCTTGCTCGTCACTGTTGCTCATAATGACAGGGCTCGGAATGCCGTCGTCAATCTGGGAATTAAAGGCGGAGTGCTGAAGATCGCGCTTCGAGCCAGTATCCTCCTGTTTTTGAAGCCCGCCATCCAGTGGCTGTCCGCTCGAGAAGTGCTTCAATCGGTACACCAAGGACTCACATTCGGCCGTTTTTGCATCTAGTTACTTTTTGATAGCTGCAAGAAGTTTCGCTTAATCGTGCTCTGTCTGTCTGAGTTTGAGCAGTGAAGTACTCGTCTCGGTCAACTTCCTCTGCAAATCGAAGCTCTTCATGGTCAACTCTTGCTTAGTTTCTAGCAGCTACTCAACTTGCTGCTTTAGCATCGATGTCTCAGATTCCAACTTAATCATGTTCTCGAGAGCTTCTTGGAAAAACTCAACTGCGTCAATGAAGATTGTCTCCTTGGTCTGGTGCTTCACGATGTAGTTGAGAATTTCGTGACAGAAGGGAGTCCGGGTGCCCGTCGCCAAGTGAATATTGTTAAACACCGAGAAGTCGACTTTTTGGGAACGCTCTTCTGTAACGGAGACGAATGCTTCCAAGAAGGAATCGATCGCCTGCGTGGAGTCCAGGTCACCTGGCTACTGGCTCACATCGAGCTCCAAGTTGTTTTGGCATACTTCAATCAAGAAGTCAATGATCTACTTATGGTTCATGCCCTTGGATTTAAATTAATTGTTCCGTTTGGGCAGCTTCTTTGCCGTGCCATTGTTGCTTGTACTCCCGGAAGAGATGGGCTACATAAATCTCTACTCGCCGTTGACATCTTAATTCTTGGGATACTTTATCGCCTTAGAGGTTGTGTTCGCAGAGACTGGCTGCATCAACTGGTCCCTTATCAAGTCCATGTCGTGCTTGGTCTGCTCCACCTGGATGTCTTTCAGCTCTTTCTTCTTCTTAGCGGTCAGCTGCTCGACAGCCTCCTAATCATGTTCATCCAGCTGCTGCTTTGGGGTGTTCTCTTCGGCACCAGTGCCTGCGGAGCCCGACAACGTAGGAGCCTAGTTGTTCATGTTACTGTTCAGCTTGCCGGCACGACTGTTGTCAGTGCTGGCTCTGTCGATGCGCCGCTTCGAATCGAACGACTTCTCCGTCTTTTGCTAAATTTAAAGGATGTCCAAGTCATTGAGTCCGTTGGACTGCTGCCTAATGAATTCATTTTTGCTCGGTGGGGGCAAAACAACCTATTCGATGGTCAAATCGATCTGAGATTCAGGCAGTTGCGCCTTCAAATCGTCATTCAATTTCGACTCTTCGATGAGCCCCGAGTTGTGTCGGGTGCGCGTTTTCCGCTGACTGTGAGTGAACGATGCCGAAACTCCGCCACTCTTAAGCTAGCGGTTGCGTTGGTTGGGGTTGCTCTCCTAGGATGTCTGGTGCGTCTTGTACTGCTTCTCATTGAAACTCTACTCGGCAAGAGGCCCAGTTAACGTGTGCCCCTCTACGCGTGACTGAACATTCGAGCCATAACGCTCGTCACTTGTGGGGAACTACTATTCGCTTAGCCTGGAGAATGCTTTCAAAGGCCCGCTGCCCAATTCGTTCACGGACTAGAATCCTCCTTCGACCTCCGACCTACGACCGCTTTAAAGTCGTGACTACAACAGCAAACGAAAGTTGATTAGGGTATGTGCATTTGAGCGGTGAACTTACTGATTTGTGGGACTCGATGTCCGGGAGATGTTCGGCGGGAGTTTCCTCGTGCAATCTGATCTTCTAGGTCGAACTCTTGACCGTGTGGCTTCCACGACTACTGAGGTGGTTCCGACTGTCCCTGCCGGAGACTTCGCCCAATGCATCAGCTTTGATCTACGAAGCTGTGCCCGCTATGGTCGGCGTCTGCTGGCCACTAGCTCTCTGTAGCGCCGACTACTGTCGCCTGTGAGTACTGCCCTGGCGTGAAGAGCGTGAATGCAAAGACTGAGACTATGAATGATTAATCTGTGACATTTGCGATTTTAAAATTAATTAAATTTGAATTTTGCGCCGATATGGCTCTTCCTGGGGTTTTGGGGTTTTGGGGTTTTGGGGTTTTGGGG
>Ga0075467_10004141_pt1 | contig 10856 bp, 20 predicted proteins | sample DEB08_DNA_9_FD_75067 | JGI IMG/M metagenome (GOLD analysis project Ga0075467, IMG submission 75067) | Aqueous microbial communities from the Delaware River and Bay under freshwater to marine salinity gradient to study organic matter... | ecosystem: Environmental > Aquatic > Marine > Coastal ...
CCCCAAAACCCCAAAACCCCACTCATTTGTAAAAATAAAAATATATAATAATTAAAAGGTTTTAAATGTATGTTTTAAGTAAAAATTTACTTTTTCTTTAAAGTTTAAATATGGTTCTTAGACTCTCGCATTGGTCATGACCTTGATGGTTCTTAAGAGGCGTCAATGACACCCCAAGATCCTCACTCAATTTGTTCACCATTGTTGATGGACAAGCATTTCATGATCGGGAAGAAGTTGATATTACCTGCAGTTAAGCAAGCTTTTACCCATTTCTCGATACCAGTGCATTCCGATGGACTCTTGTTCTTCACGTAGATCAGGAAGGCAATGTAAGCATGGAGATTGTGCTCCTGATAGATGTGACTCTTCCAGGAGACATTCTCGATTTCAAAGGTGGACTTAGAGATACCACAGATGAAGCATTGGTTCTGAACTTCAGATTCGATAAGTGCTTCGCCAGCTCTCTTGTCGGCAAAGGAATCAATAATGATACCGAAGAAGATGTTCATCAGGATAATGTTGATGATCATGAAGAACAAGAAGTCGTAAACATACCTTGAGATATAGAACTCGTCCGTAATGATAGGTTGTTACAACACATCTCCAATACCACCGCCTGCTCTGATTCCGTAGTTGATCGTGGAGACCAAGCATTAGATCAAAGTATCACAATACATGTTGAAGTCTGGGTTGCCAAGATCTTCTCTAGTTGCATCTGATTCAGCATGTTGGTAGGTTTGCCTGAAGCTCTGGAATGAAAAGAAAGCCGCGATATAGAGCAGTACCATGAAGAGAAGGAGAGTGGAGCCGAGGGCAATCTTGTTCTCGTTGAAGATACTCAAGACCTGACTAAGAGTCTTGATCTTGTTAATGATATCAATAAGCAGGAGAGCATTGAACAGCTTTCCGTTCTCGGAGGATGAGTAGATAGACACCCACACATAGATGATATTACGGGTATGAGATCTGTCGTGGAACACCGACTTAACAAACATCATGAGCTCTTTTCCAAAAAGATAAGCCATCTTACCAAAGATGTTCTGTGAGCCAATCTTCTTGAGTGCTTTGATGCCACCGATTTCTCCCTCGTTAAGGTTCATCTTGTTGCTCTTGCGCATTCCATAACCTTAAGATCCCTTGTTGAGGCCATACTCTTTGATTGAGTTCATGATGTTCATGCTGCTCTTCTGGATCTTGAACTTCAAGTTGGCACGATACTCAATGTAGTAAGAGAGCACCACAATTCCAGCCACTGTTGTCTGCACATAACCGATCGTGTCAATGAGAATCTACTACCATGCACGTTCAAGATCGATTGTAAGTGTATCCTGGTTGATGGTGAGGTACATGATGAACATGATGTTGATTGTGCAAATAAGGATGAAATTAATCCAAGAGAGGATCTCCCACTTGTTGGAGAAAACCTTCACTGAGTTAGAGATGGCTCCAATTCTCTGCTGCCACCGCATTTCAATCTGGATGATGTTCATCTCGGAGACGAACATTTCCAGCTTTTCTTGCTGGGAGACCTGTGTAAGAGCATATGGCACGTTTTCTCGTGTGAGCTTGGTCAAGTGCTGAATGTAAGATGGAATCTAGAACGATGTATTGATTATCTCGGCATCAGCGGTTGCGACCTCAATATGGCCAATATTGTCCTCGAAGAAGTCACTTGCCTTGTAGAACTTGTACTTGTTCAGCTTCTCAATAAACTCCTCTCTGTCATGGAGCGTCTTTGAGATGCGTTCATCCTTAGACATCTCACTGAAGGCAACCTGGCTGCTCTTGACCTTGTTTCGAGAAAAGCTTTTGCAAGTCATGAAATCAATCAGTTTCTAGATCATCGATTTGTCTTTCTTGCCTGACTTGGGCATACCTTGTGAGTCGACGTCTTCGAGCATAAGCTGGTCGGTGCTTTCGTTCATTGAGACGTCAAGTTCAGACTCTTCTGGGGGAAGTGCACCTAACTAGGCAATGGCGTTCTGCTTAATGTCACCTCTGATCTTCTCTCTAACTCGCTCCAGAATCTGCTGTCGATCAACTGGGTTGTTTGAGTACCTCGCCAAGTTGGCTTGCTGAGCAAGCTCTCCAGAATCCTTAGGCTCCTTGCTATCGCTAGCCTTCTTCTCGAGGAATGCAATGTAGGTCTCGGGGAAGCACTTAATCATAAGATTGTCAAGCATTTTCTCCTCGGTACGATTGAAGCGATTATAAATATCCTTAGTTTTGGGGAACGTTACCTTGTGGATCTTGAAGATGTTTTCATCGAACTCCTTGCTCTGTTTCTACAGGAAAATGTATTCGACTTCTCGTCGCTTGAACTTCTTCATCTTTGGATGATCATGGTGCGTCTTCTAGAAAAGCTGCAGAATCTGGTAAATGTTGAAGCCAGTCGTAATGGTGTCAAGATCACGAGGGATCATGTGGCCATATTCGCAGAATTCATCCTCAATGCAGCGGCTGCTTCCATCGATGGCATTGTTATCGAAGTGATTGCAAATGATATTGTAGTTGTAGGTTCTCATGCGGTCCTTGGAGCCTCCAATCTTGTGGACGAAGATGGAGACCATTTTATCAATGAGATTATCGATATCAAGCTCGTTGATCATAAGAGAATGGGTCTCATAGGCACACGTTTCTTCCTTGATGTCACAGATAGCCAGGAGAACGTTTGAGCAACTGTACAGGATTGCCAATTAAGCTTTCGCCTCTTGATGAATTCCTGAGTAGTTACCCATTTCTTTTTGGTCGATCAGCCCATTAATGATAGAGATGAGCTTCTTCCAACCACCGAGGAACTTCTGATTTTGAATACAGGGGCCATAAATGAACTCGATTAGGGTGTCCATGAGCATGGGGACGAGTTTGTATGTTCTGTAGTCGGAGAACACATAGTCACCAAGCTGCTCCACGAGGTCAATGAAGACTGACACCACCTAATAGATCAAATCGATGGACGTAATCTATCCTGAGTTAGGGTCCTTAAAGTTCTCTTGATCAGGCAGCTGCTCTCTCAGGAAGATCTACGCTGGTCTGTAGCAGTTCTCGCAAAGAGAGTTCAAGAAGAGCAGGAGATTGTTCATCTCATCCTCTTTCCAAGAATCTTTGAGCTGTTCGTATTTTTGCTCGACATCATATTTCTAGCTTACGTAGATCTTCTGCGTCTTGAAGTCGTTGGGCTTAATCGAGCTATGCTGACCCTTGTCTTAGATGTTATGGTCGACGAACTTGTTCCTGGCTCCAAACTTTATCTTGTCGATGAGGTACTTCTTAGCCTTTTGGAGGCGCACTTTTAGGTAGTAGAAGACAACAAAGAATGTGTTATTAGCTTGCAAAAGACCAAGCATGTTTGCCTAGTTCTTATCACTCGTTTTGCACAGCAAGTTGTTAAGGAGCATTAGAGCCTTGTTTGCCAAGAAAGAGTTGGAACTTTCTGGCGAGTGAATGAAGGTAAACATAAGCTCGGGCACATTTGCTTCGAACATTACATCTTGCCACTCTCGGAGCTCTGCCTGAAGTCTCTTTGAATTCTTCTATCGCTTCTTGATGTCTACAAGTGACCCTGTATTGTCAGCAGGCTCTGGTATCATCCGCTAGACAATAAGGTTGAGGATTGATGTCAGTATAACTTCATCGTCGTCTCCATCGAGACCTTGGAAGCCTTTACATAAGTTCTTGACAAGCTAGATTTTAGCCTACTTATTTTGGATGTAATCTGAGCACATCAGCTTTTGGACGAAATCGTGGATTTCAGAGAAATTCTTGGTCATGTGCACAAACTCGAAGAAGCGCTGCGTAAACAGCTTCAAGTCCATATTAATAGCAATACTGAAATCTTGCTCCTTGATATTGGGCTGGAGTGTCTCAAACTCTTCCATGTTTCGTTCGCGCTGCTAGTTTGGTGCCTTGTAGCCGGCTTTCTTGAGGACCTCCTTTAGTTGGATCTCAATATCCTTAAAGTTGATCTTGTTGGTCCTAATTTCAGCCTCGATGTTGATTTAACCCTCATTGAGGTTCATGATATAGCCAGGCTTGCCTGGTTCGACATTCATAACTTGGCGCTCCTGTTTTTTATCAAGAGATACCGAATGGAAGTGGTCGAGGGCCTTCATGATGTCATCATATGAAGTCTGAGAGCCGGTGATTCGCTTAATGCTGTCTTTAAGCTCCTCACGGCTGACCATGTGGTCACTCGTAATGTTCTTGATGCCTAGGGCGTCTTTTATATGCACATTTTCTTTGATGATGTGGTCTCTAAGAATACGCAACACCTTGTCACCGCTCATTCTGTTGTCGACATCACGTGACTCATCAACGTTTAGACTGTCGTCACTGAGGTTGTGTACTCCCGCCTCAACTTCAACGAGCTGTCCATCTTTAATGATTCTCCTCTTGCCCATGCGGAACGCTCTGATGTGAGGAATCTTCTAGATAGCCGAATTGATCTATGCAAGTAATTTGTGGACGATTGGCTTCATGTATTGCTCATGAGTGTCAACAAACTGGAAGATTTTGTTGGCCATAGCAAGAAGACGGTCTCTGATCTATGAAGTGACTTCAATAATGTTTTCGTCGTCGAGCTCCCTAACAGTGTACTCTCTGTAGAAGCGCTCAATGAACTGGATCAGGCCGGTTGTCTTTCGACTAGTGATATCATAGTCGTGAAGGTATCTCCAGTACTCACCTCTGTCATTGGTATCAAGGACATAGTAGGCATTTGTGTCCTTGAAAGCAGTCAGCTGAGCCTTGAACTTGCGCTCGTCTTCCTTGTCTTTCTCGGTCTTGCCGGCGTTCTTCTCCTCGTACTCTGCTTCTGAGGCTCTTTCGATCTCTCTGTTGACCTGTCTGAGCTTTCTTGTAGTCTCGGGAGTATCGTCAGGCTACGGTTCATTGATAAGGCCATTATAGTAGTGGAAGCTGTTGTCGATATCGAACAGTACAACCCACTTCATGACCTGGCAGAACTTGACGTCATTCACGCTGACACGGTTGGACTCGTCGAGGCTTGGAACTTTACGAAGGTAGACTTCAAAGAACAGCTTGAAGTAGTGGCGCTTGACTACGAATGGGATAGCGTCCGACAACAGCGAGTCAAGAAGCTCGTCGCACTCGATCATCTTCTGCGCTTGAGCAATTCCGAAGGGGCTGTTCTTCGCGCATGCAGTGACAAGGTCAATGACTGCAAGATGCAGATCAAGCTTTTCCTTGTCTTCACGTAGAGCCTCGTCCTCAGCTTTCTTGGAGATATTGTATTGCTCCTGCTTTTTAGCATAGGTCTTGATGACTCCCAGTTTCTGAGACGTGTGCTGCTTCCTCATCATAAGCAAGTTTCTGAATCTTGTGCTCTTAATGATCTGCTTGAGGATAAACTGCTGATTTGGGTTTTCCTCCTCGCTGTTCATAGCGTTGGCCAGGAACAGATTGTCATCATCTTGCTCCTGTTGAGTCTCTGTCAGCCTGATCAATTGCTAGATTAGGCTACTCTTGAAGTATCCGTTAGTGATCTTGATAACCAGATACTTGGCAAAATTCTGCGAATAGTTGATATCGGTGTTACTCTTGATGATCTCTGAAATGAGTAGACCTGTCTCAATTTGGTGGTTGAGCATGTCCAAGAAGTAGTTGATGTCGGGCAGCAAGATCTTCTGACACGAGGTATTATCGAAGCAGCACCAGAAAAAGAAGTCAATGCACTGCTGGTAGAGGTCTCGATATTAGACGTCCTTGAAGATCAAACGCTTGAGTAAGCCATTGATCAAGTCACCAATAATGCCAATATGTCTGAGCATTCCTTGAATTCTCTTTTGCTCGATCACATCTGAGTTCTTGATGTCGTCAGTCATGGCTCCAAGAATATTGATGATATCGAGCTTGGTGTTCTTTGTCTCAGTACCCGGGGCCTTCTTGTAGATCATGTGGAACATTTCGTCTTAGATCAGCTTCTGAGTAAGTTACTTCAGCTATCTCTGCTTACTCAAGAAGTTCAGGTACACTCTATAATCGTAGGCGTTAACGATCAATTCAGTGCGCGAAAGTTCCTTCACGAGCAAGTCTCTCTGGTTGAAATTCTTGATCAACACCTCAAGAGCCTTGTGACGTACCTCCACATTCGTATTGTTTGCGAAGATATAGTTCATGAAAATGATGTCGAAGGGGATTTTCTTTGTGGTGTACTCTTCATCGAGCTTTCTGATCTTTTCGGTAATTGTCAGGAGGTTCTCTTTGTTGCCTCGTTTGCTCTACTTGAGACCCTGTTCATACATGTACTCCTTTCGTCTCAAGTTAAGATAGAGATCAGTCTACTTGATGTCCGTTTCAAACTAGTGAATCTTGAACAGCTCTTGGAACTTCTCTTCGACTCTCATGTTGTCCTTGGTGTCGACATGTGGGTCCAGATTATTCTCCTAAAACTCTCTGAAATTAAAGAGGAACTTCTAGATTTGCAAGTTTAACCTGTACCATGACAGCTTTTCGAAGATCTCTAGAACTTTGCATTCGATCATCTTGATAGCGGTCTGCATGCTTCGGTTGTCGTTTTGACTGTTAAGGCAGATGTCTTTGGCCAACCATGTGAGGATATAGACCCAGTTTGTCTTGACGTAATCTGGGATCTATGCCTCCTGCTGATCATTGAAGTGCGACGAGCCGATCAATGCACACTAGCAGATGAGCTTTACATTCTCGATAAAGACGGGGTCGACACAGTCTTGATTAATGAGGGCATAGATTGTGTCGAGATAGGTCTTGAGCGATTTAATCTTCAGCTTGAGTTGCTTTGGCAGGAACTTTCTCTTTGAATACTGGTAGAAGAACTAATCTGTACCAGCTGGGCCTTCAATGAGGAACCAAATGACTTGATTCTTAATGATACGGATGAGACCAAGGTCCTTGGACTCCTGCTCATACCTCAGCACGATCATGCTATTGTTAGGGTCATCCATTTGGTTCAACTTCTCTTTAGCCTTACCAGAGTAGAAGTCATTCTCGATGACATTAACATCGTCTTCCTCACCTTTGTTAAGCATGTCGAATTGCTAACCCTCCTTATTCGCAGGTTTAGTCAACTTCTCCCAGATGTAGCAGCGATTCTTTTGGACAATGCCTGGAGCAATTGGGTCGTTGTCGACGAACATACATCGGGTAAGGAGCATGTAGACCTGCTTGATCTACTCGTGAATGATCAGCCTTTCAGAGTCTTTATGGATACACAGAAGAATGTGTGGCTCGTTGAGGCCAAGCTCCATCATCTTCTTGATTGCCTTGACGTTAGCTGAGAGACATATCATGGAGTAGAGGTTGAGCACGGCGCAAATGTAGTCAATGTAGGGCCTTGTTTCCTTACCTTTGGTGTTGTAGTTCCTTGTGAGCTCATGGATATCAAAGATCAGTTCGTACTAGTTTTGATTTCTCTGCTGCATGTTGAAGTTGTCCTGCACCAAACCGAGAATCGGGTTGTTCTCGAGGAACTCTGCCAAGCTCATTGAGGCTTTGGGTCGCACGAAGTAGACAAAGGGCCTAAGCACATTGCCAACCTTGGCTGTTCCAAAGCGAAGAGGAATGTTCTCCTCTTTCTCGAAGATATGCTGGAGAACTTGCATCTGGTAAGCATAGACACCTTGGCCTTCTCTGTCTCGACAGTACATCGCAATGACGTTCAACACTGATATTTGCTTCTCTAAGTTCTGATTGTTGGAGTCTACGAATTTCACAGGCTCGAGGAGATCAAGCCATCGCTGCACCTGATTGATGTTGTTCGACCTCTAGATGTTCTCAATCGCCTGAATACTATCAATAGCCAGAAAATTGTCCTTCTTGTTTGACACCTCAATCTCGATGAGGGCATTGCTTGATCTGTCATTGTGTACGAACTTGGAGTTCTTCTGCACACGCTTGAAGATGTCATTGATGATCTACATGAATTCCTTAGGGTTGGCACTCTTGAAGTCGGGATTGATGATGTTCAAGTTGAAGTACATCTCCTGGATCTAATAGTGCTGATACAGGGTATTGAAGTACTTGGTCGTCTGCTCACTGTTTGTACGATTGTTTCTAATCAGCTGCACTACCATCTCCAAAATCTTCATCAGAACCACATCAAGGTTATCTCTGGCAATCTCTTGGGCGAGGTATTCGTCGATCTTGATTTCTTTTAGCTCAATGTCGTTGTTCTCTTAATCTTTGGTCTTGGAGCTCTTAAAGGGCTTGATGAACATTGGCACCGGGGTCGTCTTGTAGTACATAATGTCAAGACATCGGCACAAGAGGTCCAGGATGCCCTACTACTTCAGCTCGCTCTTACATTAGTTGAGGAGGTCTTCGTCGTGTTGGACGGATACGATGCGTTGTTCGACATTCCCAAGGATAAATAGAACCTTTTGTACCTTGTCGAAGAGGTCTTCGCTGTGTTCCACAGCTTTGTCGTGCTTGAGGTAGTACTTCTCTACCTAATCTTCTTGCTCATTCTTTGACACTCCCCAACAGTTGAGGAAGGCGTAGAACTCGAGCAGCTCGTCAAAGACACAGCATGACTGATAGCTCTGAATGGATTAGTTGTACGGGATCTCTTCGATATAGAAGATCATCTTTTGCTTGTCTTTCTTTTGGAACTCGTGGTTGATCAGCCTGAGCTGTGAGTTCTTCTATTCCTCTGGCGACAAGAACTTGTCATTGATTTTCTTCATCTCCACGTTGAACTGCCCGATTTCGTCTTCTTCGAGGTCGTCCATGAGCTGGAGGTACTTCTCATCTTGATAGGATTAGATAATGACGCGCTGCCCATTCGTGATCATTGCCTCAGTCGATACATAATCATCGCTGTATTTCGGGGCCTTCTTGTTCGCCATCTCCGACTTCATCAAGAACAGGCAGTGCAGGTTGTTGGCGCTGTTCTTGAGTTCAAGCTCCATGTGGTCGTCGGCGATGCCCAGGTACTTGCCGGTTCCTACGTGTCGAATCCTGATGACCTCCTCGAGCATGATGTTGCCACCCTGGAGCGGGTTGATTCTCTAGATCTCCCAGCAAGAGTTGGTGAAGAGCAGGCGCTCCTCTTGCTTCTCGATGTAGACGCTCTCCTTATCTCGGCCCTTCAGCTCTTTCACGTACTCATCGTTGACCAGGGTGTTCTCGAACTTTTGGTCGCCCATAATCTCTTGTTTTTCCGCGTCTGTCAGCTCAGACCGATCGATTCCTCCCTTTGGCCACTCGACTTTCTACCCGATGTTCATTCGCCGAATTTATGACCTGAGGAAGTCAGGCATGTCTGGCAGCTGTGTGTCGACCTAGATCTGCGAGGTGGTCAGGTACCCGTTGCATTCGAACTGTCGGAGCCGAATGACATCTCCGCTCTAGATGTACTCTTTCTCCTTCTCGCTCTCGTTGTACGACATGAAGAGCTTGGCCTTCAACTTGCTGGGCTCCTGACTAGCATTGAGCTTGTAAGATCTATCAACGTAGTTCTTCTCATCTTGCTCGATATGGAAATCGGAGGGCTTTTTGAAGATGTGATAGTAGAAGGGCGTTGAGGCTTCCAGCGATCTTATATGGAAGTAGTCACTGTAGTTGACAACATATCCATCCTGATTGTTGGCCTTGATGCAGGGCTCGATGATGAACCAGCTCTCCTTCTGGGTGTCGCTCAAGTATGTCTCACAGCATCCGAACTCTTGAGACATTTCGTTCAAGTTGAGAGTCAGGTACTTGTCTGAGAAGATATGCTTGAGCTGAAAAGGCGCGCCGTAGGTGATCTTGTTACCGAGGTTGAACTTCTGCTCGTAGATGTTGTTGTCGATTTCGACCTTCTCGCGCAGGCTGTTCTTCTCGATGTCCTGAGAGATCAACTCCAGCTCGTGCTTGAGCTAGTTGAGCGACTGGTGATCTTGTTCACCACCTTCCATGACCATCTTCTTGAGCCGATTTTCGTTCTCCAGCTTCTGCTGAATGAGTTTCTGAGCGCGCTGGTTGACGTCACAGGCTTGCTGAACCTCGATGCGGAAGAGGCACTGCTTGAACATGTTCATGGCATTTTGCGAGCCTTCGGTCTACTGAGGAATGACTTTGATGCCCTGGTCAGTTACTCCGTCGGAAAAAAGCATTCCTCTGTAGATGTGGTCCGGCTTGTCGAGGTTCCGCTATTTGGCGGCACCTTTGTCTTCCATGGCACCAGGTTCGAGCTGGCTCTGCATCACTTGCTCATGGTAATGCTTCTCAAGATCGTCTAGGTGCACGTCTTCCTGGAAGGTCATCAAGATGACATCACCATATCTCAGCTGGCCCACCTTCTGCCGCTTTTCGATAACCTTGTCGGCATCTGTGGTACATGCGAGCTCCTTGAGCAGCTTGGACTGCTTTCTCGCATTGGCCTGGTTAAACTCAAAATGGAGCTTATCCTTTTCAGAAATTTCCTCCCTCATTTCATGATGGATGTACGTCGGCTGTTGCATCTCTGCAAGTCCCGTTTTCGAGGCTGTCGCCGACTTCTTTGGCTTCGAAGACGACTCAGCTCTGCTGGCCTTGCCACTTGGTGGCTTAGCTCCCCCGCTTTCGGCAGCTTCACTACGCTTGAAGCTGCTCTAAGTTTGTCTCACGCTCCTTTTCGTCTGTTACTCGGCTTCTGAGCCTTTCACCCGAGTAGGAGATGAGTCCTTGTTGGGATCAACTGGGTTGGCGTTCTTTGCAGCCACCTCTCCGTTGATATCAACGTCCAATCTCGAGGCGAACTCCTGTAGGAAGGAGCGCGCGAATACTTTCTGGAGGGTATCAGTGATATCCCTGCAGCACTTTTCTTAAAGCATTATTTCAAAAATTTAAAATAATAATAACAAATTTATAATAGAGCGCGCTTAAAAGGGAAGAAG
>Ga0075467_10004142_pt1 | contig 10855 bp, 10 predicted proteins | sample DEB08_DNA_9_FD_75067 | JGI IMG/M metagenome (GOLD analysis project Ga0075467, IMG submission 75067) | Aqueous microbial communities from the Delaware River and Bay under freshwater to marine salinity gradient to study organic matter... | ecosystem: Environmental > Aquatic > Marine > Coastal ...
AAAACAAGAAAAGGTCGTTGAAGACCTAAGTGTTACTACCTATTATTTAATACGACATGCAGAAAAAGATCGCTCCGACCCATCTAATAAGAATCCTGAGCTGACAGAAGAAGGCGTGTTAAGAGCCAGAAATTGGGCTACATATTTCGAAAATATAAAGATCGATCAAATATTCTCGACCGACTATAATCGAACCATGCAAACTGCCGCTTATACTGCTACTGAAAAAGAAGTAATGGTGGAATCGTATCATCCAAACAACCTGTACAATGATGATTTTAAAATCTTAACAAGGGGAAATAACGTATTAATAGTTGGCCATAGCAATACAACACCCCAATTTGTAAATGCAATAATTGGTGAAAAGAAATATGCAGATATTGCAGACGATGAGAACGGACTTCTTTATGTAGTCACAATACATCAAGGGGTGAAAAATGTTGAAATCTTATCGATTAATTAGCCTTTGTAAGCTGAACACCAACGCTTTCAGTTTCAATTTTTGACAACAATTTAAGAGCACCTTTTTCAAAAAGGACTTCCAAATCTGTTAAAAGAACATCAAGAGTTTCAGGTTTGTAGTTATTATAATCTGCAAAACGAATACCTTTCACTATCCTTGGGTTATAAGCCTCTCTAAAACGAATACCACCGCCGTCCACTTCATATTGATAGGCTAGGTAATCAACTGTAAATTTCTCTTTGTGGACCCAATAGACAAAAACATCTTCAAAATCCTTACCTCCTCCCTCTTCCTCAAATGACACTCGAATTTCATAGTATACCTCATCTTTTATTTCAACCTCACCCAGTAACTCCTTTTTAACTGCCGCAGCATTAAGTCCGAAGGGCAATTGCGAAAAATATATCACAGAATTAATACTATTTGAATATTTTGTCACCATAGAATCTGGAACTGCAATCAAAATGCTATTTTTTTTTCTCGTAAACCCATCGTTTGTTAATGCGTCCTCCGTTACTCCACTTGAATCTGAGAAAATCCGCTCGTATCGAAAATTACCACCACTTCGTTTACTCACGTAGCGCTTGTCTCTAAATGTAAACTCAATAATAGCATTCTCACAATTTCCATTGCATGAAGATTGAATTGCTTTATCAATGATCATTTGAGCACTAAGGGTCTTTTCTTTCTCACTACACGAGCTTAGTAGAATAAGGCAAAATAAAATCAGGAGTTGTTTCATAATATCAGGTTGTTACAAAGGTATCGGATATGTCACAAAATATTAGAAATACTTACGAAAAGTATATAGAGAAAATTGGATCCCTAGAACGTATTAATCAAATTGAGAAATAGTACTTTTGTACATATGGCACTTCAGAAAAACGTAAAAATAAAGAACAGAAAAGCTCGCTTCGAGTATGAGGTTCTTGACACCTATTTAGCTGGAATTGTTTTAGCGGGTACTGAAATTAAAGCTATAAGAGAAGGTAAGGCATCTATAGCGGAAAGTTTTTGTGAGTTTCATAATAGCGAATTGTTCGTTATTAATATGACAGTTCAAGAGTATTCACATGCAACTCATTTCAACCACAACCCCAAGAACGAACGAAAATTATTACTCAACAGAAGTGAGTTAAAAAAATTAGAGAAGGAAGTAAAAAACTCTGGACTTACAATTATCCCTTTAGTGCTTTTTACTAATGATAAAGGGCTTGCTAAAATGCAAATAGCGCTCTGTAAAGGAAAGAAAGAATATGATAAACGAGATTCAATTAAGGACCGTGACAACAAGAGAGACCTCAGTCGTATTAAAAAGGCATTTAATAATTAACCTTTTGAGCAAAACAATGTACTTCACTGAAGATCAAGAGTAGTGTTGATAATAAGAATTATAGATTTCTATAAGTTGATCAAAAATAATTCCTTAAATTTTTATTAAAAATACAATCAAGTTTTAATTAATTTTGTCTCTTTATAGTACTATTTATAAGATTTATGCTACGAATACTACTTCTCTTTTTCATCTTTAGCTCCTTTATTTCGCATTCACAAATTGTTGGTAAGGTAAGTGACACCAATGGAGAAGCCCTGTCCTATGTTAATATCTATTTAGAGAATTCGTATAAAGGAACAACCTCCAATGACGAGGGGAATTTTGAATTAAACTTTTCAAAAACAGGCGATTATAGGATTGTATTTCAGTTTTTGGGTTTTAAAAAGTTAGTGAAAAACTTATCTATTGATTCCTTCCCGTATATATTAAATGTAAGCTTAGAAGAAGAGTTGGTGAGTCTTGATCAGGTTGTGCTCTCAAATGAAGGCGAGGACCCCGCCTATCGAATTATTCGGGAAACTATTGCACAGCGAAAAGAAAACCTAGCAAAAATTAGTGAATATACTGCCGATTTCTACTCACGAGGTTTATGGAAGGCCAAAGATGTTCCGCTAAAAATTATGGGACAGGAAGTGGGTGATCTTGATGGCGCACTCGATTCTACACGAAGTGGAATTATTTATCTATCAGAAACTATCTCGAAAATATCCTATCGGAAACCAAACGATTTTAGGGAAAGGATCATTGCCAGTAAAGTTAGCGGTAACGACAATGGATTCAGTTTTAATAGCGCCCAAGAATCAACTTTTTCATTTTATGAGAACACCCTAGATCTTAACGCGGAAATTGTATCACCAATAGGTGTTTCAGCGATGAATTACTATAACTACGAATTAGAAGGTATTTTCTATGAAGGCTCAAAACTCATCAATAAAATAAAGGTAAGCCCAAAACGAACCATGGACAGGGTATGGTCTGGTTATGTATATATTGTAGAAGACGATTGGCAATTGTACGGTATCGAGATATCCACAACTGGGCAGGCTATTCAGGTTCCATTTATTACTAGCCTAGTCTTTAAACAAAATTTCAAATTCGATCCTGACTATAATTTCTGGGTGAAGATATCCCAAACTATCGATTTCGGCTTTGGATTTTTAGGACTTAATGGAGATGGAAGGTTTATCGCTAACTACAGCAACTACAATTTTAACCCTCAATTCGATAAGAAATCCTTCACAAATGAGGTACTTGCTTTCGAACCGGAAGCCAATAAAAAAGATAGCCTCTTTTGGAAAGGTACACGTCCAGTTCCACTAACAGATGAAGAGCTAACAGACTATATTAAACGAGACAGCCTCCAGATTATTAGAAGATCCAAACCGTTCTTAGATTCTTTAGATCAAAAATCGAATACACCGGGTTTATTAGACCCTTTGCTTGGCTACACCTTCAAAAATAGCTTTAAAAAATACAGAATAGAATATACCGGCCCTCTCCCTGGAATTGGTTTTAGCACCCTTCAAGGCTGGAATAGCAGCGCAGGAGTAAGCTTTTATAATTGGTTTGATACTAATCAGACTAAATGGTTTCGCGCTGGCCTGAATGCAACCTACGGTTTTGCCGACGACCGCCTTCGATTTACAGGGCGTATTACCAGAAAATTCAATATGAAGGACAACCTTCGTTTCGATCTTAGTGGTGGTAGCAAACTACAACAGTTTAACCCAGAAGAACCAATCTCGCCAATTATTAACAGCGTGGCTACTATGTTTTTTGAACGAAATTATTTGAAGGCATATGAACTCAATTTTATTCGCATACGATATAGTCAGGAAATCGTCAATGGTATAGAAGTTCGTGCTACAGTTGGATTCGAGCAAAGGAACCCACTTTTTAATGAAACCGATCAGGTAATTGTTGCGGGGAAGGGAGTTAGTTATACATCTAACAACCCCCTGAATCCAACTGACTTTTCCAATGCCGCGATTGACAAGCACGATATTTATAAATCGGAATTAGTAGCGAGAATTACCTTTGGGCAAAAATACTTTTCCAATCCCGATATGAAATTCAATATTGGAAATGTCCTTTATCCACGACTTACCGTAACTGCAGAAAACGGAATTGGCTCATCCATTTCTAACAACAATTATACTCAGCTAAGAGGTAGGTTGGACCAAGAAATTAGTTTAGGAAACAAGGGGCAATTTTACTATAACCTGAAAGGGGGTACTTTTTTTAATTCTGACAATATTTCGTTTGCAGACTTCCAACATTTCAATGGAAATCAGACTCGAGTTGGCACAGCTATGAACTATACCAATGTATTTAATCTACTTCCATATTACCAACTTAGCACAAATAAAAGCTATTTTGAAGGACATTTAGAACACGATTTTAGAGGCTGGATACTAGGAAAAATTCCCGGAATCAACCAACTAAACTTCAATTTAATTGGTGGTGCACATTTATTAACTACTGAAACCAATAAACCCTATACAGAATGGTCAGTGGGTATTGACAACTTAGGGATAGGTAAATACAGACTATTGCGATTAGACTATGTTCGATCTTATTTTGGAGGAAATAGTACAGGTGCCGTTATTTTTGGTCTAAAATTTATGGATCTACTTGGATTGTAATAATTCGATTTTTTTCGTTGCTAGCCTATTTGCTACTTTGCGCATTTACTGCTAACTTAGACTAAAAATCACATCAAATGGAGCAGGTAGAACACCAACTAGCCGAGCTATCTCGTAATCAAGCTATTTTTAAAGAACTCCTACAAGGCATTCCTGAAGAAAAATATCTTTGGCGCTGGCAAAAAAACAAATGGAATTTATTAGAAATAGTTTGTCATCTTTATGATGAAGAACGAGAGGATTTTAGAGCCCGCACAAAAAGCATTCTAGAGAACCCTAAAAGTCCACTAACACCTTTTAACCCCCTTCTTTGGGCGAAAGACATGAACTACGCACAGAAGGATTATAACCAGATGCTTACCGCATTTTTAGAAGAGCGACAGGCTTCTTTAAACTGGTTAAATTCACTCGTCGATCCGAATTGGGAGAACGCTTTTATACATCCAAAAAAAGGTCCCTTGACCGCCGCTTTTTTTCTATCCAATTGGGTCGTTCACGATTATTTACACATTAGGCAAATTTTAAATTTGAAATATAAATATATTCAAGAAACAACAGGTCATATGCTCGATTACGCTGGAAATTGGTAAGTCTTATTGAGCGTTGATTCTTGACAATGGATAATTAGTTGCTCTCCTATTTGCCCGTCTAGCCATCCTTGCCTCTATCTTCTTAGAAAACCTCTGTTCCTTCAATGTAAATACATTTTAAGTGATGCCAAGAAGTACATTTAGCAGCAGAACGTTCACTCCCCTTCCGATTCAATAGAAAAAATTGTGTTAGGTTGGACCATTTTATTTTGTAAAACAGAGAGGCAACAAATAATAAGTTTATTATTAGAATCCAAGGTCAAAAAAAAGTTGTGCCCATTTTACCTGAGGAACAATTACTTAGCAGGAACAAATTATACTAACGAACAAAAAAAATCAAAAAGTAATAAACTCTAGACAGAAAATTGGACAAAAACTAGTTATATTACACTTGACTAATGACAAAACCAAAAATTATGAAAACAATGACATGCAGACAAATGGGAGGCGCGTGTGATCTGGAATTTCACGCCAACACGTTTGAAGAAATGGCAGAAATGAGTAAAAACCACGGAATGGAGATGTTCCAAAAAGACGATCAACCTCATCTTGATGCTATGAAAGAAATGAAGACCCTCAAGAGTTCTCCAAATGCTATGCAAGATTGGTTTGAAGGTAAGAGAAACGAATTCAACGCTTTACCGAAAAACGAATAAAAATTAAAACCATCATCCTAGTATTTTCCGAAGTCGCATTTTAGTTGTCAATAAAGAGAACTGGAGCATATACCAACACCAGAGAATAAAACGAGATCTATTTTAGAGACAAATGTTTAGTATATTAGAGTACTGCCTATGTTAACGCTGTGGTAGCCGTTTTCACCCAGTACATCCTTCAATCAAAAAGGTATTAATTTTTATCCTCTAACAAGGGAACAAAGCGAAACTCACCAAACTCTTCTTTTTCAAATTCCGAAGCTGATGTACGCGTAAAGACAGTCATTATTTGTACTTCATCGCCAACAGGAATAACGAGCTTCGCTCCTACTTTAAGCTGTGCTAACAAAGGGTTAGGTACAAAGGGCGCTCCTGCGGTTACGATAATCCCATCGAATGGCGCCTCCTTTTTTAAGCCAATATATCCATCACCAAAGATTAATTTCTTTGGGCGATAGCCTAACTTTGGAAGGAATAATTGCGCTTTCTTAAATAGTTCGTTCTGACGTTCAATAGAATATACAACAGCCCCCATTTCTAACAAAACAGCGGTTTGGTATCCGCTACCGGTACCAATTTCTAAGATTTTATCTCCTTTCTTTATTTCTAGCAGTTCGGTTTGACGAGCAACCGTATAAGGTTGCGATATCGTTTGATCTGCTCCAATTGGAAAGGCTTTATCTACGTATGCATGATTCAGAAACCCTGAATCCATGAATAAATGTCTTGGAATCTTATTAATAGCCTTTATAACTCCTTGGCTGACAATCCCCTTTCTTTGGAGGGTTTCCACCAACTTTTTACGCATTCCTTTGTGAGTAAAAGTATCTTTCATCTTTACAAAGATGTAAAGAAAGTGTCAATTTACAAGGAACAAACTGTGAAAAAAGGAATGCTCTAAATCCGAATTCACGCTTCGCAAATTCTACCAAATCCCTTACATTTGTAGAAAACCGACACGAATGTTAAAAGCTGGAGTCTTAGGTGCAGGACACCTTGGAAAAATTCATTTAAAACTGCTACAGCAATCAGATAAGTATGAACTTATCGGATTCTTCGATTCAAACGCTACTGCTTCCGAAGCAATAGAAAAGGAATTTGGATATAAAAGTTTTCCTACCATGGAAGCACTCATTGAAGCCTGCGACATGGTAGATGTTGTAACCCCAACGATCCATCATTTTGAATGTGCAAAAAAAGTAATCGAGGCAGGTAAGCATTTGTTTATTGAAAAACCAATTACGAATACTGTCGAAGAGGCAAACATCATTAGAGATCTTGCAAAAAAGTATAACGTTAGAGGACAAGTAGGACAAGTTGAACGATTCAATCCTGCATTTCTGGCTATAAAGAATACAATTAAAAACCCCATGTTTATTGAGGCTCATCGCCTAGCGGAGTTCAATCCCAGGGGAACTGATGTTTCAGTAGTTTTGGATTTGATGATACATGATATTGATGCGATACTAAGTGTTGTTGATTCTGAGGTTATAGCCATCCATTCGGGAGGTGTTGCTGTAATTAGCGAAACACCAGATATTGCAAATGCGCGAATCGAATTCGAAAATGGTTGTGTTGCCAATCTTACAGCAAGTAGAATTTCACTTAAAAGTATGCGAAAGGTTCGCTTCTTCCAAAAGGACGCTTATATCTCGGTTGACTTTTTAGAAAAAAAATGTGAAGTTGTAAAAATGAAGGATGCTCCTGAGGATCCTGATGACTTTGCAATGATACTTACCAATGCTGAAGGGGTAAAAAAACAGATTTATTTTAAAAACCCAGATGTTGCCCAAAACAATGCGATTTTAGATGAATTAGAAGCATTTGCTAATTCGATTCACACAGACACCGTTCCTGTTGTTAGCCTTACTCAAGGAGCAGAAGCTTTAAGAGTAGCCATGAAAATAATTGAAAACTTCAAGAAAATATAAGTCTGGAGCTTGTCAGTATTGCTTAAAATTAAATAAAGAAAATAAATAGAATTTTTAACGAAATGATACCCGTCCATTCGGGCACGCACATGAAAAATATTGCAGTTATTGGAGCAGGTACTATGGGCAACGGAATTGCACATACCTTTGCACAGTTTAATTATAAGGTACAACTTATTGATATCTCTCAAACTTCCTTGGATAAGGGGATGGCCACAATTACCAAAAACTTGGATCGTATGGTCGCCAAAGAGAGAATAACTGAGGTTCAGAAAGCACAAACACTAGCCAATATAACGACCTTCACAAATATGGAAGAAGGTCTGAAGTATGCTGGTTTGGTTGTTGAAGCTGCTACTGAAAACTTAGATTTAAAATTAAAAATCTTTCAGGACTTAGAGCGATTTTGTCCAGATGACACTATTTTAGCCAGCAATACTTCTTCAATTTCAATCACACAAATTGCAGCAGTTACCTCTCGACCGGAGATGGTCATCGGAATGCATTTTATGAACCCTGTTCCAATTATGAAATTGGTAGAGATTATCAAAGGGTATAACACAAGTGACGAAACTTATAATACGGTCAGAGCGCTTTCAGAAAAACTTGGTAAAGTCCCAGTTGAAGTAAATGACTATCCAGGCTTTGTGGCGAATCGTATATTGATGCCAATGATTAATGAGTCGATAGAGACTCTTTACAATGGAGTTGCAGGAGTTAAAGAAATTGACATAGTAATGATGTTAGGAATGGCGCATCCAATGGGACCATTAGCTTTGGCCGATTTCATCGGTTTGGATGTTTGCTTATCCATTCTTAATGTAATGCATGACGGATTTAAAAATCCGAAATACGCACCTTGTCCGCTTCTTGTAAATATGGTAATGGCCGGAAAACTTGGAATAAAAAGTGGTGAAGGTTTTTATGACTACAGTCAAAATCGTAAAGCTGAAACGGTTTCGAAGTCCTTCCATTGAAACTAGTAATCACGAGCTAATTGCATAAAACAGATAACATTTTACTTTGGCTAAAATAATTCCATTCCGAGCAGTACGTCCTACCCGTGACAAGGTTAGTTTAATTGCTTCACGATCGTACCAAAGTTATACCATCGATGAGCGCGAATCACGCTTGCGGGACAATCCGTTTTCGTTTTTACATATTGTAAATCCGGGGTACCGCTATCACAAAGAAACTTCGGGGGAGGAACGATATAATTTAGTTCGGAATCGTTATCAAGAATTTAAAGAAGACGAATATTTCATAAAGGATGAAAATCCATCGTTTTACATTTACAAAATCGTAAATAGAGATGGCTATGTATTTAATGGAATTGTTGCAGCAGCAAGCGCACAAGATTATGAAGATGACGTTATTAAAAAACATGAAAACACCCTAGAATATAAAGAGCAATTATTTGAAAAATATTTAAAAACAGTAGGCTTTAATGCAGAACCTGTGCTTCTTACGTATGCAGACAACGATGAATTGGCGCTGATTATTAAAACAATAATGTTAGACCGAGCTGAATATGAATTTACAACGACCTATCGCGACACGCATTATTTATGGAATATTGATGATGAAAAAACTGTAAAGCGAATTTCTGAAATATTTGGATCTATGGATTCCTTATATATTGCAGACGGCCATCATCGCTCAGCATCTTCGTATTTGTTGGCGAAAGATTTAAAAGCTGAGAATAAAAAAAACCACACAGGAAATGAGCCGTATAATTACTTTATGAGCTATCTTATTCCAGAAAGTGACTTGCAAATATTCGAGTTTAATCGAATGGTGCGGGATTTGAATGGCTTAAGTAAAGAAACATTTTTAATTAAACTCGACGCTATGTTTCGGATTGAAAACCGCGGACTTGAGTACTACAAACCTTCAAAAAAGCATCATTTTAGCATGTATCTAGATGGAGAGTTTTACTCATTGCACCTTCGGAAAAACAACTACGAAATCACCAATGCGCTTGACGCGTTAGACACTCAGATATTATACCTCACTATTCTAAAACCAATTTTAGGTATTGAAGATCTTAGAAACGATCAGCGTATTTCATACGCTCACGGAAGAAACGACCTCGCTTATGTTAAAATGTTAGTGGACAGCGGAGAGCATCAAGTAGGTTTCGGACTTATTCCTGTGAGTACTGAAGAAATGAAACATTTAGCAGATGAAGGTTTGAAAATGCCTCCTAAGAGTACATATATTGAACCAAAACTGCGGAGCGGAGTTACCATTTATGAATTTTGATGAAATAGAAATGAGATGTTAGATGTTAGATGTTAGATGTTAGACAAAAGAAAAAAATAGACTTTGAAACTATAGTAAAGACCATTATAAAGAGACAAATTTGAGCATTTCTGAAAATTTAAATAGATTAAAAAAGACCCTTCCATCGGAAGTCACTCTAGTAGCGGTTTCTAAAACCAAGCCTGTAGTTGATTTACTTGAGGCTTATAATGTCGGGCAGAGGGTTTTTGGTGAGAATAAGATTCAAGAGATGGAAACCAAATGGAAAGAAATGCCCAAGGACATTGAATGGCATATGATTGGTCACGTTCAAACGAACAAGGTGAAATATATGGCCCATTTTGTGAGTTTAATTCACGCCGTAGATAGTCTTAAACTTCTAAAAGAGATAAACAAACAAGCCCTAAAGAACAACAGGATCATAAACTGTTTGCTTCAGGTGAAAATTGCCGAAGAAGATAGCAAGTATGGTATGTCCGAAACAAGTTTGCGTACTCTATTAACTTCTGATGAAGTTCAATCCTTTCAAAACACTAAGATAGTTGGGCTAATGGGAATGGCGAGTTTCACGGACGACATGGAACAAGTTTCGGCAGAGTTTCAGAAACTCAAAACATATTACAATGAATTAAAAGAAGCGTATCAATTCGATATTCTTTCTATGGGAATGAGCGGAGATTATCAATTGGCCATTGAAAATGGCAGTACTATGATTCGAGTTGGAAGCAAGATCTTTGGAGAACGGATATATTAGAAGAGAGATGGATAAAAGATGAAAGGAAATAACAAATACAGGCTTTTATTTCGCTTTGGTGCAAGGACTAAGACAAAAAGTTAGAATCTTAGTACCTTTACAGTAATCAATTATTAATTGAGCATATTCAATAAACTGATGTACGCAATATTAGATATAGAAACTACAGGTGGGAAATACAATGAAGAGGGAATAACAGAAATAGCTATTTACCG
>Ga0075467_10004143_pt1 | contig 10852 bp, 10 predicted proteins | sample DEB08_DNA_9_FD_75067 | JGI IMG/M metagenome (GOLD analysis project Ga0075467, IMG submission 75067) | Aqueous microbial communities from the Delaware River and Bay under freshwater to marine salinity gradient to study organic matter... | ecosystem: Environmental > Aquatic > Marine > Coastal ...
ATTTTTTCAACGCAAAATTGCGAATTGCAGACCAACTTTGGGCTGGAAATGTAGAAATTCATTTGAAGTCATCAGATTGGTTTATTCATAATCATGAAACAGATAAGGCTTATGATAATGTTATTTTACATATAGTTTGGGAGCATGATACTGATGTTTTTAGGAAAGACAATAGTAAGCTACCTACTTTAGTGTTAAAGGATTTTGTTGCCGAAACTGCAATAATGAATTATAAAAATTTAACAAACAATTCCAAGAAATGGATTAATTGTGAAAGTGATTTTGGTGAAGTTGATGATTTTATAATTCAAAATTGGCTGGAGCGCTTATATCTTGAGCGTTTAGAAAAGAAGTCTGTGGTTATTGAAGAACTCCTAAAAAAATCAAACAATAATTGGGAGGCAGTATTATTTAAGTTATTGGCAAAAAATTTCGGCCTTAATGTAAATGGTGATGCTTTTTTTAGTTTAGCAAATTCTATAGACTTCTCAATTATAAGAAAATTACATTCTAATGAAAAACAATTAGAAGCGTTATTGTTTGGTCAAGCAGATTTGCTAAATGATACAATTGAAGAGCCTTACTATTCTTATTTACAAAAGGAATATGCTTTTTTAAAACAAAAATTCGAAATAACTAATCAAGGTGTTTTACCATTTAAATTTTTCAGGTTAAGGCCAATGAATTTTCCAACAATAAGAATCTCTCAATTGGCAATGTTGTATCACGTTCATCATAATTTTTTCTCTGAGCTTATTAATTTGAATAGTTTAAAAGAATTTCACCAACTTTTTTCAATTACAACTTCTGAGTTTTGGAATTCTCATTACACATTTAATAAATCATCAAAATTTTCAAAGAAAACTATTTCTAAATCGTTTATAGATTTACTGCTTATCAATACTATTATTCCTATCAAGTATTGTTATGAAAAATATAATGGGAAAGATAATCATGAAAACATTCTAAAATTGATTCAAGGCATAAAGCCTGAAAAAAATAGTATTGTTGATAAATTTGAATCTCTTAAACCGGTTTCAAATTCTGCTCTGCAATCACAGGCATTATTGGAGTTAAAAAGCACGTATTGTGATAAAAATAAATGCTTGCAATGTGCTATTGGAAATACAGTGTTGAGTTTTTAGATATGAACAATTGATTGACAATCTGTAATGCTTTTCTACAGAAATATTACGGTAAAACCGTAATTTTAAATTTAATGCCGACCATTGGGCGAAAATTGTATCAATCTTCTTGATTTTTTTTAAAAAGAATGTATATTCAGAAAAATTTTAACATAATATTAACCATTAATTATTACAAAATGAAAAAAACATCAATGTTTAAGTATTCGTTAATTGCAGCAATTGGGATTACTCTAATTGGTTGTGAAACAGATTCAGTTCAGGAGCCAGTTGCTGAAATTGAAAATGTAACTTTTAAAAACGCAGTGCCAATAGATGGGCAATATATTGTTGTTTTTAATGATGACTTCTCTGGGAGAATGCCCGCATTAGCTAAGGTAAAGTCTAAAGTTGAGTATAGAGCTCAAATGAGTACATTAAAAGGTAATATATTAAACGAGTTTAAATCAATTGATTTAAAAGAAGAAGTAATCACATCTACTTATGGTCATGCTTTAAAAGGCTTTGCTGCCAAATTATCAGAAACTCAATTAGACGCTTTAAAAAAGGATCCTAGAGTAAAAAGTATTGAACAAGATCAAACCTTAAGCATCTCTCCATACAAAGGTAAGCCAGGTGGAGGTGGAGGTGGAGGAGGAACTCCAGACCCACAAGAGGTTCCTTATGGTACTACTAGAGTAAATGGTGGTGCAACCACATCATCAAATACAGCTTGGATAATAGATTCAGGAATTGACTTAGATCATCCAGATTTAAATGTAGATGTGTCTAGAAGTGTATCTTTTGTAAGAGGCGATGCTGACGATCAAAATGGACATGGAACTCACGTAGCTGGAACCATTGCAGCTAAAGATAATACTATTGGTTCTTTAGGAGTATCTCCAGGAAGCACGGTTGTAGCTGTTAGAGTATTAGACAGAAGAGGCAGTGGTTCTACATCTGGTGTTATTGCAGGCGTTGATTATGTTGGTGCTAACGGTGAAAGTGGTGATGTAGCAAATATGAGTTTGGGAGGTGGAGTTTCGACATCATTGGATAATGCAGTAATTAATGCTTCTAACCCAGTTAAGTTTGTGCTAGCGGCTGGAAATGAATCTGATGATGCTAATAATCATTCGCCTGCAAGAGCAAATGGTTCTCATATATTTACAATTTCTGCAATGAATAGTAGTGATAATTGGGCTTCATTTTCTAACTATGGTAGTCCAGTAGATTATTGCGCACCTGGAGTGGCCGTATTTTCAACTTGGAAAGATGGAGGTTATAATACTATTAGTGGAACCTCTATGGCAGCACCACATGCTGCTGGAGTTTTATTGATAGGTAACGCAAGTACCGATGGCAATGTAAACGGAGATCCTGATGGTAGTCCAGACGCTATTATTGTGCATTAAAATATATCTTAAAATAATTATTAAAGCCACTTTTTTTAAAGTGGCTTTTTTATGGAGTAAAAATTCATCAACTTTGTTATTATGAATGTTTTTTATAAAACCTTACTCTATTTTCAAAAACATGGCTACTATGTTTGTCAACGAATTGCTGAACGTTTAGGAATTAGAGCTAAGGTGGTAAGAACTTCTTTCATGTATCTTACTTTTGTGACGCTAGGTTTTGGTTTTGCACTATATTTGTTTATTGCCTTTTGGATGAGAATAAAAGATTTATTGTACACAAAACGCAGCTCAGTATTTGATTTATAATATATGGCAAATCCGTTAATAAGAGTATTTCGATCTAAAATAAATACTGCAATTATTCTATTAATTGCATTGCTTTTTACTGGTGTTGTTGGATTTAAATTAATGACTAATTATAGCTGGGTAGATTCCTTGTATATGACTGTCATTACTATTACTACAGTTGGGTTTGGTGAAGTTACTCCGTTAGATGATGAATCTAAAATTTTCACTATATTCTTAATTTTAACCAGTGTTGTAATTGTTGGTTTTGCCATTAAAGTTATTACAGAATATATTATAGCCAAAAATGATGTTGAAGAAATAAAACAAAAAAAGATGCAAAAAAAGATTGATGGACTCTCAGGCCATGTCATTATATGTGGTTATGGAAGAAACGGAAAACAAGCAGCCAAAAAGTTGATGGATCATAAGAGGTCTTTTGTTGTCATTGAAGCAAAAAAAGAAACAGTTGATAAGCATCAAAGTGATATGGTACCATTTGTTCATGGCAATGCAAATGAAGACGATATACTAATACAAGCTGGTTTAGTTAGAGCAGATTGTTTAATTTCTGCTTTACCAAGTGACTCAGATAATGTGTTTGTCGTTTTATCAGCGAGACAAATTAATAAGAATATTCGTATTATTAGTCGTGCCTCTCAAGAAACTACTTATGGTAAATTGAAACTAGCAGGAGCTAACAATGTTATATTACCAGATAAAATTGGAGGCGATCATATGGCATCTTTAGTTGTAGTTCCGGATTTATTAGAGTTTATAGATAAACTTTCTATTGTTGGCGAGTCTAGTATAAATATTGAAGAGGTTTCAGTAGAGAAGTTATATAATACTTCTGAAATTAAAACAATAAGAGATTTAGATTTAAGAAAAAAAACTGGATGTAACGTCATTGGTTACAAAAATGAAAAAGGCGAATACCTTATTAACCCGGAAGCCGATCATAAATTAGAACCAAACTCTAAGATTATTGTTTTAGGAAGACCAGAGCAAATTCAAAAGTTAAATTCGATTTACAATATAGAACTGGACTAGGCTTTTTAACAACCATTGTTTTAAAAATTGGTTTTTTTTTAGCATCTTGCTGTCTTAAACTAACAAAACAAAACAACTACTAACTAATAATTATAATTATGAAGAAATATCTTCTTTCAATGTTTGCGTTAATTTTACCGTTTATAACCTTTGCTCAAGAAGCTGACAAAGGACTAGATGAAAAAATAAATGATGCTTTTATGCCATTTGCCACTTGGTGGGAAGGCTTAGTCTTAACCACAGTTCCAGTAGGTGAATATAATATACCATTTGTTCTTATTCTTTTAGTTGGCGGAGCTACTTTTTTCACCATATATTTTAAATTTCCAAGTTTCACAAAATTTGGAATGGCTATTAATACAGTAAGGGGTAAATATGACGAAATTGAAGGAGGTCATCATGCAGGGAAAACTGATTTGGCAATTGATGGAGATATTCCAGACACTATTCGTGATGAAAGTCAAGAAGGGTAAGTTAGTCACTTCCAAGCATTAGCAACTGCAGTTTCAGGAACCGTTGGTTTAGGAAACATTGCTGGTGTTGCGGTAGCAATTGCATTGGGTGGACCTGGAGCAACATTTTGGATGATTGTATGTGGATTAATAGGGATGTCAACAAAATTTGTTGAATGTACTTTAGGAGTAAAATATAGAGATGTTGGTCCAGATGGAACTGTTTATGGTGGTCCAATGTACTATATGTCAAAAGGATTAAAAGAACGCGGCTTTGCAGGAATTGGTAAAGTGCTTGCGGTTATTTTTGCAATTCTTTGTATTGGAGCTTCATTTGGTGGTGGAAACGCATTCCAATCTAACCAAGCAACTGTTCAAATCACATCAATGCTGGGAATAGAAGGTGGTTCAATGGGATTTGTTATCGGAATCATATTAGCAATTCTAGTTGGTATTGTAATTATTGGAGGTATCAAGCGTATTGCTAGTATCACTGAGAAAATTGTACCATTTATGGCTGGAATATATGTGCTAGCTGCTTTAGTAATTATTTTTGCAAACTTTAGTGATATAGGAACAGCTTTTGGATTAATTATTGATGGCGCATTTACGCCAATGGCTGGACTAGGTGGTCTAGTTGGAGTAATTATTGTTGGCTTTCAACGTGCTGCTTTTTCTAACGAAGCAGGAGCGGGATCTGCGGCAATTGCGCATTCAGCTGTAAAAACAAAATACCCAGCATCAGAAGGAGTTGTAGCATTACTAGAACCATTTATTGATACTGTTGTAATATGTACAATGACGGCTTTAGTTATTATCTTCTTTAATATTGATGGCGGAAACATGCAAAGTATATTTGCTTATGGTGGAGATGGAGCTAGTAATGTTATTTTAAATTCCGATGGTAGTGCAATTGGAGGTGTAGATTTAACGTCTATGGCATTTGATTCTGTAATCCCTGGATTCTCTTACATATTAACTATCGCAATTGTATTGTTTGCGTTTTCAACAATGATTTCTTGGTCTTATTACGGACTTCAATCATGGAAATATTTATTCGGTAAAGGAAAAGCCGCTGATACTGCATACAAAGTATTATTCTTAGTATTTATTGTAATTGGAGCAGCTGCAACATTAGACGCTGTAATTAAATTCTCAGATGCAATGATACTTGCATTGGTGTTTCCGAATATGATAGGTTTATTCTTCTTGTTCCCTAAAGTAAGAGAAGAATTGGCTAAATATGTTGCTGCAATAAAAGGTAGTAAAGAATAAACTAAAATAAAAAATATTATGAAATCCCATTTCAAGTTCACAGCAGGGCAACGAAATGGGATTTTTTTATTGTTGCTTGTCATTATTGTAATTCAATGTACTTATATTTTTCTGGACACTTCACAGCAAGATATTTCAATAAATAAAGCAGAACTTGTCAAATTTCAAAACGAAATAGATTCGCTTAAACGTGTTGAATTAGAAAATAATCAACCAAAAATATTTCCTTTCAATCCAAATTACATAACAGATTATAAAGGTTATACGTTAGGAATGACTTCAGTAGAAATAAACCGATTATTAGATTACAGAGAAGAAGATAAGTGGATAAATTCTACATCTCAATTTCAACATGTCACAAAAGTTTCGGATTCTTTATTAAATGCAATTTCGCCGTATTTTAAGTTTCCAGAATGGGTAACAAATCCAAAACCTAAGACTAATTTTAATTATCAGAATAATACACTAAAAACGTTTGCTCAAAAAGTGGACTTAAATACAGCAACAGTATCACAGTTGCAACGTGTAAATGGTATTGGAGAAAAGCTGTCTGATAGGATTATTAAATTCAGAAACAAATTCAAAGGCGGTTTCATTGCAGATATGCAGTTGCAAGATGTATATGGGATTTCACCAGAAGTTTTAGAAAGGTTATTAAATGAGTTTACTGTAAAAACGCCAAGACAAATTGATAGGATAAATTTAAACAGCGCTACCATTGAACAACTTGTAACTATACAACACATAGATTATGAATTGGCCTATGAAATTATTAATCAAAGAACTTTAAGAGATGGTTATAAATCATTCGACGAACTTTCAAAAGTAAAAGGTTTTCCAATAGATAAATTAGAGATAATTAAATTATATTTGATGCTTCAATAAATTGTATGATTATGAATGGAATGTACTTCACAGAAGAACATCAATTATTTAGACAAAGCCTTAAAGATTTCTTACAAAAAGAAGTAGTACCACATATTGAAAAGTGGGAAAAATCAGGAACAATAGAGCGTTTCATTTGGGGAAAATTTGGTGAAATGGGTTACTTTGGTTTAGCCACACCTGAAACTTATGATGGGCTAGATTTAGATTTATTCTACACAGTAATTCTTCTAGAAGAACTTCAAAAAATTAACTCTGGTGGTTTTGCAGCAGCAATGTGGGCACATGCTTATTTAGCAATGACACATCTTAATAAAGAAGCCAATCATGAGCAAAAGCTAAAATATCTTCAACCAAGCGTACATGGAGAAAAAATAGGATGTCTTTGTGTAACCGAACCTTTTGGAGGAAGTGATGTTGCTGGAATGAGAACTACTGCTGTAAAGCAAGGTGATAACTATGTTATAAATGGTTCAAAAACTTTTATTACTAATGGTGTGTATTGTGACTATATGATTGTAGCTGCAAAAACTAATCCTGAACTTGGTAATAAAGGTATAAGCATTTTTATTGTTGATAAAGAAACCAAAGGAGTTTCAGTATCCAAATTAGATAAACTAGGTTGGCGAGCATCTGATACTGCTGAAATTGCTTATGATAATGTGGTTATTCCTGCATCTAATTTAATGGGAGAAGAAGGGAAAGGCTTTCCTTATATTATGCAACACTTTGCTTTAGAACGATTGGTTATGGGAGTAAATGCACATGCTAGAGCTGAATATGCTTTGGAATATGCCTTACAATATATGTCTGAACGCTCAACTTTCGGTAAAACAATAAACAAATACCAAGCTTTGCGTCATCGATATGCAGATTTGTATGCAGATATGGAAATTTGTAAAACCTATAATTATTCCGTTGCATACAGATTAAACAAAGGAGAGTATGTTGTGAAGGAAGCTACAATTTCAAAATTACGTTCTACAAAAATGGCTGATGAGGTCGCCTATGAATGTTTACAGTTTTTAGGAGGCTATGGTTATATGGAAGATTACCCAATGGCACGTTTACTTCGTGATAGTCGCTTAGGACCAATTGGTGGAGGTACCAGTGAGATACTTAGAGAAATAATTGCTAAAATTGTAATTGATAAGAAAGAATATAAGACTGCAACGTAGTATACGTGGATTAATAGCCCTCGTTAATCATCTGGTTTTAAAAGTGTTATAGAAAAAACTTACAATAATTACTTTTTAATTTTATTATAATTTTTTAATTTTATAATAGTTTAATTATAAAATCATTATATCATGAAAAAATTAAAATACACCACTGTGTATATGATGATTGCTTTTGCATTGATAAGTATATCATCATGTAGTGACAAAGAATTTGACAAATCCAGTCAAAATGGAATTAACTTAAGCCAAAGTAATGAGGTTGCTATTAGCAATATAAATACTTCTATGTTGTTTAGTCCCATAAAATTAGAAGGCCAGTTTGATGCTTGGGTGAATGATGGTAATGAGTTAGTTGTTTTAACAAAGACAGATAAAAACTTACATTTATTTGTTGTTCAGGGATTAAAAAGTAACCAAATAGATGTAAGTAATTTAGAAAGTTTAACCTTTTTAAATAAAGCAATGATTCTTGACGATTCTAAGCAAGGTGTTTTATATTTTGGAGTAGTTAATGAAAACAAAGAAGATGTGTTTAAGAGGCTGCCAAATGATATTTTAGGAAATATCACACACAAAGAGTTTGGCTATTCACTAATTCACCATGGATTGGATCTTAAAAATGAGTTTACTGAAAATATTGATATATCTTCTTTAAAGAAAGCGGATAACGTTATAGATTATCTTTTTGGTTCTGAATCCACGAGGTCAGTGTCTTGCAATAGTGGTGGACCAGGCTCTACGGCTTGTTCTAATAGCTACTGTTCAGTTGAATGTGGTTCAGGTTACTATTCATGTTGTACATTACCTCAACAACTTCCTTATGTGCCAGCAAGCTGTACTTGTGTAAAAGAAACGCCAGACCAGTAAAAACAATCAATATTTCTTCCAACATTTTAGAATTTCTGAAAAGTGTAATTTATTTATTTGGTATTTCATAATTAATTATATATTTGCAGCCGTAAATTCTAAAAGAGAGGAGGTTAAGACACTATGTTAATAATACCAATTAAAGAAGGAGAAAATATAGATAGAGCTTTGAAGCGCTATAAGAGAAAGTTTGATAAAACTGGAACTAAAAGAATGCTACAAACTGGTAAGCAGTTTGACAAGCCTTCAGTTATTAGAAGAGCACAAATTCAAAAAGCACAGTACATTCAAGGTTTAAGAGACGCTGAAACAGTATAATAGCTGTTATAAATAATTTAAAACCCACAATATATATTGTGGGTTTTTTGTTTTATACTCAACACTTATAAAAATGTTTTGTATTTTTAGTATTAACTTTACTCTATGATCCTCAAATCATTTTCTGATTATCTGTTACTTGAAAAAAACTATTCAAAGCATACAGTCACAGCTTATGTAAGTGATTTAGAAGGTTTTCGTGAGTTTTGTTTAAATCAATATGAAGTTAGATGCATTGATAATGTTAACTACTCGCAAATAAGAAGCTGGATAATTCAGTTAGTCGAATCAAATATTTCTAACCGAAGTATCAACAGAAAAATGTCTTCACTTAATAGTTATTTTAAATTTCTTTTAAAAACTGAAACAATAACAGTTAATCCGTTAGCAAAACATAAGGCACTTAAAACCGAGAAAAAAATTCAGATACCATTTTCACAAGCTGAAGTAGAAACTGTATTGAATGATTTTCCTTTTGAAAACACCTTTGAAGGACTAAGAGATAAATCAATTATCGAATTATTTTATTCAACTGGTATAAGACGGATAGAATTAGTCAATATTAAATTAGCCGATTTAGATTTCTCAAGTAGGACATTGAAGGTTTTAGGTAAACGAAATAAGGAACGCATACTTCCATTATTAAGCTCCACGATTGAAAGCTTAAAAGATTATTTATTTGAACGAGATAAGCTACCACTTGTCCAAAATAAAGAAATGTTATTTTTAACCCAAAAGGGAATTAAAATTTATGAAACACTTGTGTACCGAATAATAAATGAGTATTTTAGTTTAGCATCTTCCAAAGTAAAAAAGAGTCCACATATACTGAGACATTCTTTTGCAACACATTTACTTAATCAAGGTGCAGATTTAAATGCAGTAAAAGAATTACTTGGTCATTCAAGTTTGGCAGCAACTCAGGTTTATACACATAATAGTATAGCAGAGTTAAAAAAGGTATATGCTAAATCTCACCCAAGAAATTCAAAGAGCTAAAAATAATTGTCTAATCAAAAGTATTAAAATATGAAAGTAAACACACAATCAGTAAATTTTAACGCAGACAAAAAGTTATTAGATTTCATACAAAATAGAATGGATAAACTGGATAGATATTATGATAAGGTTATTAAATCTGACGTTTTTCTTAAACTTGAAAACACAAGTGGTAAAGAAAACAAGGTCTTTGAAGCAAGAGTTGATGTTCCTGGAGATAGTTTTGTAGTCAAAAAAGTTTGCAAAACTTTCGAGGAAGGTGTAGATTCTGCTGTTAATTCTTTAGAAAGACAATTAAAAAAACGCAAAGAAAAATTAAGAACACATTTATAGATAAAATTTCTCAAAAAATGTTTTGAAACAAAAAAAATATATATACATTTGCAGTCCGTTAGAAATAGCGGACTTTTTTGTTGCCTAAAAGTAGCAAAAATAAGCCGATGTAGCTCAGCTGGCTAGAGCAGCTGATTTGTAATCAGCAGGTCGTGGGTTCGAGTCCCTCCATCGGCTCAAGTTCTTTAAAAAGAGTGAATTTTTATATTGGGGAGATACTCAAGCGGCCAACGAGGGCAGACTGTAAATCTGCTGACTACGTCTTCGCAGGTTCGAATCCTGCTCTCCCCACATTTAAATTTACATGGATTTTGAAAAAATTATTGCGGGAGTAGCTCAGTTGGTAGAGCGTCAGCCTTCCAAGCTGAATGTCGCCAGTTCGAACCTGGTCTCCCGCTCAAATTTTTCGCCGGTGTAGCTCAGGGGTAGAGCGTTTCCTTGGTAAGGAAGAGGTCACGGGTTCAATTCCCGTCATTGGCTCTTTTTATAAAAAATGAATAAAAATTGAATACTAATATAAATTAAGATTAAAATAAACTAAACATGGCAAAGGCAACTTTCGATCGTTCAAAACCACACCTTAACATAGGTACTATTGGACACGTAGATCACGGTAAAACAACTTTAACTGCTGCTATTACTAAAGTATTAGCTGATGCAGG
>Ga0075467_10004145_pt1 | contig 10843 bp, 14 predicted proteins | sample DEB08_DNA_9_FD_75067 | JGI IMG/M metagenome (GOLD analysis project Ga0075467, IMG submission 75067) | Aqueous microbial communities from the Delaware River and Bay under freshwater to marine salinity gradient to study organic matter... | ecosystem: Environmental > Aquatic > Marine > Coastal ...
CCCCAAAACCCCAAAACCCCTCACACAAGAAATTTGAATTAAATTTGGTTTGAATTGAATTATGTAGAAATTAGGAGCTCTCCTGTCCATCCATTTTGTGTAACTCCCTATTTAAGCGGCATTATCAAAAGTTAATCACTCGATTTATTTTTATTCAAACAATGGAAATGAAGCAAAACGGTAGCAACAGCTACTATGATGTTGAACGCCTCTGCAATGAGGCTGTTGAAAGGAACTTCCGAGGCGATCCCAACTCTGTTGGAAGCGTCATCAGTCAGGCCACCTATGACTTGGTCTGGCACACCTTCGTCAAGTGGTGTTTCACCCAAGCCGAAGCAGGACGGGCAGTTAATGTGCCCCAGTTTGGTACAGTTGGACACCAACAAATCAAGGACAACATTCGGATTCTCTACGTCCGTCTCAGTGAGAACTTCCTCGGCAACTTCTAGCTTGCCTACAAACCTGAGATGGCAGAGTTCGAGAGCGAGGCTACGAACATCTTCCTCGAGCCTCTATTGAAGCCCAACTTCGCCGCCATGTCGAAGATCGCAGGTATCGACAAAACAGTGTTCACGACCGTTCTTACGAATATCTTCCACGTCATTGGAGAGCTGCTCTACGAGAACGCCGTGGTCGAACTTGACCTCCAGGAGTTTGGAAAATTCTTCTCGAACAACAGACAGATTCTCTACGACCCCCTTAACAAGCTCAAGTCCCAGGCTCCTCAAGGCAAGCAGACAGTCAAGGCTCTCATGGACTACGGTGTCAGCGGCGGACAGCAGGACTAATACTACACGCAATAGCAAGAGTTCGTCCAGCAGCAGATGGCCCACATGTATGCCTCCCAAGGCAGAGCCCAGCCAGTGCATGGCTCCATCGGCATCCAGGGCGACTCTCCTCCCAGAAGATACAAGAAGCCCTTCGGTGATGGCAAGATCACGAAGGACCTCCTCGGAGCAGGTGATGACCCCATGGCCAAGAACCAGGAGTACTCTCTCCTCGCCAACAACCCCATGGCTCTCATGAAGTCGACCTTCAAGAAGCCAGGCAAGGCCCAGAGCAGATACCCACCAGTGATTGATGCCTTCAGCAGGACTCTCGCAGCCCCTATCTCAAGTGAGCGTCACTACTTCTCGGTCTGTCACAAGATCGGTACGAACTACTCAGCTAGCTCCAAGGGCTTCTTCATCGACAGTGAAGCCAGAATCATCAAGTACAAGCCCATGGATGGTGATTCAAAGACTGGAATCTCAGGCACTGGATCAGGCATTGTTCAAATGGCCGAGCCAGCAGACGAGCAAGAAGAGTATGAGGCCCTCTTGTACCCTCAGAACGCCGACAAGAGAAGAATTCAGGCCAGAAAGGTCTCATACTCTCGCTACAGACAGTATGTAGAGAACGAGATCTCCGTTGATGTGATTGCACCAATCAGACAGTACTGGCTGACTCATATCATTGAGCTGATTCCTGGAGACCTCCATGCCGTGGAGAAGGAGAGAATCGAATACCTCATCGACACAATGCTCAACGAGATCAACAAGGACTACTTCGACTCCGTCAGAAAGAGCATCCTTGACTATATCCTCAAGAACGAGGCCGAAATGAAGCGTCTTGGCATCCAACAGGTGCTAAACCAGCCCGTTGACTGGGGTGATGACTTCTACAAGGGTATCGAGCCAAATGAAGAGTGGAAACACAATGTAATGATGGCTAGAATGCTCATGAGTGAGAACCTCTGCATCTGCTCCCAGGCAACACTTGAGCTCATGAAGCTCTGGCAAGACTACAAGAGCTTCTTGTTTGTCGAGCTGCCCGAGCCAAGAAGTGAGCCCCAGCCTCTGATTGACTTCCTTGGCCAGCAGGAGAACCAGATGAACAAGATCAAAGGCCTCTTGAGCTCAGACTGGAACAAGAGTGCAGTCGACATCCTCAGAGAGGAGCTTGAGAACCTTGACAAGGACCAAACTAAGACCTTCTTTGAGTCGGTTTCCACCCTCATGGCCAACCAGGTGAGAGAGCTCATTGAGCAGTCCGTGAACTCCTACGTCAAGTTCATCCAGCGCTACAAATGCAAGTCCTACCCCGAGCCCAACGAGATTCTTCAGAGAGAGTATGATGCTGACTCTCCTTTCGAGGACAACTTCATCCTCTTGTCTCTCGTCATTGACGGCAACAAGATCAACTTCAAGACCCCTCTGGATGACGTTCAGAAGGAGCTCGAGGAGATCGTTGACTCAATCGTCAAGCAGAGCAACAACCTCCCCAGACCTGAGAACACCATCGCCAGAAGCGACAAGATGCACCTTTGGGACGTTGGCACCGAGGATGAGATCGTCCACAAGGCCAAATCTCAGATCTCTGAGACCCTCCATGAGAACCTCGAGGTTGTGAAGCTTGCCACGAACGTGTACGATAACTACTTGTTCCTGCTCCAAGAGAAGGATAGAATTGAGCTCTTTCTCCAGAAAGAGCCCTTTAACAGGTAGGAGTTCCAGGATGAGATCGACAACTACATGGCAACCATTAAGAAGATCCGCGAAGAGATGCCCTTTGAGCTGAGAATGAACATGTTCCTCATCAAGTGCAGCGATATCAACAACTAGCTCTGCGAAGAGTGCGAGAGCCTCATCGACACTCTTCTCAACAAGATCGGTGACCATGTCTTCGCTAAGACTGCCCCTGAGATCTCTCAGTCCGTCAAGAATATCCAGGAGGAGCTCCAGCAGAAGTCCACTTCCTCAGCTGACCTCGTGAAGAACGAGAAAAGACTCGAGGACGTAAAGAACGTTGAGCACAAGAAGCTCTAGGATCAGTACAAGGACCTCATCGACTGGCTTGTGATGCTTAACTTGAACCCTAAGTTCAAGATGAACGATGAATTCATGAAGCCAATTCAGAATGCCTTCAAGTTCATGAACCAGATCGCCACCATTATTGAGAAGGCTGAGCTCAAGCTGAAGACCGAGAGAACTGATATCGAGAATGCCCTCTACGACCAGATGCGCAGATTCACCTCAAAAATTGACGAGGTTCAGCTGCAGGTGAAGGCATACAACGATCATAATCTCCCTCGTAAGGCTGAGAACTACAACAAGGAGATCGTAGAGATAAATGAGGACCTCAGATACCTAGCTCAAGAGATGAAGCGCATCCATGACCAGTAGACTGATCTGGAAATCATGCTCGGTGAGTACCCCATGATTGATGAAATGAAGCTGAGGATCAAGCCCTTCGAGGAGCTATGGAAACTCCAGGTGGAGTACACAGACAAGCTCAAGATATGGAAAGGAACCATGCAGAACCTCAACCCTGACGACATCGAGGCTGATCACAAGAAGATGACAAGTGCAGCAACCAAGCTCGTGGGAAGATTCGATGGTATGAAGCTGACCAAGCCCAAGGAGGTAGCCGACAACATGAAGAAAGCTCTCTTTAACTTCAGATCCTACCTGCCCATCATCAGAGCCCTCTGCAACCCCGGTCTCATGGATAGACACTACAAAATGCTCGGAGAAGTCATTTTCGGTGGACACGACCAGTCGTTCAACCCAGCTGAGTTCACAACTGAGAGTTTGATGACCACTCACAAGTGCGGCGAGAAGAAAGACAATATTGAAGACATCAGCGACAAAGCCTCCAAGGAGCACTCGAACATGAAGACCATGGCTAAGATGGAAGATGACTGGATCCCTCTAGAGTTCACCTGCTAGAGCGTGGCAGGCAAAGACTCCTATATCCTGGCTGGAGAAGCAGTGGAACTTATCCAAACAGCTCTTGATGACCACATCATCAAGACGTAGACAATGAAGGGCTCTCCTTTCGCTAAGTTCATGATTGATAAGATCAACAAATGGGAGGAGACTATTCTCAGAACCCAAGACAACCTCGACTTGTGGCTTAAAGTGCAGTCCGTGTGGATGTACCTCGAGCCTGTGTTCTCGTCAGAGGATATCATCAACCAGATGCCTGTGGAAGGCTAGAAGTTCAAGGAAGTCAACATCGCTTGGCACAACATGATGAACAGGATTTACGACAACCCTGCAGCTAACGTGGTCATGAACTACGATGATCTTGGCCGTATTCTCAAGGAAGCGAACACTAAGCTTGAGCGCGTGCAGAAGGGTCTGAACGATTATCTCGAGTCTAAGAGATCCGTTTTCCCTCGTTTCTACTTCCTGTCCAACGAAGAGCTGCTCGAAATCTTGTCCGAGACCAAGGATCCAACTAGAGTGCAGCCTCACTTGAAGAAGTGCTTCGAAGGTATCGCAAAGCTGAAGTTCGACGACGAACTTAAGATTCACGGTATGTACTCTATCGAAGGAGAGCTTGTGCAGTACACAAGAGTCATCGACCCTGTTGCCAGTAAGGGATAGGTTGAAGACTGGCTTCTCTAGGTCGAAGATGTCATGCTCAAGTCTGTCAGAGACAGAATTGAAAAGGCATACCATGACTACCAAAAGACTCCCAGAGAAAAGTGGGTTATTTCATGGCAAGGTCAGGCAGTTCTCGGAATTGCCTGCACCTTCTGGACTATCCAGGCAGAGGAAGCTATGAAGAAGAATGGACTCCCAGGTCTTTAGAGCTACTACCAGAAGCTCTCTACTCAGCTAAACGAGACAGTCGGTGTTGTACGAACTGAGATTTCCAACCTGCAGAGACTTACCCTTGAGGCTTTGATTGTGCTGGATGTACATGCAAAGGAAGTCATCCAGAACGAGCTCCTCGACAACTAGATTTCTGACCCCAATGACTTCAAGTGGCTGTCCCAGCTGAGATATTACTGGGAGGATAACGACATCTGGGTAAGAATTATCAACTGCAGACTGGACTATAACTACGAGTATCTTGGAAACTCAGGTAGACTCGTTATCACAGCCCTGACAGATAGATGCTACAGAACCCTTTGCGGAGCTATCTATCTCAACTACGGAGGTGCTCCTGAAGGACCAGCTGGAACAGGAAAGACAGAGACTGTCAAGGATCTTGCTAAGGCTCTTGCTCGTTACTGTATCGTGTTCAACTGCTCAGATGGTCTCGATTATGTGATCATGGGCAAGTTCTTCAAGGGACTCTCCTCTTGTGGTGCTTGGAGTTGCTTCGACGAGTTCAACAGAATCGAGCTTGAAGTACTGTCCGTCATTGCCCAACAGGTGCAGTCTATCTAGTACGCTATCGACCACAAGATGGAGCGATTCATCTTTGAAGACTGCGACATCCCCATCAAGCCAACCTGTAACTGCTTCATCACCATGAACCCTGGTTACGCCGGTAGATCAGAGCTCCCAGATAACCTCAAGGCTTTATTCAGATCTGTGGCTATGATGGTGCCCGACTACGCAGTTATTGCAGAAATTTCTCTTTATTCCTTCGGTTTCACCGATGCTAAGAGTCTTGCCCTTAAGATTGTAACAGTCTATAAGCTCTGCTCCGAGCAGCTCTCCTCCTAAGATCACTACGATTATGGAATGAGAGCTGTCAAGTCTGTGCTTACAGCTGCAGGAAACCTTAAGAGAAAGTTCATGAACGAAAACGAGAGCATCCTGATGCTGAGAGCCATTAACGACGTCAACTTGGCTAAGTTCCTCTCGCACGATCTGCCACTTTTCCAGAACATCACTTCCGATCTGTTCCCTGGTGTTGTTCTTCCCGAGCCAGACTATAAAGAGCTGATGAGATGCATGAAGAACCAGTGCGACAAGCTGAACTTACAATACCACCCCTACTTTTTCATGAAGATTATCCAGCTCTACGAGATGATCATTGTCAGACACGGACTCATGATTGTTGGACTGCCATTTGCAGGCAAGACAATGTGTCTGAAGATCTTGGCAAACTCTCTCTCACAGCTCAAGGAAGAAGGCCTAATGGGAGAGTGCAAAACCCATATGACAGTCGTCAACCCCAAGTCTATTACCATGGGCCAGCTTTATGGTAACTTCGATGAGGTTAGTCACGACTGGTCTGACGGTGTACTCGCTGTCGAGTACAGAACCATGGCTTCAAACATGGGTACTGAGGATAGAAGATGGATGATCTTTGATGGACCTGTCGATGCCATTTGGATTGAGAACATGAACACTGTGCTTGATGACAACAAGAAGCTCTGCCTCATGAGTGGAGAGGTCATTTAGATGAGTGCCAACATGAACATGATCTTCGAACCCATGGACTTAGCTGTCGCATCTCCTGCCACTGTGTCAAGATGCGGAATGGTGTACTTGCAACCCCACGAGATGGGTTGGAGACATCTCTACGACTCTTGGAAGAACACTCTACCAGAGGAGCTCGAGGAGGAGCAAAAGAAGTTGCTTGACAACCTGGTTGAAGTAATTGTGCAACCTTGCATTGACTTTGTCAGGAAGGAGTGCAAGGAGCAAACTCCCACTGAGGACCAAAACTTAGTGGTCAGTTGTCTGCGCATCATGCTCCATCTCTTTGAGGTATTTAGGGACGGCACCTACAAGGATGCTGACAAGAAGGTCAAGGCCTCCATCATTGAATCCTGCTTCCTCTTCTCCACCATCTGGTCTCTCTGTATCTCCGTCAACACTGAGTTTAGAAGACCCTTTGACCTCCAGCTTAAGAAAATATGCAACGGAGAAATTGAAGGCCTACCCAAGTTGAAGAATAAGATCCTTCCCCCAGCCTTCGACAGAGGAACTATCTATGATTACAGATACTTGCCCGAGAAAAATGAGTGGAAGAACTGGATGGACTTCACCAACAAGGAGAACATCGATAAGTTCCCTAAGGGATCAATCGTCCAGGAGATCATTGTTACCACCCAGGACACCATCCGTTACGGATTCATGCTCGAAATGTTTATCATGGCCAACATTCAGACTCTTTTCGTCGGCCCAACTGGAACAGGCAAGACCGCCTACATCCAGCAAGTGCTCAACCAGCAGCTTTCTCCCGAGAAATTCCTGATCATTGAGGTCGGTTTCTCAGCCCAGACTCACTGCAACTAGGTTCAAGACATTGTCGATGGAAAGCTCGACAAGAGAAGAAAAGACCACTTTGGACCCAAGTATGGCATGCGCTGCGTTGTCTTCATTGATGATCTGAACATGCCCAAAAAGGAGAACTACGGAGCTCAGCCTCCTATCGAAATTCTCAGGCAATTTATTGATCAGGGTGGATGGTATGAGCGAAGAGACATCAAGCATCCCTTCAGAAACATTGTCGACACCATGCTCGTGTGCGCCATGGGTACTCCCGGTGGAGGAAAGTCCTTCATCACCCCTCGTTTCCAGAGACATTTCAATATTGTTGCATTCGCCAACTTCGATGAGGCCTCAATGAACACAATCTTCAGGTCCATTCTCAAGTGGCAGTTCAGAGAAGGAGGATTCGACCCCTCAGTTGCTGGCATGGAACAGAAGATCGTGACCGCCACAATGAAGGTTTATGAGAAGATCCAGGCTGACTTGAAGCCTACACCCATGAAGACTCATTATACCTTCAACTTGAGAGATTTCTCGAAGGTCATCTGCGGAATGTGCATGTGCACCAAGAAGGAGCTCACCAACGCCGATACCTGTCTTCGTCTCTGGGCTCACGAGACCACCAGAGTCTTTGGTGATCGTCTTATCAACAACGAGGACCGCATGTGGATGCTCAATACCATCCAAGAGTGCACCAGAGCTCCCTTCGGCCAAGCTTTCGATACCATCTTCAAGCATCTTGACACCAACAAGGATGGCAAGGTCAATTCTCTTGACGAGTTCCGTGGACTGGTGTTCGGAGACATCTACACTCCATTCGGAATGCCCGATCGTCCTTTCGAAGAGATTATTGATAAGGTGAAGCTTGTTAAGTGCGCTGATGAAGCTCTAACACAATACAACCTGTTGTCTGACAAGCCCATGAACCTCGTCCTGTTCAACTTCGCCATTGAGCATCTCCTCAGAATCAGCAGAATCATCCGCCAGCCTGCTGGTCACGCCCTTCTTGTTGGTGTGGGAGGTTCTGGAAGACAATCGCTGTCCAGACTCGCGTCAAAAATGGCTGACTTCGATGTTTATCAGGTTGAGATCAAAAAGATTTACAGAATGATCGAGTGGAGAGAAGACGTCAAAGAGCTCATGCGCCAGGTCGGAACCAAAGGAAACCCTACCACTTTCCTTTTCACCGATACTCAGATCAAAGAGGAAGGATTCCTAGAGGATGTAAACAACATCCTCAACACTGGTGAGGTCCCCAATATCTTCCCCGTTGACGAGAAGGTCGACGTACAAGAGGCCATGAGAGGACCTGCTAAGGAGAACGAGAGATGCCCTGAAGGTACTCCCGCTCAGCTCTTCGGATACTTCTTGGAAAGATGCAAGGCTAACCTACACGTGGTGCTCTGCTTCTCTTCAATTGGTACATCTTTGAGATCTAGAATCAGAGACTTCCCCTCAATTGTCAACTGTACGACAATCGATTGGTTCTCTGAATGGCCTCCTGATGCACTGGAAGCTGTGGCCCAGAAGTTCCTGGCAGACATCGAGATGGAAGACTCTATCAGACAGTCTTGCGTCTTCATGGTGTAGACCTTCCATACCACCACCGAGTAGGCTGCCAAGAGGTTCCACGAAGAACTCCGTCGAGTGTACTATGTTACCCCCACATCTTACCTCGAGCTCATTAGCACTTTCCAGTCGCTTCTTGCAGAGAAACGTAAGGAAATTATGGGCTTGAAGAACAGGTATGGAAATGGTTACGATTGTCTCGTGGAGACTGAGAGCAAGGTCAATATCATGCAGAAGGAACTTGAAGATCTCTAGCCTGTGCTCGTTGAGTCCAAGAAGGAGGCAGATGCACAGCTCATTGTCGTCAACAGGGAGACTGAAGCAGCTACAGTCATCAAGGATGCCCTCGCCATCGAGGAGGCAGCTGCCCAGAAGATCGCCGACAGCGCCAACGCCATCAAGAAGGATTGCGAGTCTCAGCTAGCTGAGGCCATGCCTGCTCTTAAGGCTGCCGAAGATGCCGTCAACTGCATCACCAAGGGAGATATCGCTGAGCTGAAGAACTTGTCAAAGCCTCCCGCCGACGTCAAGCTGGTCACCCAGGTCGTATGTATGCTCATGCACATCGACCCAATCACTGCCATGAACCCCGAGACACAGAAGAAGGAGAAAGACTACTGGAAGCCCTCGGTTGGTATGATGATGAAACCTACTTTCTTGCAGGATCTCATAAACTACCCCAAGGAAGACATGACTCAAAAGCTGATTGATAGCATCCAGCCATTAATCACCTTAGAGAACTTCCAAATTGATCGTCTCAAGAAGGTTTCCAGTGTGGCCATGAACTTAGCAAAGTGGGTCTTTGCAATGGACAAGTTCTACAACGTCAACAAAATCGTTATTCCTAAGAAGCAACAACTTGCAGTTGCCGAAGGTGAGTATGCTGAGGTTACCAAGCTTCTCAGTGTAAAGCAGGCCAGTCTCAAGGTTGAAATGGACAAGGTCGCCAAACTCAAGGCATAGCTGAAGGAAACCATGGACAGAGTATAGTCGCTTGAAGAGCAAGAGGCTGACTGTAAGGCAAGACTTATATCTGCCGAAAGTCTTATCACCGGACTTGGAGGAGAAAAGACAAGATGGAAGGCCGAGGCAGAAAGACTCTCTATCGTATACGTCAACCTGACTGGTGATGTCCTCATTTCTTCAGGTATGATCTCTTACCTTGGAGCCTTCACATCTACATTCAGATCTGAGCTCGCAAACTTGTGGGTTAAGAACTGCGAAGAAAGAGAAATTCCTAACTCAGGTGCATTCTCTCTGGAAAACGTTCTTGGCAACCCCGTTTAGATCAGAAACTGGAGTCTCTTCGGACTGCCCAACGACTCGTTCTCTATCGAAAATGCCATCATCAACCAGAAAACAAGGAGATGGCCACTATTCATCGATCCTCAGGGTCAAGCCAACAAGTGGATAAAATCGATGGAGAAGGAAAAGAGCATCCAAGTAAGGAAGTTCACTGAGAGCAGCTATCTCAAGCATCTTGAGTCTGCCATCAGAATGGGTACTCCCTTTATGATGGAAAACATTGGCGAGGAGACAGACCCTGCCATTGAGCCTCTTCTCTAGAAGCAGATCGTGGTCAAGGGAACCTCCATGACAATCAAAATTGGTGACTCTATCATAGAGTACTCCAAGGACTTCAGATTCTACATGACCACCAAGCTAAGAAACCCCCACTATTTGCCTGAGGTCTCCACCAAGGTTACGCTCATCAACTTCATGATCACCTTTGAGGGTCTCTCTGACCAGCTCCTCGGACTTGTCGTCGAGAAGGAGAAGCCCGAGATGCAGATCAAGAAAGAACAGCTCGTCATCGAAGGAGCCCAGAACAAGAACAAGCTCCAGGAAATTGAAGACTCCATTCTGCATACCTTGCAGAACTCTAAGGATATTCTCGGTGATGCCAAGGGTATTGAGATTCTTCAGAACGCCAAGGTTGTGTCCGATGACATCAACAAGAAGCAGATTATTGCCGACAAGACAGAGAAAGAAATCGATCTTGCACGTCAAGGATATAGACCCGTCGCCATGAGAAGTTCGGGACTCTTCTTCTGTATCTCAGACTTGGCCAACATTGACCCCATGTATCAGTACTCTCTAGACTTCTTCAAGGGCTTGTTCGTCACAGCCATCGGAGCCTCTGAGAAGAGCGACGACCTCGATGAGAGACTTGGATACCTCAACAAGGAGTTCCTTGAATCACTCTACAGGAACATTTGTCGATCACTTTTCGAGAAAGACAAGATGATCTTCTCGATGCTCCTTACCATCAAGATCATGGAGATGGAGAATGAAATGGACCCCGCCCAACTCAAGTTCTTCCTCAC
>Ga0075467_10004149_pt1 | contig 10838 bp, 7 predicted proteins | sample DEB08_DNA_9_FD_75067 | JGI IMG/M metagenome (GOLD analysis project Ga0075467, IMG submission 75067) | Aqueous microbial communities from the Delaware River and Bay under freshwater to marine salinity gradient to study organic matter... | ecosystem: Environmental > Aquatic > Marine > Coastal ...
AAGGAATGGACAGAACTCATAATCCAGAATTTACAGCCATGGAAATCTATGTTTCTTACAAAGATTACAATTGGATGATGGATTTTGCAGAGCAACTATTAGAACATTGTGCAATTGCTGTCAACGGAACTTCAGAAGCTACTTTTGGTGAACATAAAATTGATTTCAAAGCGCCATATGCAAGAGTAACCATGGCAGATTCTATCAAACATTTTACTGGTTTTGACATTAATGGAAAAACGGAAGATGAGATTAGAGCAGCTGCAAAATCAATGAATATTCCTGTGGATGAAACCATGGGGAAAGGGAAATTAATTGACGAAATTTTTGGTGAAAAATGTGAAGGAAATTACATTCAACCTACTTTTATTACAGATTATCCGAAAGAAATGTCTCCGCTTTGTAAAGAACACAGAGACAATCCAGAATTAACAGAGCGTTTTGAATTAATGGTTTGTGGTAAAGAAATAGCCAATGCCTATTCTGAATTAAATGATCCTATTGATCAAAGAGAGCGTTTTGAACATCAATTAAAATTAGCTCAAAAAGGTGATGACGAAGCTACTGAGTTTATAGATCATGACTTTTTACGTGCTTTAGAATATGGAATGCCTCCTACTTCTGGAATGGGAATTGGAATGGACAGATTAATTATGTTTTTAACCAACAATCAATCGATACAAGAAGTATTATTCTTTCCTCAAATGAGACCCGAGCAGCGAATCGCTGCTGATATAGAGCTCACTGACGATGAGAAGAATTTATTGGAAATTATTACCAAAGCAGAGAAAATTGACTTGAACGAATTAAAAAATCAATCTGGTTTAAGCAATAAAAAATGGGATAAAACCATTAAAGGCCTAACTAAAAAAGAGGTAGCTAAGGTTTCTAAAACTGACGAAGGTTTGTTTGTAGAAATCTTATAAAGATTTCGTCATTCTGAACTTGTTTCAGAATCTCTTCGAAATAAATAAAAAATAGATTTCTGTTTCACAGGAATGATAAAAAAGGAATCACATAGCTGTGATTCCTTTTTTATTTCCATTTAATATTGCAACCCATACTTGGTTTTGGAACACCATTATAAAGTCTATTGCTGAGCATCACTTCTAAAACTCTTCTGATGTCTTTTCCAGTAACAGGAATTCCGTTTCCTGGTCTAGAATCATCTAGTTGTCCGTGATAAATAGATTTTAAATTATTATCGAAAACGTAGATGTCTGGTGTGCATGCTGCATCATACTCTTTAGCTACTTCTTGAGTTTCATCATATAAATAAGGAAAAGGATAATGTTCTTCGATGGCTAGTTTTTTCATTAACTCAGGACTATCCATTGGATAGTTATCAACATCATTACTGCTAATAGCGATAAAACTAAATCCTCTTGAAGCATAGTCTTTAGCTAAATGAACCAGTTCTTTATTTACATGAATGACAAATGGACAATGATTACAGATAAAAAAAATTACCGTGCCTCTTTCTCCTTTCAATTCTTGTAAAGACATTGCTTTTTCGGAAATCGTATCAAACAAAGTGAAATCTGGAGCGATGGTTCCTTTAGGGAAATCATTAGAAGGTGTTAGTGCCATTTATCTTGTTTTGGGATTGCTAAAATACGGACATTTAACTTGTGAAAGTAATGTAGTTTATAGAAACTCTTACCCTTTAAACTTCATCGCTAAATGAACCACCTTTTTGGTATCAAAAAAGTCTTCATCAAAATAATCTGGCAAATCATAAACGGTAGCGGAAGTATATTTTTGAAGTTCTTCTGTTAAATCTCCACCTTTTAAATAAAGAATTCCGTTTTTTAATTCGTGGTTTTGTTTTTTACTAATTTTTCCTTTTGTCCAACCTACAAAAGTTTCCATTTGTGCCACTGCTCTACTTACTATAAAATCGTAGGTGCCTTTTACTTCCTCAACTCTGGCATTGGTTAATTTTACATTTTCTAAACCTAAACCGTCAACAACTTCATTGACAACTTTAATCTTCTTCCCGATACTGTCTACCAGATGAAATTGAGTTTCTGGAAACAAAATTGCTAATGGAATTCCAGGAAATCCGCCACCGGTTCCAACATCCATTACTTTTGAATTTGGTTTAAACTGAATCACTTTAGCTATCCCAAGAGAATGTAGTACGTGACGTAAATACAATTCGTCTATATCTTTTCTAGAAACAACATTAATTTTCAAATTCCAATCTTGGTACAACTCTTGCAACTTAAAGAATTGTTCTATTTGATGTTCCGATAGATTTGGAAAGTATTTTAGTAGTAGATTCATCTTTCAATTAAAATGCAAAAGTAATTAATCAAGAGAACAATTACGTTAAAAAACAAACGTTAATAACCATATGAATGACAAAAAGCTTATTTTTGTATCTTAAAATTTTTTCCCCATAAATGAAGACAGTAAATTTCTCAAGAATAGACAAAGCAAAATTTTTTAGAACTCTAAATAAAAGAGTTAATAATTATTTTAAAGAAAATAACCTTAAACGTACTGGTAACTGGAAGTTATACACCAAAGCAATCATTATGTTTGCTGTATTCTTAGTTCCTTTTATTTTAATATTAACCGTAGATATGCCTCAATGGCTTATGTTTATTTTAATGGCTGTAACAGGTGTTGGAATGGCAGGTGTTGGTATGAATGTAATGCACGATAGTAACCACGAATCTTTTTCAAGTAAAAAATGGGTTAATAAATTAATGGGAAGTAGTATCTACATCCTTGCAGGAAATGTGTACAATTGGAAAGTTCAACACAATGTATTACACCACACATTTACGAATGTAAAAGATCATGATGAAGATATTGATGCTGGTAGAATTATTCGTTTTTCTCAGCATTCTAAATGGTTTAGAATTCACAAATTACAGAAATACTATTCAATTTTCTTATATGGTTTGTTAACGATCAACTGGGCAATTACCACAGATATAAAACAAATGCACAATTATTTAAAACGTAAATTATCATACGGAAAATTCCCTAGTCCTGCTGTAGAATGGACGAAATTGGTGATTTCTAAATTGGTTTACTATGCTTTATGGATTGTACTTCCTTTATTAGTTTTAGACATCGCTTGGTGGAAAGTTTTAATAGGATTTTTTGTAATGCATTATACGGCCGGAATGATTTTAAGTTTGGTTTTTCAATTAGCACACATTGTCCCAAATACTGAAATGCCAATTCCAGATAAAGACGGAAATTTAGAACACACTTGGGCAGTACATCAATTGTACACAACCTCTAACTTTGCGCCAAGTAATAAGCTGGTAAACTTCTATACTGGAGGTTTAAATCATCAGGTTGAACATCATATTTTCCCACATATTTCTCATGTGCATTATGGTAAATTAGCTGAAATTGTCAAAGAAACAGCTAAAGAGTTCAATTTGCCATATAACGAATATCAAACCATGAGAAGAGCCGTTATAGAGCACTTTAGACACTTAGGTGTTTTAGGGAAAAACCCAGAAATAGCATAAAAGATATACAATTTTTACAAGTAAAATGGCGCATCCATTATCTAATAGAATAAATAGCTTGCCAATTTCTCAGACATTGGCAATGGCTGCAAAAGCAAGAGAATTAAAGGGAGAAGGAAAAGATATTATCAGTTTAAGTTTGGGTGAACCCGACTTTAATACTCCTGATTTTATTAAAGATGCCGCTATTGAAGCCATCAATCAAGATTACAACTCTTACACGCCAGTTGATGGTTATGTAGAGTTAAAGGAGGCTATTTGCACCAAGTTTAAAAGAGATAATAACCTTAGTTATAATCCTAATCAAATTGTAGTATCTACAGGAGCAAAACAATCGATTGCAAATGTTGCGCAAGTTTTGTTAAATCCTGGAGATGAAGTATTGCTTCCAGCTCCTTATTGGGTGAGTTATTCTGCTATTGCAATATTGTGTGAAGCTAAATTTATAGAAATTCCTTCATCTATTGAAACCGATTTTAAAATTACTCCAGAACAATTAGAAGCAGCGATTACACCAAAAACAAAAATGGTGTTTTTCAACTCTCCTAACAATCCAAGTGGAACAATTTATACCGAACAAGAATATAGAGCTTTAGCTAAAGTTTTAGAAAATCATCCTCAGATTTACATTCTTTCAGATGAAATTTATGAACATATAAATTATGGACTCAAATCGTTTAGTTTTGCTGCTATTGAAAATATGTTTGACAGAACCATTACTGTAAATGGTTTAGCAAAAGCTTTTGCCATGACAGGTTGGAGAATTGGATATATTGGTGCACCCGATTGGATCGCTAAAGCATGTACCAAAATGCAAGGTCAGATTACTTCTGGAACCAATTGTATTGCTCAACGTGCAGCTATAACTGCTGTTTTAGCTCCGGTTGAAAAAGTTCAATACATGGTAGATGAATTTAAATCACGCAGAGATATCGTCTTAGATCTTCTTGGTAAAGTTGATGGATTTAAATTAAATATTCCTGATGGAGCATTTTATGTATTTCCAGATATTTCTTCCTACTTCGGAAAAACCATCAAAGGAAAAACCATCAATAACGCAAATGACTTTTCACTCTTCTTACTAGAAGAAGCAAATGTTGCTACCGTCACTGGAGATGCTTTTGGCGCTCCAAATTGTATACGATTATCCTATGCTGCTTCTGAAGACTTACTCAGAAAAGCGATTGATAGAATACAAAAAGCTGTTAGTTAACGCTTAGATAAAGGTTAATACCAAAGCCAAAGCGAAGATAGAAACTTGAAGAATTGCTGCTGTTTGGCTGCGTAATTTTTTGTGCTGACTTAGAAAAGAAGTTTTAATACTTGATAATGAACTAGATTTCATTTCAATAATACTTTGTCTGATTTCTTGTTTGTAAGCAGACGTTAATATTCCACTTTCGATGACTCGTAGATTAGCTGTTGATTTCATTTTTATTTGTTTTAAAGTGATTGGTTAATTACACTAAAATAGACGTCCATCTGAAATATTTGTTACAGATTATCAATTATTTAAGAGTTCTTTAACTAATAAATAGCTGCCTTTTAGAGTAATTCTCACCTGCATTCATTCAATAAACATTCTAAAAATAAAGTAAGTTTATAACTCATATAAGACTACCTTACTTATACCTCATGCTATTAGATAATTAAGCCGTTCTGAATTCCGAATTTAAGAAGTTCTGGAGTACTATTTGTATTGGTAATTTCAAATAATTCTCTTTTATGAGATTTTAAAGAACTCTCTGTAATATTTAATATTGTAGAGAGTTCTTTTTCTTTTTTATCAGAATGAAAATATAATGCTTGTAGAATATCTAATTTTCTTTTTGTAAAAACATAATTACCAATTTTAATCTTAGAAGTTTTTGTTTTAATTGACTCACTATTGTTTTTATAACAGTTAAGAATTACATCTTTAAAATTAGCTAAATCTCCATCTTTTCCAACAAATGTATCCACTCCATTCTTTAGTGCTTTTTCCTTTATAAAATTGTTATTCATTGTTGTTAAAGCAATTATTTTAAATTCAGTATTCTTAGGTTTTATCTGTTTAATATAATCTAAAGAATTTTCACCATTAAAATTTACATCTAAAATTAATACATCAAAGTTCTGGGAATTTGTGAAATCTATTAACTCATTTAAAGCTATAAAAGTATTGATTACGTCTAATTCTTTATGAATATTCAAGCTATCTTTTAGGGCGTCACAAAAAAAACGGTTGTCATCTGCGATTACAATTTTCAAAGAACGTTTAATCATTTACAGGTGTTTTTATTATAATATTTGTACCACTATGGGTAGAATCGATCTCTAGAGTACCATTTATTTGTTGTACTCTGTTAGTTACATTATTAAGACCAAAACCTTTGTTTTTAATTTTATTTTTTGCAAAACCAACACCATTATCATTTACAGTTAAGATTAAAAAATTGGCATCTTCTTGCTTTAATAAAATATTAATTTTTGAGGATTTAGAGTGTTTAATAGAGTTTGTAGTTAATTCTGAAATAATTCTATAAAGATGTAAACACTTTTCTTGTTGTAAATCTATATTCTTCTTTATGTCAAATTCATAGCTAATTTTTTGCTCAGTTAAAGGATTTAACTTTTCGCAGAATTCAATTAAACTTTCAATAAAATTCTCTGAATTAATTTTAGGAGCATACAAACTGTTTAATAAATAACGATAGTCTTTATAAAAAGCATCTAAAATTTCTTCTACTTTTTCTGGTGTATTTTTAGTTTTTTGTAGCAGTCTTAGTTTTAGAGCTTCTAGGTAACCACCAAAAGTATCATGCACATTGCTAACTAACTTATTTCGTTCCTGATGTTGTATTTTTAATAAACTGTCTTGAAAACTATTCCGTAAAGTAAGATTTTCTTGCTTTAAACTAATTGCGAGCATACGTTCTCTAACAATTTCACTAATAATATAATAAGTAACAAAAAGAGTTTCAACAACAGTAATAATATAAAATAAGTTTTCAATTAATATTGCTACTAGCAATGTTACATTTACAGATGGCTCTGCATTAAAATGGACTAAAGAAAAAACAGTAGAAACTAAGAAAGCTACACCTAAATAAATAGGTAAAACTTTCTTAAAAATTAAAATTAGATGTGTAATAATTACAACTACAACACAAATTCTCAAAACAATCCAAATCCAATATAATTCAAAATAAGAATCATTAATTAAAAACTTGAGACCAAAAAAAAGAAGTATTAAAAGAGAAATAAAAGAAATTGATTGAAAGAGTTGTTTATAAATTGTTGTTGTTTTATCAAAAGGATAAAATTTTGAAAAAAACATTGACGCAAAAAAGATAGATGAAGCTTGTGCTATTGTTTTTAGATTGGTAAATAAAAAAGAGTTTGAAAATAATATTTCATTATCCCAAATTCCTTTAAAAACCATATAATCTGTAATTACAAAGAAAATATAACCAGTATACCAAAGCATTTTATGCTGCTTTTGCGTTATAAATAACGTTACAATTATAAAAGCTAATATTAACAAAAAAACAATTATAGAAATTGTATAATATCCATCTGTTTTTATAAATTTTAAAAAATCATTTTGATTTAAGAAAAGCAATTTTAGACTGGTTGCATATCTATCACTATCATTTATCCTAATAAAAATATCAGTTTGAGAATATTTTTTATCAATTTTCCAAGTAGGTAATCTGTAATGAGTATTTCTTTCTTCTAAAGGTAAATATCGTTTATGTTTTTCTAAAGAAATTATTGAATCATTATGGCTAATAAATACCTGGCTATTTTTTAGATATGTACTCCAAATAGTAAAAAAGTAATCTTCTTTTAAGTCTTTTGTATTAAAATGAAGCCAAGAACTTTCTAAATTTTCTAAATCGTGAAAAACATTTTTTCCTACTGGAATAGAAAAACCATCTTGTTTATAAAGGCTAATAACATCGTTTATTGTTAAAGTATCGCTCTTATGGTCTAAAAATGTTACTTCTTCTTGAAATAGGTGGGTTTTATCTTCTTTAAATGTGTTGCAAGAAACAATAAGTAGAAAAAAGATAAAAAAGAAGAATTTTTTCATTGGCAATAAAACTTAAAAACCATACTAAAGTATGGTCTTTTTTTATTCAAGACAAATTATTTTTGAGAATTCATTTATACTCAGAAATATACCTTTAAACAGGTAGCTTCTATAGAAAGACAATTTACATAAAAAAAACATATGAAAAAGCCAAACACTTATTTACTACTATTTATCATTACCTTTCTTTCTTTTACCAGTTTTAGCCAAGAAGTTAAACTTGTTAAAGATATTAATACCCTCCCTAGTACAATTTTAAGTTTTAGCCCTCAACATTTAACAGTATATGATAACAAACTTTATTTTTCTGCAAATGATGGAACACATGGTACTGAATTATGGGAATCAGATGGTACGGTAGCAGGAACCAAGTTAGTAAAGGATATTTATGCAGGATTTGCTAATTCAAGCCCTCAAAATTTAACGGTATATAATAACAAGCTTTATTTTTCTGCATCTGATGGTATAAATGGACGAGAGTTATGGGAGTCTGATGGTACGGTAACAGGAACCAAATTAGTAAAGGATATTGATTCTGGAAGTATTAATAATCAATCAGATCCTCAATATTTAACGGTGTATAATAACAAACTCTATTTTTCTGCAACTAATAGAGGAAATGGTACTGGTACTGAATTATGGGAATCTGATGGTACTGAGGCAGGAACCAAATTAGTGAAGGATATTTATGCAGGATCAAGTAATTCTTCCCCTAGTCATTTAACGGTTTATAATAGTAAGCTTTATTTTTCTGCAAATGACGGTACAAATGGAACAGAATTATGGGAATCTGACGGTACGGTAGCAGGAACCAAATTAGTGAAGGATATTAATAATGGCTCTGGTGGTTCATCTCCTCAACATTTAACGGTATATAATAACAAACTTTATTTTGCTGCATATGATGTTACAAATGGACAAGAATTATGGGAATCTGATGGTACGCTAGCAGGCACCAAATTGGTGAAGGATATTTATGCAGGATCCCGTAGTTCATTACTTAGTAATTTAACGGTGTATAATAACAAACTCTATTTTTCCGCAAATGATGGTACAAAAGGTTATGAATTATGGGAATCTGATGGTACGCTAGCAGGAACCAAATTAGTGAAGGATATTTCTGCAGGGACTGGTGGTTCAAGACCTAAATATTTGACGGTGTATAATAACAAGCTTTATTTTTCTGCAGATGATGGTACAAATAGAACTGAATTATGGGAATCTGATGGTACTTTAGTAGGAACCAAATTAGTGAAAGATATTTATGCAGGATTTGGTAGCTCAACTCCTCAGCATTTAACGGTTTATAATGGTAAGCTCTATTTTTCTGCAAATGAAGGTACACATGGAGTTGAATTATGGGAATCTAATGGTACGGTAGCAGGAACCAAATTAGTAAATGATTTTTATACTGGAACTAGTGACTCAGATCCTCAACAATTTACAATGTATAATAACAAACTCTATTTTTCCGCAAAAGATAATATAAATGGAACTGAATTATGGGAATCTGATGGTACGCTAGCAGGAACCAAATTAGTGAAGGATATTAGGACAGGATCTGGTAGCTCAACTCCTCAGCATTTAACGGTGTATAATAACAAACTTTATTTTAATGCAGATGATGGTATAAATGGAACTGAATTATGGGAGTCTGATGGCACGGTAGCAGGTACCAAATTAGTAAAGGATATCAATGGTTCTGGTAATTCATTTCCTCAGTATTTAACAGTGTATAATAACAAACTCTATTTTTCTGCAAATGACGGTACAAACGGTGAAGAATTATGGGAATCAGATGGTACAGAAGCAGGAACTAAATTAGTAAAGGATATTAATGGTGGGTTATCAAACTCATCCCCTAGACATTTGACAGTGTATAATAATAAACTCTATTTTTCTGCAAATGATGGAACAAATGGACAAGAATTATGGGAATCTGATGGTACAGAAGCAGGAACCAAATTAGTGAAAGATATTTATGCAGGATCGAGTCAATCCTATCCAATCTATTTAACGGTATATAATAACAAACTCTATTTTAGGGCAACGGATTCTTCAAATGGAGCGGAATTATGGGAATCTGATGGTACAGAAGCAGGAACCAAATTAGTGAAAGATATTTATCCTGGTAGGGACTATTATTATAGTGGTAGTTCTGCTCGTAATTCATATCCAAGTAATTTAACGGTGTATAATAGCAAACTTTATTTTAGTGCAATCACTTATAATGGGAATGAATTATGGGAATCTGATGGTACTGATGCTGGAACCAAATTGGTGAAGGATATTAGATCAGGAGTGAATAGTTCAACCCCTCGATATTTTGCGGTCTACAATAATAAATTTTATTTTTCTGCAAATGATGGAACAAATGGTATTGAATTATGGGAATCTGATGGTACGGTAGCAGGAACCAACTTAACGAAAGATATTTATACAGGATCGAGTAATTCTTCCCCTAGTCATTTAACGGTGTATAATAACAAACTCTATTTTAATGCTTATATTCCTGAAAATGGCGCTGAGTTGTTTTACTTTGAACCTTCGCCTCCAACCATAACAACTTTAAGTGCTGCAGACGATGCTACAGGAGTTGATGTTTCAAGTAATTTTGTAGTCACCTTTAATGAAGATGTTGTAAAAGGTACAGGTAATATTGTTATCTACAATGCTGCAGATGATAGCGTTGTTGAAACCATAGATGTTATTACGGCTAAAGTTAGTGTATCTGGTAAAGTAGTAACCATTAACCCAGCTACTGATTTAGAAAAAAGTAAAAACTATTATATACAAATAGCAGCAACAGCAATAAAAAATAGTGTAGATGTGAATTTTGCAGGGATAGCAGATAAAACAACTTGGAGTTTTGCTACAGTATTAAAAGTTACTGCCACTATAACTTTTACAGATGTTATCAAAACTTATGGAGGTCCAGCTGTTACACTAGATGCAACATCAAATGCTTCAGGAACAATCAGCTATAGTATTGTTGCAGGTGGTACAGGTACAGCTACCTTGTCGGGCACTAACAACGAAACACTTACGCTTGGCAATGCTGGTACGGTAAAGGTGAAAGCAACACAACTAACAGATGCAAACTATTTAGAAACAGAAAAAGAAATTACTATAACAATAGACAAAGCACCTTTAACAGTCACAGCAGATTCAGGCCTTTCCAAAGTATATGGAACTACCGATCCAACATTGACTTATACGATTACCGGATTCCAAGGCATGGATAATGAAGCAAGTTTAGA
>Ga0075467_10004150_pt1 | contig 10837 bp, 8 predicted proteins | sample DEB08_DNA_9_FD_75067 | JGI IMG/M metagenome (GOLD analysis project Ga0075467, IMG submission 75067) | Aqueous microbial communities from the Delaware River and Bay under freshwater to marine salinity gradient to study organic matter... | ecosystem: Environmental > Aquatic > Marine > Coastal ...
GGCGGCGGCGGTGGTTACCCCGATGATCGCGACAGCGGCGGCTATGGCAGCAGCAGCGGGCCATCAGGCGGCGGCGGAGGCCGTGGCGCAAGCGACATGGACGATGAAATTCCGTTCTGAACCGGTCAGTTTGTCGAACAAAGATCTTTCTCCACAGCTTCAGGGAACGCCGGTCGCACCGACCGGCACAGGGGTGATGATGCAGCCGATCAATCCAAGATATGCCGCCACGTCCCCGCCCCCGGTGATGGAGGCGCGCCGGTGGATCGCCGGCAAGGATTTCGGGCCTGATCGGCCCTTGATCAACCTGAGTCAGGCCGCCCCGGTTGACCCGCCACCGTACGCCCTGCGCCAGGCCATGGCAGACGCCCTTCTCAACCAGCCCGAAAGTCATCTGTATGGGCCGGTTCTTGGCATGCCAGAACTGCGCGACGAATTGGCAGCGCAATGGTCGGCGGGCTACGGCGGCACCGTGCGCGCCGATCAGGTCGCGGTGACGGCGGGCTGCAATCAGGCTTTCACGGCTGTTCTTTCAACGCTTGCCGGCGCGGGCGATCAGGTGATCATCCCGACACCATACTACTTCAACCACAAGATGTGGCTGGACATGGAGGGGGTTGAAGCTGCGTATCTGCCCACGGGCGACGACCTGATCCCCGACCCCGGACAGGCCGCGCGCCTTGTGACCGACCGCACCCGCGCCATTATCCTCGTCAGCCCGAACAACCCCTGCGGCGCGGAATATCCGCCACAGGTCCTGCGCGCCTTTTACGATCTGGCTAAGGCGCGCGGCATTGCACTGATCCTTGATGAAACCTATCGCGACTTCCACTCGCGCGCGGGCGCACCACACGATCTGTTTTCAGATCCCGATTGGGATGAAGTACTGATCCACCTGTATTCGTTTTCAAAGGCTTACCGCCTCACCGGGCACAGGGTCGGGGCGGCAATGGCCTCGCCCACGCGGCTGGCCGAGGTCGAGAAGTTTCTTGATACGGTCGCCATCTGCGCGCCGCAGATCGGGCAGATCGGGGCGCTTTGGGGGATGCGGCACCTTGGCGACTGGTTGGCCGGGGAACGTCTGGAAATCCTGCGGCGGCGTGATGCGCTGGTGGCGGGGTTCGCGCGCCTGCCCGATTGGCAATTGCTGGGCTGTGGTGCCTATTTCGCCTATGTCCGCCACCCCTTTGACCTGCCATCCGACGCCGTTGCCAAGATGCTAGTGGAGAAGGCCCATCTTCTGGTTCTACCCGGCACGATGTTTGGCCCCACGCGCGATCAGGGCGGCAGCGGGCAGGCCGAAGCCACCTTGCGCATTGCCTTTGCCAACGCCGATAGCGCGGGATTGGCTGACGTCGTCACCCGGCTGAACGCGGTTCACGCCTGACCACCCTTGCCCGTCGGATGCGGGGCGCGTAAACCTCCGCCACCAAAGACCTTGAAGGATCACGGACACCATGGCCAAAAGCGCGGCACGCAAAGCCTCCAACATCTTTGTCTGGATCATTCTGGGCCTCTTGTTCATCGCTCTCGCGGGGTTCGGGATCGGTTCATTCACAGGCTCCTCCAGCCGCGTGGGTGCCGTGGGCGATATCGAGATCACCGCCAACGACTATGCCCGTGCCATCCAGAACGAGATCCGCGCGCGGATCGGCGAAACCGGGCAGCCGGTTAACCTCGCCATGCTCCGCGCGGAGGGACTCGACGAGGCGATCTTGCAGGGGCTTGTGGCGCGTGCCGCCCTTGCCAACGAAGCCCGGCGGATGGGGTTGAGCGTGGGCGATGTCGCCGTTGCAGACCAGATCCGGCAGATTCCTAACTTTCAGGGCATCGACGGGGCGTTCGACCGTGAAGCCTATCGTTTCACACTCCAGCAAGAAGGGTTGAGCGTCGCAGAGTTCGAGGCCCGTGTCCGCGAAGATACCGCCCGTAGCCTGCTTCAGGCGGCGGTTGTGTCGGGGCTGGAGCCGCCATCGATCTATGCGGAAACGATCGTGGCCTTTCAGGCCGAAACGCGGGATTTCGCACTTCTGAGTGTCACCGAGGACGATCTGCCCCAAGGCCTGCGTGCGCCGACCCAAGACGAGCTGGCCACTCATTACGAGACGAACGCGCTGGCCTTTACCCGGCCTGAAACCCGCACATTCAGCTACGCATGGGTCACCCCAACGATGATCATGGACGACATGATCATCGCCGAGGATGCCCTGCGCGCGCTCTATGACGACCGCTTAGAGCAGTATCTTCAACCCGAGCGTCGTCTGGTCGAGCGTCTTGTTTTCTCCGATGAAGCGACCGCCGCCGCCGCGCGCGCCGCCATCGACGCAGGCGAAACGGATTTTGATACGCTGGTCGCCGATCGGGGCCTGACCCTTGAGGACGTCGACATGGGCGATGTGGCCCGCGAAGACCTGAACGCCGCTGCCCGCGTTCTCGTCTTTGCCGATGATGCGCCGGAAATCGTCGGCCCGGTCACCAGTAGCGTTGGCCCGGCCCTTTTCCGAATCAATGCGGTTCTGGAGGCCAGCGAAACCACCTTCGAAGAGGCGCGCGACGATCTGACCAGCGAACTGGCCGCCGAGGCCGCACGCCGCACAATCGACGACATTCGCGAAAATGCCGATGACCTGTTGGCCGGCGGCGCGACCCTTGAAGAGTTGGCTGACGAGACAATCATGACCCTCGGCGAGATCGCGTTTGGACCCGGCGTCGACGACGACATCGCCGCCTACGACAACTTCCGGGATGCGGCACTTGCCGCGCAGCAGGGCGATTTCCCCGAACTTCTGGAGTTATCCGACGGCGGTCTCTTTGCGCTTCGTCTTGATGCGGTCACCCCGCCCGTCCTGCCCCCGCTTGACGAGATCCGCGAAGATGTCACGGCAAGCTGGCGCGCGAGCATCCTGCGCGATGAACTGAGCGCGCGCGCGCAAGTCCTGCTCTCAGATCTGGTTCAGGGCGCAACACTGGAAGAACTGGGCGACATTACTTCGGAACGGCTGATCCGGCGGCAAGATCTTGTTCCGGGCGCGCCATCAACCATGGTTTCCCAAGTATTCCAATTGGAAAACGTCGGCGACACGGTGGTAATTCCCGGCGCCGAGGCTGCCTATATCGCACGCCTCGACGTCATTAATCCTGCTGCGCGTGACGCGGCAGACGTGTCGGTCTTGCTCGAATTGGTTGACGCGACCGTCGCCCAAGCGATGGCGCAGGACGTTTTCGAGGCCTTTGGCCAAGCGCTTGAGGCAGATGCGGGCATTCAACTCAACCAAGGCGTGATCAACGCCGTCAATGCAAGCTTCCCCTGATGGCTCTTACGCCCGATTTCGACAGTTTCGCAAAGGGGTGGGCCCGCGGCGAAAATCAACTCGTCTACGCCCGCCTTGCCGCAGATCTGGACACGCCGGTCAGCGTAATGATGAAACTGACCGACGCTGGCCGTGACAGCTTTATTCTGGAAAGCGTTACGGGCGGCGAAGTCCGCGGGCGTTATTCCATTATCGGCCTCAAGCCAGACCTGATCTGGGAATGCAATGGCGCCAGCAGCAGCCTGAACCGGACTGCCCGCTATGACCGCGATGCATTCAACGCCTGCGACGAGCCGCCGCTCGATGCGCTGCGCAGCCTTCTGGCGGAAAGCGCCATCGCGATGCCCCCCGACCTGCCCGCTGCGGCGGCAGGCCTCTTTGGCTATCTTGGGTATGACATGATCCGGCTGGTGGAGCATCTGCCGAACGTCAACCCCGACCCGCTGGCCCTGCCCGATGCCGTGCTGATCCGCCCGTCGGTCATCGCGGTTCTGGATGGGGTCAAGGGCGAGGTGACGGTTGTCTCTCCGGCGTGGGTCAGTTCCGGGCTTTCGGCACGGGCGGCCTATGCGCAAGCAGCCGAACGGGTCAGCGACGCGCTGCGCGATCTGGAACGCGCACCGGGTGCGACGGCGCGCGAAATGGGAACCGCCACGCCCATTGCAGATCCGGTATCGAACTTTTCTCATGCCGATTACCTTGCCGCTGTGGAAACCGCCAAGGCCTACATCCGCAAGGGCGATATCTTTCAGGTCGTGCCTTCACAACGCTGGACGCAGGATTTTCCGCACCCGCCATTCGCGCTTTATCGCGCGCTCCGGCGGACCAACCCGTCGCCGTTCATGTTCTTCTTCAACTTCGGAGGGTTTCAGGTCATCGGCGCGTCGCCCGAAATTCTCGTACGTGTCTTTGACGGTCAGGTGACGATTCGACCGATTGCCGGCACACGGCCTCGCGGCAAGACGCCGGAGGAGGACAACGCACTGGAAGCCGACCTGCTGGCCGACCAAAAGGAACTGGCCGAACACCTCATGCTGCTTGATCTGGGCCGCAACGACACGGGCCGGGTTTCCAAGATCGGCACCGTTCGCCCCACCGAGGAATTCATCGTCGAACGGTATTCCCACGTCATGCACATCGTCTCGAACGTGGTTGGCGAACTGAGCGACGATCACGATGCGTTGTCGGCGCTTTTGGCGGGCCTGCCTGCGGGCACGGTTTCAGGGGCACCCAAAGTCAGGGCGATGGAAATCATCGACGAACTGGAACCCGAAAAGCGCGGTGTTTACGGCGGTGGCGTTGGCTATTTCAGCGCTGGCGGCGACATGGACATGTGCATCGCGTTGCGTACCGCCGTGCTGAAGGATGAAAAACTGTATATTCAGGCAGGTGGTGGCGTCGTCTATGACAGCGACCCTGAGTCCGAATTTCAGGAAACGGTCAACAAATCCCGCGCGATCCGCAAGGCCGCAGAAGATGCCGGCCTGTTCGCAGGTTCGGCGAATAGCTGAGCCCGGTCCGCACTGCAGATGATGTGCCGTCTGCGGCGTCCCGGATACATGTTCGGCAAGACCGCGCGGAAGACCAGCCTATCATGACCGCCAGCGCTTGTCAGATCAGATGGCGATCATGACCTTGGACGGGTCAAAACGGCCGACAGCGGCGCAATCGCCACCGCTTCGGACCGATCCGCAAGCGCCCATGAATACAACGCCGTGACTGTGTCGGCATAGGTGTGGCCGACGACGATGACAGCACCTTCCTGTCCGGCCGCAAATGCCGCGCGCGCCAGATATCGTGTGATCACGGTGGCCCGGTCCTGATCCGCGTCAAGAACCCGGAACACCGTGGCTGCCGGAACATCTTGCCGCGCTGCACTTTGCTCGGCCACGTTCAGGCCGCGCGGGTATGCCACGAACCCGTGCCCCGTCTCGGCGAGGACGTCGACCACCGTCTGCAGCACGGCACTATCGCTCTGGACGCGGTTGTCAGCCGTGTCCAGCACCGCAACCGCCTGTGGGATTACCGCGAACCCGCCAGCAAGCGCGACCTCCGCATCCGCTGGCGTGGCGCCGTCAGGGATCGCGCTGGCCAACATGACCACTTCGAACCCTGCATCGCGAAAGGCCCTGGCCCTTGCGGCGGCATCTGGCAGCAACGGATCGATGGCAAAGGCCACCGGAAAGCCAAACTGGGTCAACACCGTCCGTTCCAAGGGGCTGTCAGGGGCATCAATCAGGATAATCGCCACCAATGGTCTGCTCTCGCTGGTGTCGAACATCGCCGCATTGGCAAGAATGGCGGGTTGGGGGCCGATATCCTCAACCGCGTCCTCAACAGCAGGCGAAACAGCGGTGTCGTCGGTGCCAATGGTCGGAAGGCGGGGCGTGTCAAAAACCAACGTGCTCCCCTCACCGACAAGGGATAACCGCGAGTTTGGTGCAACTGGGGCAATCTCCGCGTCGACTGCAGCACTTTCGGCATCTGGCGCGCGGGCCACATCAGGCGCGGCCGCGTCGGTTTCTGGCACGGGCGCCATCGGCGCTTGGGGCGCATCGGCAGTTTGCTGATCGGGTCGCGGTCCTCGTTCGACCTGCGGCAAGCTGAGGCGCGTGGGCGCGCTGCCGATCCCCGGAACCTGTGCGACGGCGCCGGGGGATAACGCGATCGCGGTGTCGGACAGGTCATTGCCCTGCGGCGGCAAAGGGATTTCCGCGATACCCGGTTGCGGGGCCGGAGCAGGATCATAAGCGGGGGCCAAGCTTTCGTCGAGCACTGCCGGGGCGGTGGGCAGCGTGCCGATGGGGGCGGTATCGGCACTGGGCAGGGCTGCGTCCTCTTCGGGCAGCGGCCTGTTGAACTCGGACCCTGCCGGCAACAAGATCGTGTCTGCCGGTGCATTGCCGGCTGGTGCGGGTTGACCTGCGGCGGCGGGCGACGCCTCCTCTGGTGCTGGCTGGGGCAATGCGTCTTCTGGTGGCTCCGGTGCGGTGTCCGGGGCGGGCAATGCCGCCGGCACCGCATCCGCCGCCTCTGCCCGTTGTGAGGGGCGTTCCGGCAATGGCGTATTCAGCGACATCCCCGCCAAGACCACAATGGCAACCACCAGCCCCCAGACCACGCCGATCACGAACCCTTTGCCCATCTCGATATCCTCTTTGCTTGATGCGGTCGTGGATCCCTTGACCCCGCCGCGCGGCTTTGGGAGATGTATAGCGCGGGCGCGGCGCGCCTTCACCCCCTTTCGCGAAAGGCCCCGGCCCATGCTTCTGCTGATCGATAACTATGACAGTTTCACATACAACCTTGTTCATTATCTGGGCGAGTTGGGGGCAGACGTGCAAGTTTGCCGGAATGACGCGATAACGGTGCAAGACGCACTTGCGATGCAGCCAGAGGCAATTGTGCTGTCCCCCGGCCCCCGCGCCCCGGCGCAGGCGGGCATCTGCCTTGCCCTGACGCGGGCCGCCGCCGGGGCGGGCGTGCCACTTTTCGGTGTTTGTCTGGGGCATCAGACGATCGGAGAGGCATTTGGCGGCCAAGTCGTGCAACATTCCGAAATTGTCCACGGCAAGATGGGCAGCATCGTGCATCACGGCAAAGGCGTTTTCGCGGGACTGCCCTCTCCGCTTGCGGGCACACGGTATCACTCTCTGGTGGTTGCGCGCGACACTCTGCCCGATGTGCTTGAAGTGACCGCCGAATTGGAGGATGGAACGATCATGGGCCTGCGCCACAAGACATTGCCGATTGAAGGGGTGCAGTTTCACCCAGAATCCATTCGATCAGAACATGGCCACGCCCTGCTGCGCAATTTCCTTGATATGGCCAAGACGGTGGAACCCGCATGAGCGACGCAATGAAGGCCCTGATCTACGCCGCATCCGAAGGGCCGCTGAGCAGGTCACAGGCCGAGTTGGCGTTTACCGAGCTGTTCGAGGGCACGGCGACACCCGCTCAGATGGGCGGTTTCCTGATGGCACTGCGCGCGCGTGGCGAAGCCGTCAGCGAATATGCCGCCGCCGCCGCCGTGATGCGCGCAAAATGCACGCCGGTGAAGGCCCCAGAGGGCGCGATGGACATCGTCGGCACCGGCGGTGATGGCAAGGGAACGCTGAATATATCGACAGCGACCGCCTTTGTCGTGGCTGGCGCGGGCGTGCCGGTGGCCAAACACGGCAACCGCAACCTCAGTTCCAAATCCGGCGCGGCAGATGCCTTGGCCCAGATGGGCATCAACGTCATGGTCGGGCCGGAAGTGGTGGAACGTGGATTGGCAGAAGCCGGGATCGGTTTCATGATGGCCCCGATGCATCACCCCGCCATCAAGCACGTGATGCCCGTACGCCAAGAGCTTGGTTGCAAGACAATCTTCAATATCCTTGGCCCACTGACCAACCCCGCAGGCGTCAAGCGACAGCTGACGGGTGCCTTTGCGATCGATCTGATCTTTCCCATGGCAGAAACCCTGAAAGAACTCGGGTCCGAGGCCGCTTGGCTGGTTCATGGCTCGGACGGCACGGACGAGATTGCCATTTCCGGGCCAACGTCGGTGGCGGTCTTGAAAGACGGAAAGATTACCGCACGGGAAGTTCACCCAGAAGAGGCCGGACTGCCCGTGCATCCGTTCCGCGACATCATGGGCGGGACACCGCAAGAAAACGGCGCGGCCTTCGCGGCGCTGCTGGACGGGGCGCGCAATGCATACCGCGATGCGGTATTGTTGAACGCAGCCGCTGCCCTGGTCGTGGCCGAAAAGGCGAACAACTTATCCCAAGGCGTTGAAATGGCGTCTGAAAGCATCGACAGTGGTGCCGCGAAACGCGCTGTGACAACACTTGCCCGCATCACGTCGGAGGCCACATGACCCCCACGATCCTCGACAAGATCAAAGCCTACAAGCTTGAGGAAATCGCCGCCGCGAAGGCCGCGCGCCCCCGCTCGAGTGTCGAGAGCGCAGCCCGTGCGGCATCGCCTGTCCGACCGTTTGGTGCCGCATTGGCCAACGCCGCCGCAACCGGCTATGCCCTGATCGCCGAGATCAAGAAGGCCAGCCCATCGAAAGGCCTGATCCGCGCCGATTTCGATCCCCCGGTGTTGGCCAAGGCCTATGAGGCAGGCGGTGCCGCGTGCCTATCGGTGCTGACCGACACCCCCAGTTTTCAAGGGGCCCCCGAATTCCTGATCAGCGCGCGCGCGGCAACGTCCCTGCCCTGTCTGCGCAAGGATTTCATGTATGATACCTATCAGATGGCCGAGGCGCGGGCATGGGGCGCGGATTGCATCTTGATCATCATGGCCAGCGTTGAGGATAGTCAGGCGGCAGAGTTGGAAGACGCCGCTCGGCATTGGGGTATGGATGCCCTGATCGAGGTGCATGACGGCGCGGAACTTGACCGGGCCCTGCGTCTGAAAAGCCCGCTTCTGGGCATCAACAACCGCAACCTGAACACGTTCGAAACGTCGCTGGACACCACGCGCCAACTTGCCGCGCGGGTGCCGACGGACAAGATGGTGATATCGGAAAGCGGCCTGAACACCGCGGCGGACCTCGCCGATATGGCGGCGTGCGGCGCGCGCACCTTCCTGATCGGCGAAAGCCTGATGCGCCAAGCCGATGTGACATCTGCGACCCGCACGCTGCTCGCCCACCCGGTGGCCGCATGAAACGCCTCAGCCATTTCGATGCACAGGGTCAGGCGCATATGGTCGATGTCTCCGACAAACCCGTCACGTCCCGCGTCGCGATGGCCGGTGCCTACATCAAGATGGATCCGCAAACGCTTGAATTAGTTCAAGAAGGGACGGCAAAAAAAGGTGATGTTCTGGGCGTCGCCCGTCTTGCCGGAATAATGGGGGCGAAACAGACAGCAGCCCTTATACCGCTTTGTCACCCGTTGCCGATCACCAAGGTCGCGGTCGAATTGGAGGCTGATGCCACCCTTCCCGGCATTCGGATTGTGGCCACCGTCAAGACCACCGGACAGACCGGTGTCGAGATGGAGGCACTGACCGCCGTCAGCACCGCAGCCCTAACCGTCTATGACATGCTGAAAGCCGCCGACAAGACGATGGAGATCGGTGGGATCCGTGTTCTGCTCAAGGATGGCGGCAAATCAGGCCGGTTCGAGGCATGATTTCCGTTGAAGAGGCGCTGGCCGCCTGCCTTGCCCTGACACGCCCCCTGCCTGCGGAAACCGTACACCTGACACGGGCCGCAGGGCGGGTCCTATCCGCACCCGTGTTTGCCACCCGCGATCAACCTCCATTCGCCGCCGCCGCCATGGATGGCTATGCCGTGCGGGCCGCCGATGCCGCCGGTCCCGGCGTTCGCCTGCAGGTCGTGGGCAGCGCGCCCGCCGGGCATGTCTGGGCGGGCACGCTTGGGGCTGGTCAGGCCGTGCGCATCTTCACCGGCGCCCCCGTTCCGACAGGGGCGGACTGCGTGGTGATCCAAGAGGACACGATCCGCGATGGCGACACCGTCATCCTTGGTGACATGCCGGTTTCCGGACTGCACATTCGACCTGCGGGCGCCGATTTCCGTCAAGGCGAACGGATCGAGGCGCCCCGCCTGCTGAGCCCTGCGGATGTCGCGCTGGCCGCCGCTATGAATGCTCCCACCATGCAAGTCACCCGCAAGCCGATCATCGCCCTGATTGCAACGGGTGACGAATTGGTAAGCCCCGGTGGCACCCCCGCGCCCGATCAGATCATCGCATCGAACGCCTATGGTCTGAAGGCGATGGTGGAAGCCGAAGGCGGGATCGCACGCCTTTTGCCCATCGCGCGTGATACTGCCCAAAGCCTTGGACAGGTGCTGGAGTTGGCCAAAGGGGCCGATATCATCGTGACAATCGGCGGCGCATCTGTGGGCGATCATGACATCGTCGGCCAAGTGGCTGCCGATATGGGACTGGATCGCGCGTTCTACAAGGTTGCAATGCGCCCGGGAAAACCCCTGATGGCGGGGCGTCTGGGCAACGCGATCTTGCTGGGATTGCCGGGCAACCCGGTATCCTCTCTTGTGTGTGGCCACGTTTTCCTTGTTCCAATGCTGCGCGCGCTCTTGGGATTGCCTGCGGGCGAACGGCGGCGCCTGCGCGCGCGCCTTGGTGCCGATATGCCCGCGAACGGCCCCCGCGAACACTATCTCCGCGCCGAGGTGGCCCCCGGCAACGACCTCCCCGAACTGACCCCGTTCAGCGCGCAAGACAGCGCGCTGTTGACGGTTCTGTCGCGGTCAAATGCCCTGTTGGTGCGGCCGCCACATGATCCGGAACTGCGCGCAGGCGCGATCGTGGAATTCCTGCCGCTTGCGCCAATGGTTTCGTGATTCGTTGACACAGATCGGGAACAGGGGTAGAACGTTACCCGAACATGGCCCGAAAAGTCACACAAACGGAGACAGGAATGCTGACCAACAAACAGCGCGATCTTCTGCAATTCATTCACAAGCGGGTGCAACGCGACGGTGTACCTCCAAGCTTTGACGAAATGAAGGACGCGCTGGATTTGCGCTCCAA
>Ga0075467_10004155_pt1 | contig 10834 bp, 11 predicted proteins | sample DEB08_DNA_9_FD_75067 | JGI IMG/M metagenome (GOLD analysis project Ga0075467, IMG submission 75067) | Aqueous microbial communities from the Delaware River and Bay under freshwater to marine salinity gradient to study organic matter... | ecosystem: Environmental > Aquatic > Marine > Coastal ...
CTCTGGGGTGTGCATCAGTGCTACCAATGCTTGAACCTCTTGTGGCTCCCCTGTCACGTCGTCGTTAGGTGCAATGACATGGCGGTGGAAGCTGCGGCTGATCTCTACGCCATCACGTTCGATGACAGTGGCGTGACGACATTGGATGTGCTTGAAGTCACCGACGATCTCGTATTTGTCGATGATGGTGCGTTCTGTAAGTGCCATCTGTTTATCTCCTGTGATGGTTTATGGACTGTCCGACCCCTTGGTGTGGGGTTATGAGTTCGTTGTGTAAGAGAAGGTGCCTCTGGTGAAAGAGTTATCGGCCGATCGAAAACTAACTGTTGTAGACCCTGAAACAGTAAGAAACAATCCGATGACGTCTGATGAGACGCCTGACAGGCTGTCATCGGCAGGGGCAAACGGCAACCCACTAAAGCTTTGAATCGTAGCCCCCGAAGATACATTATTTGCTCTAAATGTAATTGTGACTACCCTTCCTATTTTAGTGTATGTCCCTAAAGTATTGTTTCCATACCAAGTTCCGCCTTGCCCTTGAAACTGGTAATAGTCTGCCTGAAAAGTCCCCTCCTCATAATCATCCAGCGTGTTACTTGTGATAGGAGATGGGCCACCAGTGCCAAAGACGACACCGCCAGAGAGGTAGATATCCTGAAAGCGTCTAGCAGGTTGACCAAGGTCAACATTGTCGTCGGCTGCGGGTCTGAGACGTGGCTGCGCTGATGCTGTAGTTGTCATAACCTCAATGCCAGACGCCTGTGCGTTTCCGAGTGAGACGATGCCTGTAGAGTTGTTGACACCGCCTGAGAGGTAGAGGTCAGTACCTGTAGCTGTACCAGTAACAGACAACACATCAACCGTAGTAGTCCCTGTGAACGTCTGGTCTGCTACCTCAAAAGGTGTGTAAGCAACGATCTCCAAGATGTCATTCAGAGCAGCACCTGTAGTCAGCACGATGTCTGAACCGTTAGTAGCTGTGTAGTCCGCAGCAGCTAGCTTAACGCCGTTGAGGTACACGTCTACGAACTGAGGGGTGTAACCTGCTGTTGGGAAGGATGTCTGAGAGGCTGTAGCTGTGAATGCTTCACGGTGCTGTGTAGCCTGTGGGACTGGGCTTGCGCCTATGTATCCACTCATGGTGTTACCTCCAGTGCTGTTAGTCGAGCCTCAATTGCGAGGAAGCGTTGATCGTTGTAAGCTGCTACGAAAGCAAGCAACTCAGGATAACGTACACCCAAGCGAGTACGTTCAGTTGCACCGACAGGGGCTTCTTCTAGTGTGTCGTAGGTGTCTGTGCGAGTGTAGGCTTCCTTGGCTTCTACTGCCTCAGTTACCACATTGCCTTCTTCGTCTACTACTTCAGCCACAGCCTCTACAGCAGGAACATCAGTCTGTGTTTCCCACCAAGTGCTAGAGATGAACATGGCGTAGTCACCAGCATCTAAGCCTTCTGCTGCGAAAGCATCTTGCACATCTTGGGCAATGATACCTGAGTGCAAACGGGCTGCGTCTAGACCCTTCTCAGCGACAGCATCCTTCCACTTGAAGTTCTTAAAGCTGGTGGACAGACGTGCAGCGACAAGCATCTCAGTAGGTGTGAGGGATGCAATGGCTTCCTTCTCGTTGCGGTCAGATGTTTGGATTGTGCCGTTGGTGGCATAGATGTCATCGAAGCGGAAAGCGGGTGCGCCTAAGTCTGTTAAGTTATCTGTTCCAGCGCCAGCGTTGTTAGCCGCAAGGATTGCGTTAGTATTTGTACCCCTGAAACCCACCCCGCCCGATCTTGGGTCAAGGACGATGTATGACAAAACCCCACCGATACTGCCAATACTCCCCACCGTGGTGCCGTCTTTGTTGAAACGGATAATATCACCATCAGATGTTTTTCGGTTAAAGTTACCAGCAAAGTCCGCATCACGTGTAATAGAAAAAAGCCCACTTGCCGTAAGCGCATGACCAACCGTATTTGCCCCCGCAGGGTTTGTCGTACTAGATTGACCCACAAGCACGGAGCCGCTGGCATCGATGCGCATGGCTTCTGCTGCGTCAAAGCCGTTAGCATTGGGAGCAAATATCAACGAATTCCCAGTGCCTGTAGCCTCTAGTGCGCCAATGTATGAACGGCGGCTGGCGGTGGTCGTGTGTGTAAAGTAGATGCGGCTGTCATTGCTTACCGTATTAGTAAACAACATGTTGCCATCTTCGATCTCAATCAACTCACTAGGCGAAGCCGTACCAATACCCACGTTACCACTAGCATCAATAGTAACAGCAGTAGACGCAGCGTTGTCGTCGATGCCTAGCGAAGTGAATGCACCAGTAACATCAAGTGTACCGTCTACGTTAGCATTACCATTGATATCAGCCCCAGTGGTACTGAGGTTGACCGCCTTACTCCCGATATAACCAGCCATTAGCTTTCACCTTGCTCAAGTACCGACAAGATCACGTCACAGGATGCAGCAGTGTTCGATGTGACGACACAAGTATCCGCTACTTCCATGACAATCTTACCGTCTAGGGCGCTTAGGGCTGATCCCGCTGGGATAGCTGCACCCTTAATTAAGTAAACACCAGCAATTTGTACATCTACGGAGATTTGACTTGCTGTGGTATTAGCTAGGTTAAGGCCGACAACAATGACTTCTTGTCCTGTTGCTACGGTGTGAATTGTTACTGGGGATGTGCCAACGGCACTAGAGACATAATTATTGAAGGCCATGTGGGGTTATCCTAACGCAATTGCATAAATGATTGAGGCTGCGGCTGATTGAGAAGCACTGACAGCGGATGCTACGGCGGAAGCCTCAGCATTTGTTTCTGAAGTTGCAGCAGCAGAAGCAGAGTTAGCTGCATTAGTCTCACTTGTAGCAGCGGCAAGGGCTGAGGCTGCACTAGCGGCAGTTTCATTACCAATAGTAGCAGCAGCAGCTTCAGCGGCAGCTACAGCAGCCTCTGCTGAGGCGATTGTAGTCTCAAAATAAGTACCAGCAGAGTTTACATCCGTACCAAATGGACCCATAGCCCCTACGAAAGCATCTGATTCATCAGCAAAAGTTTCTGGTCGTTGTCGGGATGGGGCTGTTGGTAGTGCAGTAATTGGGGGGTATGCCATATTAGGTAAGTCCTTCTACTTCGAGTGTTACATTAGAGATGGCAGGGCCACTTAGGTTGATAGAGAAACTTCTATAGAAGCCATAAACTGTAGTACCAAACCTTTCGGTATCTGGACCAGCGTAATAAACAGCAGGTGTCGCCCTAACTTGTTCTAGCAGAATAGCTGCCCTTCGTACCTCATTTGTATTGACGACAAAATCAAAGTCAATGAGCTTAGCAAAAGGACGTTCTACGATAATAGCGTTACCAAAGGCATCTCGTTCTTTTCTGGAGAAGTCTTCAATAGAAACAGAAGTTCCATAACTTGTTTGACCAAGAATATACTCTTGCCCAAGAACAATTTGACCAAGGATAGGTTCATTTACTGTGTCGTCAAATACAGAGATGTTGTATGTTGCATTAGCATAAGGTGGGATACCCTCAAAGATTGCTTCGCTTTTAACACGAGCGGGTTCAAAGAAGTAAGTAAACCAGTCGTTAACCAGAGCATTATCAATCAAGTTAATAGTCTCGTTATAGACCTCCCCCTCCGTAGCATCAGTAACTACAAGAGAGGTTAACCGACCCTTAAGACCAAAGAGGGTGACACTGTTAGCTGGAACACCAAAAGAGTTTAACTCATACTGAATAATGTTAACACCGTCTGGGACGGTAACAGGGTCGCTAATAGTCTGGTCAAAGGCTTTCCACCTGTTAGTGGCACCAATATCTAACCAGTACGGGGGATCAGAGAAATCCGTAGTTGGGTCAATATTGGTGCTGGGTTGGAGAGCTTCGTAGATACGGTGAGTTACAGTTGAGATTACTAAATCCCCTGCTACATAACTTGTAACACTGCTCCACACAGGGTAATCATTTTCAGGTATGCTAGATGAAATAAGATTACTGTCTTTTACAGTAAAGGGGATAAGTACTCTCATTTTTTACGAAGTCCTTGTAGCTGGGAGACCGACGACATCCCACTGACGGTTAAGGTCATAGGATTTCTTGTTGTACTTGACATTTTCTACACCAATCTTACGCTGTTCAGCCTTCATCTCAGAGATTTCTTGGCGTAACATACGAAGTTCAGCGACAGTCTCTGAAGAACCGTCATTGGACATCAAGCCCTTAGTTTGTTGGTTAGAGTAGATACGAGATGGACCCGTAGCTTCAATCTCTGGGCCATTCTCACCTACAAGACGAAGACCACCTGAGTGCATACCACCATTAGCAAATCCCGGGATGTTGCCATCTTTTATAATAGCAGCACGAGCCATTGCTTTAGCATTTCTGATTTCAGCGGCATTGCCAATACCTTTGCCAGTTTTGAAGGTACGACCATCACTAAGAACAACACCAGATGCACCACCAAGGCCACCACCAAAAGTACTAACAATGGTAATAGTCTTTGGACCAGAGGCAGTAGCCCCACCACCAGCACTAGCAGCAGCACCAGCAGATGCAGCAGATGCAGCAGCAGCAGCATTGATTGCAGCTATCAAGTTATTGTTGGAGTTAACAAGACCGTTAAAACCACCATACAAGCTAGATACAGTAGAACCAAGACCGCCTAGTGCTGCACCAATAGTGTTATTAAGGTTATTGATGTTAATGCCGATTTCAGCAACTGGGTTATCCAAGGCTGTTACAGCAGCAAGAAGCTCTTCGCCACTTAAGCCAAGGACTTCTATAGCTTCACCAACACTTATGTTAGACCCAACAAGGTCAGCTACGGAGCTAGTAAGACCCAGAGCTGCATTTACTTGGAGTGTCGTCTCTTTCAGGATTTGATCCAGAAGTTCAACTTGACGATCACCTTCAGCTTTAATCTGGTCGATGAACGGTTCGTTACGTGCTGCAACTTCAGTGTAGGCTGCAAGGTCTTCAAGAAGAGTTTTAAGAGCAGTATTAGTGTCTACGGCCTCTTCATAAGTACCCATAGCAGTTTCATAGGCTTTTTCAGCTAACTCAATCTGCTTTTCTACATCGGTAAGTTGTTCAGATGCTTTCTTCTCAAGTTGCTCAAGGTTAATTTGTGTCTTATAGAAGTCACGAGCATAATCCTCAAAGCTACCAAAGAACTTCTGACTGTCAATCGACACACCTTCTGTCGCTTTAGACAAAGAGGCTTGATCGAAAGATGCACCACCAGCAAAAGCTGTAAGCTGTCGTTGTGCTTGCTTATAACGCATAAGCTCCAAGCCCTCAGACTTGATGGTTCTTGCATCTAAAGCACCCCTTAGAAGGTCAACGATAGTCTTTGCTTCAACCCTAGTTTTATCAGCAGCCTCACTAAAGATTTTATAAGAGGCTTCAGCCTGAGTTTTAACTTTATTGATAGCCTCCAGAAGAGGTTCAATAAGGGCATCTACAGCAGACTTGATAATACCTTGTTGTTGTGAAATACCAGATGCAAATGCAGCCAAGGCACTTGACATATCAGCTTCAGCTTCAAGGAGTTGGATACGTGCAGCAAGACCTTTGTTAAGGATATGAACAGCATCAAGCTCCTGCTTACGAAGTTCTACTACATTACCTTGCATGTTGAGAAGTTTAGTCTCAAGGTCCATCCGCTGTTGTGTGACAGCAAGAAGTTCATTCATAGTAGAGAAGAGACCAGTCATAGAGGCGAAAGAATCACCCATCTTAACCAGTTCTTCGTTAATCTTCGCCATAGCTTGTTCTTCAGTCAACCCTTTAAGGGAAACCTTGAACTCATGACTGAAGCCCTCGAAAGCATCAGATGCAATACCAAGTGCATCCGCAGCCTTAACAACTTGGTTTTGGATTTCACTAACCGCTTCAATGATAGGGTTAGCTACAGCATCAGATGCAGCACTAGTGGTCGTAGATTCTGACTTACTCATACCCCAGAACTTAGAGGTCTGAACTTTACTAAAGCTCTCGACAAAAGTATCCATGTTCTTAACTGTTACATTAAGGCCACTATCAAGTTCTTTAGTCTTCTTCTTGAAGAAGGAGAATACAGCAGCAACAGCAAGTAGTGGAGCAGCGACAGCACCGATTGCAGCCATAGCGGGCATAGCAGCCATACCAGTAGCAATAGCACCACCAGAGGCAGCAGTCATACCAAAGGCACTCATACCGCCACCCACTAGAGCAGCACCAGCAGTGCCTACAGTGGCACCAATGCCAGCCATCATGCCACCTGTAGCACCACCAACAGCAGCGCTAGTACCAGCAGAAGCAGCCGTACCAGCAAACCCTGCTGACATACCAGCTACAAGAGGTTGTATGAACTTACTCTGAGCTAATGAGGTTAGCATTTGTCGGAGCATGTCCTTAAATGCACCAGCGACAGACTTAGAACCATCAATGATTGATGTAAGAGCATTAGTTATGGTGTTCTTAAACATCCCAACCATCTCTTGCTGTTTATCATAGGCTTTCTGTAGTTCGTCTAGGCTCTTCTGCTCTTGTATAAGGACTTTAACTCTGTCGTCGTTAAGGTTAATACCCTTCTCTTCAAGAGTGTGCAGTAGTGTTTTCTTAGCAATTTCTTGTTCAGACAAGCCAATAAGAGAGGTTTTTAGTTTGGCCTCTTTTATTAAACCAGCAAGATATTCGTCTGCATCAAACTTTGATCCGCCACCACCTTTACTGCCAGTCTTGTCTTTATATGGAATGTATTCACCACCCATACTAAGTAGGGCTTTTTCCCCAGCAGTTGCACCTGCACCCTCGCTGGAACCTCGACCACTATAAGTCTTGCCACCTTTAACTGTGTCAAGTATAGAGGCGAGATTAACCGCTTTAGTTAATCTGGTGATAAGGTCTTGAGTGTCTCTTTCAGCGGCTCTTATGCCAGCCCCCATATCAACAAGTTCAAAGGCTTGCGCAAGGCCAAGACCCTCACGTAAGTTATCCGCTAATCCCTCAGAGAGCCTTTCCTCTTCAATACGTTGCTCAAGTAAAAGGCGACCTACTCTATGTTGTTCGTTTATGTATTCGAGGGAATCTTGACCATGCTTGATCTCAATAGCCTTTAAATCATTAGCCCGCTGCATCGTGACTATGTCAGCCTTTGCGGCTTGCATATTCTCCCAGTCTAACTTTTGTCTATCTCTTAGAAGGGCATTAAACTTTTCTCTGGCTGCGATTTGACCTTCGGAGAGGGCCTTTTGAGTTTCATATTCCCCCCTTATCTCCGCAAGAGCGTCTGCTTGAGCTTGCAAGCCGCTCATCTTGGCTTTATTCAACAAAGCCTCTTCAGCTAGGCGCTGTCTTGTCCCAAGGCTATCAGTTGCGAGATATCTTGCCTTGAGGTCGGCGTCTATTCTGCGCAAATCCGCAATTTCTCTTAAAACAGTAGCTTCCTCAGAGGTATCAACTCCGAACCTAAGTTGGTCTAACTTGTTTGCGTAATCCCCAGTTGCAGTATTAAGACCCTCTTGGGCCTCTTTTAATGCATCTACACTTTCCGCTGCGTCTTTAGAAGATTTAGACATTGTAAAGAAAACCATTGCGAGGCTTGACACAATAGGAATACCAATACCAAGTGCAGCACTAAGCCCAACAGCAGCAGCGGTGGTGATACCAAGTCTAGCTGCCATAAGGGGTAGGAAGCCAACCATCTGTGTCGCTTGTTGACTAAATGCAATAAATGCACTTTGTCCACCCTGAACCTGAACGATAAAGTCACCTAGCTGATAACCAGCTTGTTGGGTAACGACACCCATAGAACTCATCTTGTTCTTAGTTTGCTGTAGTCCGCCACCCATAGTATCAAGAGACCGCTTGTACTGCATCTGTACAGCAGCAGCCTCACGCATGGTCATGTTATTATTAGCGACTTCTGTCCTAAGCAACTTCTTGAGGCTAAGCAACTTCTGCTCTGCCCTATAGACAGCATCAGTCTGTGTACGGAAAGAGTTTAAAGCTGCCGTATTTGCTTTGGTCGAAGTTCTCTGTGCATCAAGAGCAGCTTTATTGCTTTTTAGAGCGAGGGCTTCCGCAGCAATAGCTTTAGCACTATCTTGTTCAGCCTGAATGCTTCTCTTCTTAGCAGCCACATACTTTTGAATGGAGTTGTAGGCGTTAAGGCCAGTAAAATCAGAGTTCTTCTTAAGCTCACGACCAGCAATAACCATAGCCTTATGGAAACGGTCAGTTGAGATTGTGCCTAGATTCTGGGCCTTGATTAACTTTATCATCTTAGCTTCGAGACGCTCGACAGTCGAAACTGCCTTCTTCATCCCGTCGCCTTTATCAACAAAAGAGACGCCAATTTCAATCAGATCAGCCATTAACCGTTTTCCTCACTTGTGATTTTAATCCAGAGATTATCAAGGGCTTTAATAGTATCTATTTCCCACGGATTAAGTGAAACCCCATAAAGGTCGCACCAAGCCTTGATTATGTCGTAGGAAATAGGGTTAGGGCCACTCATCCCATAAGTTCTACCATCATGTAGAGAGAGGAAAGTGGCCCACACGTATGAGGCTATGTCAGGGAAGAGTGCATCAGAGTTAGCTTGTTCAATATCCGATACATCCTTCCCCAACTGTTTGGCGACTTGAGCGAGATGGTCGGCCTCTGTGGTTTTACCTTTGCCACCAGAGACCTTCCTACCCATCTTAAAGGAGTGTTCAGCGAACTCCTCTAGCTCTGCTCTTACTTGTCCAAAAAAGCCTGAGCATCACCAAGGGCGGCATCAACTTGCTCACGAACCCAAGGCAGCTTTTCAAATACTTCACGTACTTTAGCTTCCTTACATTCTGGCTTTTCTCCACCAAGAGTAATGCTCCAACCATCAACACACTTAACGAGAAGGTCTAGACCAGAGGCTTCAATTTCTTCAGCCGTAAGGTTCAGTTTACCACCCGTCCGTTGAGCTTTCATCAAGCGACGGTTCTGTTGAGCGTGAGAGATAGTCTTATATTTCTTCGAGTACGGCCCATGTACTGTAATGGTCATCTCTGATCCATCCTCGTTAGTAAGGATTTCAGAGTTAACAGGGTTATACAGGGTTACGTCTGTAGTTTCTTTTGTAGTACCAATGTTCATCAGGTCCATATCGGGATTCCTTATTTTGATGTTTGTCGAGATTACGTCGGGTGATTTAATAGTGGGGAGCATCGGACCCGACACCAATGCTCCCCTACCCTAGCTAGGGATTAGGATGTACGAGTAAGTTTCAGGTTTGTGTTCTCTGTTGTGTCGTAAAGTGCGACAAACGGAAGAGTAATCAAACGTGATGTTGGGTTCTGCAAGGGAACAGAAGCGCCATTGTACTTAACTCGTGGGAAATCGAAGGTGTATGCGTTCAGACCTGTTGGGTCGTTCACAGATACCGAGAGGGATGATTCAGTTTCATTCAAGAACTTGTTAATCAGCGTCTCGTCTTCATAATAAACTGTCATTGTGCCTTCAACAACTGCACGACCAAACTCAAGCTGCTGTGCAGAGTCAGAGCCAACTACGAAAGTAGGGGCAAAGGAGTTAGTCAAGGAGAAGTCAATGGAAGTAACGATAGAAATACCTGAACCACCATCAGAGATAGTACCTGAGTAGCTATCGAATGGGGCGTTAGTAGAAGAAGCTGTAGGGGTGCCACCAGTGGAACCAGTTGTACCAGCCTGTGTCATGCTCTTACCGACCATCTCAAAGCTACCTGTAACCATCTGGTTAGGTGCAATGGAGACGTTCATGGAGGAGACGGACATACCAGTAAACAGACGGAACTGGGCGATCTCGTTAGCTGCATCTTCCATAGAGAAGTACTTAGGAGTTGTGCCAATCTTAAGGACATCAGTCGCATAAGAGTTAAGGAATGCACTTTCCATCAGTTCGTCAAAGTCACCTTTACGGAGGTCAACTTCAAGGGAACCCTTAGCTTGCTTGTTGCCGTGACGGTCAACCCGTGGCATACGGTCAGATTGAATTTCATTACCTTCAACACGATCTTTGGTCAAGTCCAAGGAATGCGAGTTAATAGGAAGGTTTGCAAATGTTGGTGTAGTTGGTGTTGTGCCGAATGCAGTTTCAGCAATATAAGCCAAGCTGGAACGACTACCTTGTGCAAAAGCCATTAGTTATCTCCTTCAAGAGTATCTTTATAAGTAAATGTTTGTTTAGCCTTTGGAGATTCTACCAAGTGTGTTGGTAGCCCTTTGGCAAGTTCTGCGGGGATTTTATCACCTTCAAGGTAGGTCTTACCTTGACATGCGAAATTCTTCTTTGCTTTATACATAGCAATTCCTTTACTGGGAGTAGATGTACCAACCGATATTAACAACCGTGTAATACCAAGGGGAATCAACGAACCCGTTATCTCGTTCTGCGTAATCGACAGAGACTATAGTTTGGTCTCCACCAGCAGGGGTGAAAGAGATGTCTGTGGTCGCTTCAAAAGCTGTTAAAACTTTATCGGCAAGAGCATCAGCGGCAGCGGGACCATTACCCTCTGGAGTATAACAGAAAACTCTGAATACCCCACTATACCTTTGTTGCGGATTTAAGCCCCGTACAGCGGGCCTACGTTCTACGGGTACAAAGGCTACCTTAAGGAAGCTGTTGCCCGTTGTAGGCTCATACAGGACGTTCTCATAGGCTATATCAGGTAGATTAGCCGTATTAGCTAGGTGGCTCTCAAGAGTAGAGCGAATGTTGTTGTAAATACTCATCCAAACTTACTCCTAATTCTTGCGAAGACATGATAACCAGACACTGACCAACTCTCGCCGTTCTCCACATCTAGTGCGTGGGGCGA
>Ga0075467_10004156_pt1 | contig 10831 bp, 4 predicted proteins | sample DEB08_DNA_9_FD_75067 | JGI IMG/M metagenome (GOLD analysis project Ga0075467, IMG submission 75067) | Aqueous microbial communities from the Delaware River and Bay under freshwater to marine salinity gradient to study organic matter... | ecosystem: Environmental > Aquatic > Marine > Coastal ...
CATTGTTGCTCTCTTTAATAGGCGGTAATTTGACGTAACCATTTGAGTTAGTCAGTTCAATTGTCGGCAAGCCTTAACATCTCAGCCCGGTAGTATTCGCTGTTGACCTTACCCTCCCACCTCCTACAAATAATTGACAATTGTCCTCATGGACACCTTGTCTTATTATTGGCGCTGTAATAAAGTGGTAATGAATCGGTAACATACATTCCACGTGTTGTGTTTATCTGATTAAGTAACCTCGAGATTATTTGGCGACATCCATTGCCAGATACTAAATAGTAAACCCGACATCAAGCTTTCACCCCGACCCTATCTAGAATTGTTTTTTTATGGTCGAGCTGTTGATTGAAGGCCTACTGAGATGGTTGCTACCCTACTTAAAAGTAAACCTTACTACTAGAGTCAATGAGAGAATGAAACACAAAAAAATATTTAAGAGAAGTGCGCTTGCTATTGCGCTTGCGCTGGCGGTAAATGCATCGGCAATGCTCGCGATCAATGTCGGTGGCGTAGCATATGCCCAGGAAGAAGATTTAGAGGAGGAACTAGAGGAAGAACTAGAAGAGCTAAATTTAGAAGAAGTAGTTGTAACTGGATCACGTATTCAACGACCTCAATTTACCCAATCGGCCCCTGTTGTATCGATAACACAGGCAGAAATTCAACGTTTTGCTACACCAGATTTAGGCGTTATTTTATCCGAGCTGCCTGCTATCGGAGCGACTGGAACGCTAACGGGTAATACCGCGGCCGCTGGTGGCGGCAACTCCCTAGCCGGTGTTAGTTCAGTTGACTTACGTCGATTAGGCTTGAATCGAACGTTGGTACTTGTTGATGGTCGTCGTCATGTCGCGGCGGTTGGAGGTTCAGCTCAAGTTGATATCTCAACAATACCGGCAGCATTGGTGAAACGTATCGATGTAGTTACCGGCGGTGCCTCAGCTGTATACGGTTCTGATGCGGTATCTGGCGTTGTGAATGTGATTTTAAAAGATGATTTCGAGGGTTTGGAATTCAATTTTAGTGGTGCAGATTCACTCGAAAGCGTCGGTAATCAAAACTATTCCGCATCACTAGTCGGCGGTTTCAATTTTGCTAATGATCGAGGAAACCTTACATTGTTTGGTGGCGTTGATGATCTTGAACAAACGTTTGCAAATGATATTCGACAGTTTAATAATTTCGGTACGATTGTTAACCCTAATGATACTGGCGAAAATGACGGCATTCCCGACCGTTTAACCGTCGCTAATGTCGGCTCAGAGCGAATTAACGCAACAACGGTTATCAACCCTTTTGGCGGCCCAGCCGGAATACTCACTTTTGATAACGCGGGCAACCCTCTAGATCAACAGCCACGTGATGGCACAAATAGTTTTGCTTTTGGTAACTTTCCAAACGGCTGTGACACTTGTTTTTTTGGTGAAACTTCAGAAGATTTTCAGCCTGAAGTTGAAAAAACCTACGTCGGCGCAAATGTTGACTTTGACATCACCGATAGCCTCAATGTTTACGGCGGTTTCAAATATGTAGAAACAGACGTTATCCAATTGTTTCAACCAATTTTTCGCTTTGGCGGAGAATCGATTAATGTTGTTGATAACCCATTTCTAGATGAGGTTACACGCCAGCGCTTGTTAGGTGCTGGTCAACAAAGTGCAACTATTTCTCGCTTTTTTGATGACTTGGGTTTTCGCTTTGCTGACAATAAACGTGAATTAACCCAATTTGTAACTGGTGTTAAGGGCGATTTTGATATTGGCGAGAATAATTTTAAATTCGATGTGTCTTATGTAAATGGCGAAACTGAAAATGTTCGTAATACGCCCAATGATCTTATCGAAGATAATTTTACCGCTGCCTTAGATGCTGTGCGCGATCCGACCTCTGGAGCAATTGTTTGTCGAGACCCAAGTGTCGCATCAGTCAACCCTGGTGCCTGTGCGCCTTTTAATCCATTTGGTCTAAATCAAGCGTCTGCTGCTGCCCAAGATTTCATTGGAGCGACAACGACTCGAGAAGATGTTCTTAAACAAGAAGTATTAACCGCATCATTGGTTTCTGATACAAGTTCTTTCTTTAATCTACCAGGTGGGGCTGTTGATTACGTTGTCGGTTTTGAGTATCGGGAAGAGTCGTCTGCGACAATTACCGACGCTCTTACACAGTCTGGTGTCTTAGCAGGTGCTGCAACGCCAAACGATTTCGGTGAATTTGACGTTACTGAATTCTTTGCTGAGATTAGCCTACCATTATTAAAAGATCGTAGATTTGCGCATGAGCTCACTATCGGTGCGGCCTATCGTGATGCTGATTATTCTCACGCAGGAAGTGCTGATGCTTGGAAAATCGATTTAATATGGGCGCCATTTGAGAGTTTTAACTTTCGTGGAACTATTGGGGAAGCAGTAAGAGCTCCGAACATTGATGAAGCATTCTCCTCGCGTTCACCTGGTTTCTCTAATATTGATGATCCATGTGATGCGGATAATATCGGTGATAATCCAAATCGTGCCGCAAACTGTGCGGCGCTAGGTATTCCTAGTGGCTTTCAGGCCAACGATAACGTGTCGATTGATATTATATCGGGCGGTAACCCTGAGCTTTTTTCTGAAACCTCTGATTCATTTACCTTTGGTTTCGTATGGCACCCAACCTTCGCTGAAGGCTTGAGCATGACCGTTGACTACTACGACATCGAAATTAATGACGCGATTCTATTTGTTGATCCGCAGGATATCTTAGACAACTGTGTAGGTGCTGCTACCGGGCTTGATGCTGGTTTCTGTTCGCAGGTATCGCGTAATGCGGCAACCAATGATGTTGATTTGGTTGAGTCAGGGTTCTTGAATGCATCAGCTTTGAAAACCAATGGTTACGACCTCAATTTCGATTATAGAGGTATCGAATTGGATCCCTTAGGCTTGCCTGGTAGTGTCGATTTCAATATTTTCTTTAACTTCTTAACCCAGTTAGATCGTTTTGAATTTCAAACGCTTCCCGACGAAGTTAATGTCGAAGATGGTGAAATTGGTGATCCAGATTTTCAATATCGTTTCACCGCGGCATATCGTTTGAATGACTTGGGGCTCAATTGGACAACTCGCTTCGTCGAGCGTTCGTTCAGGCTGGACCCATCTCCTGAGGACCAAGGTGGTGATATACCAGAGGATAACAATCTTCCATTTGTTGCGTCGCAAACCACGCATGACATCAGTGCAACCTATTTGCTCAACGATAAGTTCTCAATCTACGGTGGCATTCGAAACGTGTTCGATCAAGTGCCTCCTGGCTACGTCAATAACCCTTTGTATGACATTGTTGGCCGCCGCGCATTCTTTGGTGTAAGAGCTAAGTTCTAGTGAGCTAAGTTATATGTTTTTGGAAGCCTTTTTGGTTTTTGAAGATAAGCAGTGCAAAAAATCCTCGCCTCGTGCGGGGATTTTTTTTGGGAGATCTTTAGGGCGCTGAGGTCTCTATATGATAGTTTGGTGCAATAAAGTGTCTCAAGGGTATATAGCTCGTTATACTTAAGAGCATCTGCGAGATAATGCGATAGGATAGTAAAGCGTAATTTGAGACTTTTAATGACAGCACAACCCGAATCATCAGAAGCGTTAAACAGTGATGTCAATCTCGTTGCCCCGGTTGCAAAGACTGGCTCGATTGACGAGCAGAGCAGTCGAGCGCGGCTAAAGGTTTTTTCCAAATTTTTAAGTGATACCTTGCTTAGAGACTTAGTTGCGGGTCGAACGATCCTGAAGCATCAAGAAAGCAATTACCCTGCGGCGGTTTTGTTTGCCGACGTATCTGGATTTACCAACCTTACCGAAAAACTAATGGGTCAATATGGCCGAGAGCAAGCGATAGGCGCTGAGCATTTGACCTTCATGCTATCCGACTATTTTGATCATTTGATCGCCGTGGTGTTAGAACACAATGGAGATGTCATCAAATTTGCCGGAGATGCGATGCTGATTATGTTTCCTTGTACTGATGTCAGGCTTGGCTTGCAGCGAGCCACATCTTGTGGTGTTGAAATGCAACGAGTCGCTAAGCAGGTTTCGGCTCGGATCTTGCAGCAACACAAAGTGGTTCTAAGCCTCAAAGTGGCGGTTAGCTCAGGTGATATTGTCGGTCTTGTGTTAGGTGGGGTTCTTGGTCGTTGGGAGTACGCGGTAATTAGTGACGCAATTGCTGATGTTGGGCGTTTAGGCGACGTGGCGCTCCCTCATGACGTATTAATAAGCGCTGAGAACCTTGCTCTTATCGAAGCAAACGTTGGGGGCGAAGTAGGGGGGGGAGTAGAGGTTAAAACACTCGAAACCGAAGTTCGTGGAACGGGAATTTGCAATGTTAAAAGCACCCCTGACTGGAGCCTCGAGATTGAACGTCAAGCAATTGAATTGGCAGCTACGCTTGAACCGATAGTACGCTGCTTTGTGCCTGCAGCAGTGGCGTCGAGAATTGCTGCTGGTCAAAGTGATACGGCGTTACTTGGAGAGCTACGCCGCATAAGCGTGCTGTTCATCAACTTGCCGCAGTTTACTACTGATATCTCAATTGATCAGGCGCAGAAGATTGTAACAACAATACAACAAGCTTGTTACGGCCAGCGGGGAAGTCTCGATAAAATTAGCTGTGATGACAAGGGCGTATCGGTTATAGCCGGCTTTGGAGTTCCGCCGATGTCGGCCGAAGATGACCCTATACGTGCAGTAAAAGCGGCCATGAACATTCATCGGACTTTGAACTCAATGGGGCTTAGCGTTTCGATTGGTGTCGCTTCTGGACCGGTTTATTGCGGTACGCTGGGCGATAAATACCGCTGCGAATACACCCTTATGGGCGATGGCGTAAATACAGCGGCGCGTTTAATGAGTATCGCCAATGACGGCGTGCTATGCGATTCCATTACCGTTGAAGCGAGTAGATCAGAGGTAGAGTTTGATCAAGGAGTCTTAACTAACCTCAAGGGCAAGGATGAAGCGGTTGAAACATTTCGGCCTCTTAATCTAAAAGAATCGGAAATTAAATCAAGCGTTTCGATTATAGGGCGCGAGCAGGAGCTCGAGGTACTTGTTCAGGCTATAGGGTGTTTTAATACGCTTGAATATGCTCGAGCAGTGGTTATTGAAGGTGAGGCAGGTATGGGCAAGTCGGTGTTACTCGACGCCTTCAATCAAAGCCTCTCGACTGAGCATTCGAATGCTTTTTATCGAGCCAGCGCGAGTACTGTACAAATTTCATTTTATGGTGTGTGGCGTGAGCTACTTTACCAAGCTCTTGGCTTTAGCGGGCTTTCTAGTAATAGCGATAAGGAGGCGTATTTATTCGACTTAGCTGAAAATATTGGCCGTGTTCGGGTTGAGATGTTGCCACTTCTTAACGACGTTTTGGGCCTTAATCTGCAAGAGACCGATTATACCCGCGGCATGCGTAGTGAAATACGCGCTGAAAACATTCGCTTTCTCATTGGCCAAATGCTTCAGCAAGAAGCGAACACTAAACTTTTAATTATGGTGATTGATGATGCCCAATGGATGGATTCGGCTTCATGGTCATTGCTAGAATCTTTGATTCGCGATTTAACAAACACTCTTTTTATCGTGCTTACTCAGCCCTTCGTCGGTGAAAATCCAGCCAGTCTAAATAAAATAGTCGACCTGAGTGGCACTCGAAAAATCGTTCTCTCGGCAATGGCTAAAGCGGATATTGCGGCCTTAGTATGTCAACAGCTTAAAGTAGAGGTGCTGCCAGATTCGATATTGGATTTAATTCTTGAGCGTGCTGAAGGACACCCATTATATAGTGAAGTGCTGGCCAACGACTTGGCTGAGCGCAGTATTTTAATTATCGAGGATGGGGTCTGTGCGCTTGCCGCAGGCATCACAAATGCGCAGGACATAGAATTGCCATCGTCGATGGAAAGTGCGATTGTGAGTCGATTGGAGCGGCTTAGTTTGGGTCAACAATTAGCGTTAAAAACGGCTAGCGTGATCGGCCGTCAGTTTTCAATGCAAGAGCTGCATTTCCTTTACCCTGTCGAGAATGATCGTGAATCTCTTAATTTGGAATTGGATGCACTCTGTGTCATGGGAATGACTCAACCTCAAGTTCGACACGTAGAGTACTTTTTTAAACATCTCGCAACGCAACGAATCGCCTACGATTTAATGCTCTACAGTCAACGGAAGAAGATGCACCGTCAGGCGGCGCAATGGATAGAGCTAAATAGTAATAATATTTCAAATAAGTACCCTGACTTGGCGCTGCATTGGCGACGTGCAGAAGAGCCGGCCAAGGCGATTACGTATCTTGCGCTAGCAGCCGAGCAGGCGCACGAGCTATTTGCTAACCGTGAGACTCTTGACTATTTAGATCAGATTGAAGAGCTTTTGGCTGACAAGCAAATTTCTATAGCGCATATAAAACTTGCTCGATGGAAGGGCATGAGCGGGGCGGCCCGCTTGGCGCTTGGCCGATTGCAAGAATCTGATCAGGATTTTCGTGCCGCACTTGCTTTGTTAGGAATAGATTTACCTAATAGCAAAGCGGGTTTTCTACTGCGTTCGGTTGTACAAATAATGATACAAGTGCGTCATCGCTATCTTCCGTTATTTGATAAGCCGGTTGCTGAGAAAGATATCGCAGAAACCCACCTTGCTGCACGAATTATGGAGCGTCATTTTTTAGTATTTTACTTTCTTCAAAATATTGAGGGACTACTTTTTGCTTCTTTCGCGGCTACAAATTTAGCTGAGGCGACCGCTGACGATACTGAAACTCTTTCTCGAAGTTACACTAACCTGGGTAGTGCTCTAGGCGGGATACCGTTATTGCGGTTATCGAATTCATATCTGCAACGAGCAAAAAAAGTAGCCGCGGTGATTGATGAGCCTGGCACTTGGGCTTGGTATTATTTAGCCGGAGGAATGGCTCAAGCCGCTATTGGCGATTGGCTTGGTCACGATAAAGCGATGCTTAAATCGCAAGAGATGGCTTTGGCACAGGGTGACCGGCGTCGTTGGGAGGAGTCTGCCGCGGTCTATTGCATCGGTGGTCTAACACATGGAAACTTTATTTCTACCACTGAGCCAAGTCATATATACCAACAGATTTACGCCTCTGGATTTAGTCGAGGTGTCTATCAGTCTCAGTCTTGGGGCTATTGTATGTGGGCGATGTCCTCGATCATGCAAGGGCATTATGGTATTGCTAAAAAAGTAGCCGTTAAGTTAGAGAAATTGTATTTGGAGCATCCTCAAGGATTTGACCCAGTTAACGTTTTGGAGGCTTCCACCTCGTTCGCTTTGTTAGCGATACGCGACCAAGATCGGTATCGAGTGATCCAGTATTTAGAGCTTGGTGCTTCGGTGCTTGAAAAATGGGGCCGGCCCACTACTTGGCGATCGATTCCCTGCTGCTATGCTCAGGCTGAGGCTGCGCTACGTTTTTGGTATCAAGAGAAAGAATTGTATGGCGCAAATTGCGACCCGCGATTTGAGGCTTGGGTTAAACTTTCACTTAAAAACCTCCGAGCACATGCTGCTATTTACGATATTGCCGTCTCTCGCTATGAGCTCTTAAACGGATGGTACCAACTTATGTCAGGGCGAGCTAAGAAAGCGGCAAGACATTGGCGCAAAGGCTTAAAGTTTGCGGCCAACTTCAACATGAGATTTGACCTACTCGCGCTCAATTTGGCAGCCACAAATCTTGATCAGAAGCTCACGAAAAACTTAGCCTTAATGCCGTCGAGTCAATTAGTCGAACTTGCTGAGGAGCTCAATGTGACTGACCCTAATTGGTTTCGTGATTGGAGACTGAACACAGAAAACGGATGAAAACGTCAGAACTTTTATAGTTTTATCGTTTAGCTTATCAGTTTTCAACATGAACTTTCGGTCAGTGAGGTATATTAAACTTTTACGCTAGTAAGTTTCATGTCACCACACGAGCGGCCATCAGCTTATTAATACGCTAACGTTTATAGATCAATTTAGTATTTACTGACCGATCTTGAATTTACTGATTAGAGTTGTGGCCACAGCTGACAATAATACATTCATTTAAGGCGATCTATTAACCATGCTAATTGAGAATAAAACACATTCTATCTTTGTTGCTATTTTTGCAACCTTATTACTGACGTCGACACCGGTATCGGCGTCGGAAGAAATTACCGCAAGTAAAGACTCGAGAGAACTAGCGCAGCCAAGCCGAAAGTTTACCTCGGAACGTATTTTTGATTTGGAGTACGCCGCTTCTCCACAAATTTCGCCTGACGGAAAAACGGTTATTTATACTCGCCGATCTATGGACAAGTTTAGCGACACTGTGGCAAGTGACCTTTGGTCAATTGATACACGCAGCGGTGCCCATCGGCCGCTTATTTCGGGCGAAGGTTCGAGTTCTTCTGTGCGTTGGTCGCCTAGCGGCGATCGGCTTATATATTTAACCTCGATTGAAGGAAGGCCGAGCTTAAGGGTCAGGTACCAAGACACGGGCAAGAGTTTTGCTATTGCTCAACTAGAGCATAGTCCCAGTGCCCCGGTTTGGTCTCCAGACGGTAAAACAATTGCCTTTTCAATGTTGGTGAGCTCACAAGCGCCGAGCTTCGCGACCGCCATTGCTGCGCCCGAAAATGCTCAGTGGTCGGATCCAGTGCGTGTTTTTGACGATCTTACTATTCGTTTTGATGGCGCTGGTTATTTAAAGCCCGGCACCGAACATGTATTTATTGTCAGTGCGCAAGGAGGCACTCCAAGACAAGTAACGTTTGGCGATAATGGCTTTAGTGCCCCGGCTTGGCTTGGCAATGATTCGATCGTTGTTGAAGGCAATGATGTTGATAACCCCGAGTTAGACCCGATCGAAAGTGAGTTATACAAGGTTCAACTCAGTGATTTATCAATTAATGCGTTAACCGCTCGTGATGGCCCCGATCAAGGTGCTTTGGTTGCGCCGGATCAAAGCCTGATTGCTTACCGAGGATATACAGATAAGCTCAAGGCATATCAGCAAACAGATTTATATGTGATGAAGGCCGATGGCTCAGATATAAAAAACTTAAGCGAAAACTATGACCACCCGATCGCGTCAGTACAATGGCTGCCGAGTAGCCGTGGCTTAGTAGCTCAATCGTTGGTCGAAGGGATGCTGAATTTGGTAATGATAGACCTGTCGGGTAAGGTCAAGGTGTTGGTTCGCGATATTGGTGGTACCTCGTTTGGCCGGCCCTATGCGTCCGGTAGTTTTTCATTGGCCACGGGTATCGGCGGTAACACACCGACCATTGCCTATACTCAAGCGTCGCCAGACAAGCCAGCAGAAATAGCGTATCAACGAGGCTTCGGCAGCAGCCGAGTTCTGACCGACCTTAATTCCGATGTGTTGCCTTACTTAGACATGGCTAAAATTGAAGAAATTACGGTGAAGTCTCGCCATGATGGTCGTGATATCGAAGCTTGGATTGCGCTACCTCATGGTTTTCAAGCAAATGCTTCTATGCCCTTAATATTGGAGATTCACGGCGGCCCATTTGCAATGTACGGCCCTTATTTTGCCGCTGAAATCCAACGTTATGCGGCGGAGGGCTATGTTACTGTTTATGTAAACCCTAGAGGGTCAACGGGCTACGGTGAGGAGTTTTCTCAGTTGATTGATAAGGCTTATCCGGGCAATGACCATGAAGATCTGATGACCGTGGTTGATGAGTTGATTAAGAAGAAATATGTTGATCAAGATCGATTGTTTATTACCGGTGGTTCAGGTGGTGGGGTATTAACTGCTTGGGCGGTTGGTAAGACTAATCGGTTTGTCGCTGCGGCAACCATCAAGCCGGTAATTAATTGGACAAGCATGGCTTTAGCTGCCGATATCTCACGTTTCGTGAGTCGACATTGGCTTGGCGTACAGCCTTGGGAAGATCCTGAGCTTTATTGGCGCTTATCGCCAATATCGTTGGTCGGCAATGTCACAACCCCAACTTTGGTAATGGTGGGTGAGGAAGATTGGCGTACGCCGGCATGGGAAGCCGAACAATTTTATACCGCGCTAAAAGTTCAGAAAGTCGATTCGGCACTAATTCGTATTCCAGGTGCCTCTCATTCAATTGCTTCTAGGCCTAGCCGTCTGATTGCTAAGGTCGATAATATACTTGGCTGGTTTGCAAAATATGACCTTAATAGCGACACCAATAGCGACACCGATGCAGCTGAGGGCGGTGTTCACTAAGCGCTGAGTTGGCTCAGGGGTTACACCATTTTGAACATGAACCCGAGCCCAAGATTCAGGCCTTGCTCTGTCGATGTGCAGAGCAAGGCAATTGCCGGGATATAAACCGCAATAGGGACAAAACAGAAGGATGAGAGTTGTAATAGTGATGGAGTCACTGTAAAAAATGACAACAAGGACGATAGCTAGAAATGCCATAAGTTTTATTGTGAATCAATCGACAATTTATGGTCAATATGACAAAAAAAACCAACCATGCTGCCAAGCGCGCTCTTGGCTTATTGACGGCCGACGGCCTACACGTAACTCTATTAATAAAGAATTAATAACGAATTAACAATCAGTTAACTGCGTGTTAAATAAATTAACCATCACCGCATTTATACAAATATATGCGGTTTATTCTATGCTGAATCGTATTTTGTCGTTGACAATATTCTCGAATTCTATATTGTAATTGCATTAGATAGCTATCGTTATCTAATCCCTTTCGAATACATAACATGGAGTGTGTAGCTTCAATTAATAATGGTTCGTAAGTTTTAATAGATATTTTTAGTCTAAATATTATTGGTTGTTTTAGTAGATA
>Ga0075467_10004157_pt1 | contig 10830 bp, 6 predicted proteins | sample DEB08_DNA_9_FD_75067 | JGI IMG/M metagenome (GOLD analysis project Ga0075467, IMG submission 75067) | Aqueous microbial communities from the Delaware River and Bay under freshwater to marine salinity gradient to study organic matter... | ecosystem: Environmental > Aquatic > Marine > Coastal ...
AGAAAGCGGTGCCTATTAATATTATGATCACGGAAGATGGTCGCTATTTAATTAATGAGAAGCTAGTAGAATCCGTCGCTATTGAGGATATGGCAAACACCTTGAGAGAGATTGCACAAGGGAAGAAAGATACTCCTGTAATCATTAGTGCGGATGCTAACGCGCGGCATCAATCTATTATCAATATGATGGAAGCGTCGCGAAAAGCAGAGTTAAGTAAAATCGCATTTACTACCAAGCCCACAAAATAGTGACCAGATTAGGGTATGCACTTCGTAACTATAGGGGGTGTAACTTTACTTCCAGGTATCCCTTAGCGTCACTGTGCGATTAAATTCAATGCTACCTTTTGTGCTGTCTGTGTCACAAATAAAATAACCGTGCCGTTCGAACTGATATTGCTCAAAAGGTTTTACCTGGAGGCAGTTTTCCTCTAACACAACGGTAATGGTTGTCTTAGAATGTGGATTCAGATCGTCTAAATAGTTTTCATTCTGTGAGCCTGGATGTTCTGTCTTGAATAGACGGTCATACAGATGAACCTTGGCATGGATCCCATGTTTAGCTGAGACCCAGTGTATATTGCCTTTCACCTTAACCGCATCTGCCCCCGCGGTTCCTGACTTGGTATCTGGGAGGTATTCACAATGAACCTCGGTAATATGACCGTGATCGTCTTTCTTAAAATCAGTGCAAGTAACCACATACCCATGCCGAAGACGTACTTGGTTTCCAGGGAAGAGGCGGAAGTACTTCTTAGCGGGTTCTGCCATAAAGTCACCTCGCTCAATCCATAGCTCTCGTGTCAGTTTGATGGTTCGCTTACCTCTTGATTCATTCTGAGGGTGATTAGCCACATGACAGTCTTCCTCTTGATCTTCAGGGTAGTTAGTAATGATTAACTTAAGGGGGTCTAATACGGCCACACGTCTATCAGCTTCCTGATTTAGGACCTCCCTCATAGCGTCTTCAAGCGTAGAATAGTCAATCCATGAATCAGCCTTAGAAACCCCTATTCTCTCAGCAAATAACTTGAAACCCTCTGGTGTGTAACCGCGCCTTCTGGCACCGACGATGGTTGGCATACGTGGATCATCCCATCCCGATACATAACCGCTTTCCACTAGCTCAATGAGGCGACGCTTTGAGAGAACGACATACGTTAAGTTTAACCTGGCAAATTCATATTGTTTTGGCAGCGGATCCTGAAGCAGGGAATTATCCCGCAACCTTTCTAGTAGCCAGTCATAAAAAGGGCGCTGGTCTTCAAATTCTAGTGTGCATATCGAATGCGTAATTTTTTCGAGTGCATCCTCTATTGGATGAGCAAACGTATACATAGGATAAATGCACCAATCGTTACCTGTTCGATGGTGGGTTGCATGTTTAATACGGTATATCGCAGGATCACGCAGGTTCATATTAGGCGAAGCCATATCAATCTTGGCACGAAGCACCATAGCACCATCTTTATGCTTGCCTGCCCGCATTTCTTCAAACAGATTGAGATGATAATCATGATCATGTTCACGCCATGGCGAATTTTTTCCAGCTGATGTCAGGGTTCCGCGGTTTTCTCGAATCTCATCCGCGCTTTGTTGGTCAACATAGGCATGACCAGATGCTATGAGCGATTTAGCAGCCTCAAACATAAAGGCAAAGTATTGACTGGCAAAGTATTGATCGCTTGTTGCATCAAATCCTAACCATTCGACGTTATCAATAATACTATGCACATATTCTTCATCCTCTTTTTCCGGGTTAGTATCATCGAAGCGTAAATGGCATTTACCACCAAAGTCATGAGCTAAACCAAAATTAAGAAAAATGCTTTTAGCATGACCAATATGCAGATAGCCATTCGGTTCGGGGGGAAATCGAGTACGTATTTTTGCTGCATCGACACTGCCCTGTTCATGGTGCTTAGCATCGCCAGGGGAGCCTCCCCATTTTTTTTGGGCATACAACCCTTGAGAAACATTTTTTTCGACAATAGCGCGAATAAAATTTGATGGGGTACTATCTGTATTCGTCGGATCACTCATATGAACGCTATTTTACACTGATTAAGATCAATATTTGACTATTTAATACCGTGTTATGATTCCTATTATATTTTTACAATGTCGTCATGAGCCATTTATTATTTCCTATTTTATCCATTCTTTCAGATGGAAAATTTCATTCTGGCGAAGCTATGGCCAAGCATTTTAAGGTCTCCCGAGTGGCTATTTGGCATGCTATTACCGAGGCAGAAAATTTGGGGGTAGAGGTGTTTTCTGTCAGAGGAAAGGGTTACCGCCTTACCCAGTCATTAGATTTGATAGATGAAGAAAAAATCAAGCAGGCTATTGGAGAAATGGCCAATTGGTTTCATCTGACCGTATTGGATGTGGTGGACTCAACAAATAATTATTTAAAAAAAGCCGCGGCTGCGGGCCATCCCCATGCATCTTGTGTGGTGACCCATATACAGACTCATGGGAAGGGGCGAAGGGGGAGGCAGTGGCAATCGGCACTTGGTGAGAACCTTACCTTTTCTTTTTTATGGCGGTTCACAAAAGGGGCATCTGCTTTATCTGGCCTCAGTTTAGCTGTTGGTATTGCCCTCATTAGAAGCTTAAAAAAATTGCACATACATCAAGCCTTGTTAAAATGGCCTAATGATATTTTGATTTATGACGATGGCGCTTATAAAAAACTTGCGGGTATTTTAATTGAATTGCAAGGCGATATGGATGGTCAAAGTGCTGCGATTATTGGTATAGGAATAAACCTTAATCTTTCAAAGAAGCAAACGGCTAAGATTGATCAGCCTGCTACTAGCATCAACCAATTCACGGATGAGCCGATAGACCCTAATACCATCTTAGCGACGATTATTAGGGATCTCTCCGAGGTAATGGCTGCTTTTGAAGTGAGTGGCTTTGCCCCTTTAAAAGATGAATGGTCAAGTTACGATGCTTTTCAGGACAAGGTGATTAATATCATATCGGGCGATGGCAATATAATGCAAGGCAAATCGAATGGTGTCAACGATGCAGGTTCGTTGGAGGTGGTGACCGACGATGGGGTTAAGGTTTATGCTTCTGGTGAAGTTACTATAAGAAAGGCGGAGTAATGTATTTATATATTGATGTAGGAAATACCCGAATTAAATGGCAGCACCGTGATGATAAAGAGATATTGGATGCGGGTAATATCATGGTGGAAAATTTTACGGATATCGACTTTTCTCACCTGGCAGAGGTTAAGAGAGTGGTGGTATCCAACGTTAATCACTCGGTCGTACTGGATAAAATCAAAGAGATAGTAACTCCCTTTAATTGCCCCATTATAGAGGCATGCTCAGAATCTAATCAGACGCTGATCAATGATTACGTGGATCCTGGGTCATTAGGCGTTGATCGTTGGCTAACTGCAATGGGAGCGTGGAAAACTCAAAAAAAAGCACTACTGGTCATTAACGCGGGTACAGCTATTACGGTCGATTTAATTGCATTAGACACCCAAGGACGGCCACACTTTAAGGGAGGAATGATACTGCCAGGTGTGGCGATCAGTATGGCTATTCTAAATAACAGCACTAGTTTAATTGATGTAGGGATGGGGATTTGCCAATATCCTAGCCTCAATACTACTGACGCGGTAACGACCGGTATTTTTACTGCCATTCAAGGTGCGGTGAATCAGGTCTGTAAAAAGCTCCCTGCCTCACTTCCCATATTACTTACAGGGGGTGATGCCCAAACTATATACGAGCAAGCGGACAATGATTGGAAGGCGAGGATTGTGCTAGAAGAAAATTTATTGTTTGAGGGGTTAACGCTTCTTAATGTATAGGTCGGTTATAGTGCCTTCTTTTATTTCTGATGCCATAGCAATAGATTCAGAAAGCGTGGGATGGGGATGAATCGATAGCCCAATGTCATGCGCATCAGCACCCATCTCAATAGATAGTACTGTTTCTGCAATAAGCTCGCCCGCATTCGTTCCCACTATAGCTGCACCAATAATTCTGTCCGTTTTTTTATCAAAAATTAACTTGGTCATCCCTTCAGTGCGATTAGTGGATATTGCTCTTCCACTTGCAGCCCAGGGGAAAACGGCTTTTTCTATCTCAATATTTTTTTCACGGGCCTCCTCTTCGGTAATCCCTGCCCAAGCTAACTCTGGGTCTGTATAGGCTACCGATGGTATGGCCATTGCCTGAAACTCTACCTTCTCACCTGCTATCACTTCGGCGGCAATTTTTCCTTCATGTGTCGCTTTATGAGCTAGCATGGGTTGGCCGATAATATCCCCAATAGCGTAGATATGATTTATATTGGTTCGCATTTGTTTGTCAGTTGCGATAAATCCTTGGCTGTCTACGGCAACACCCGCTTTATCTGCTCCAATATTCAGTCCGTTAGGTTTTCTTCCTACAGCTACTAATACCCGGTCGAATAATGCTTCTTTCGGGGCGTCAGTACCCTCAAAATAGACCAGTATGCCTTCTTTTTTCGCTTCCATCTTGGAGACCTTAGTAGCTAGCCATATATTTTCAAAACGTTTTGCCATGCGTTTATGCAGTGGCCTCACCATATCTCGGTCGCACCCTTGAATCAAGCCATCGGTCAATTCTACTAGCGACACCTTACTGCCTAAGGCGTCATAAACGGTACCCATCTCAAGGCCAATAATGCCACCACCGATGATGAGTAATTTTTTAGGGATATCTTTTAACTCAAGTGCGCCGGTAGAGTCCATAATACGATCATCAACAGGAGTGCCGGGTATTTTAGTTGGCTGTGAGCCCGCAGCAATAATTGCTGATTGAAAGCCAATAATGGTTTGGAGCCCATCTTTTGCCGTTACTGATATTTGATTGGCTGAAATAAATTGGCCTTGACCTTCTATAACCTGGACCCCTCGCTGCTTCGCCATTTGGGTCAGCCCCATCGTCAACTTTTTCACTACTTTATTAGATTTCCAGTCCCTTAGCTTTTCAATATCAATCTCTGGTTTGGTAAACGTGACTCCGTGACTGCCAGTATCTTCGGCATCAGTAATAACCTTGGCTGTATGCAAAAGAGCTTTAGAGGGAATGCATCCAACATTTAGGCAGACGCCTCCAATGGTTGAGTATCGTTCGATTAAGATCACGGATTTACCTAAATCCGCGGCACGGAATGCGGCAGTATAACCGCCTGGACCGGAACCTAGAACCGCTACATCGCAATTCAGGTCGGAGGTATGTACGTTTATTACTTCAGCTTTTTCCGCTGATTTCTCTGCCACACCCTTCTCTGCGGCTATCGGTTTTTCTTTTGGAGGCTGACCAACTTTTTCTTCGGTACTGCTCACCTCAATAATGGGGGAGCCTTGTTTAACCGTATCGCCAACTTTGATCAGTATTTTAGCCACTATGCCATCCGCAGGTGAGGGGATATCCATCGAAGCCTTATCTGACTCTACCGTAATGATCGGGTCCTCTTTGTTAATCGTATCACCCGCTTTAACGAGAATTTCGATGATATCAACACTATCAAAGTTGCCAATATCCGGTATTTCTACTGTAATAGAATTAGCCATAAAGTTACAGTAAAAGCCTTCTGACATCAGACAGCATGGATCTTAAATGCGTAGTAAAGCGTGCACCATCTGCACCATCGACCACGCGATGGTCATACGACAGTGATAGTGGCAATATCAGGCGGGGTTCAAATGCTTGTGTTTCATTATTAAAAATTGGCTGCATAGCGGATCGGGATACCCCCAAGATAGCGACTTCCGGACAATTAATAATAGGGGTAAACTTAGTTCCTCCAATGCCACCCAAGCTGGATATGGTAAAACATCCGCCCTGCATGTCATCCATTTTTAATTTACGTTCCCGTGCTTTGTTTGAAAGATCACCAAGATCATAGGCAATTTCTAACACATCTTTTTTGTAAACATCTTTCACTACAGGAACTACCAGACCATCCGGCGTATCACAAGCAAAACCGATATTGAAGTAATCTTTCATAATCAAGCTTTCTCCATCCGGTGAGATAGAGCTGTTAAAAACAGGGTAAGCTCTTAAAGCATTCACACAGGCCTTCATCAAAAAGGCGAGCAAGGTAAGCTTCACATCTTTTTTTTCCGCTTCTTTTTTCATAGACTTTCTGAACGCTTCAAGGTCGGTAATATCTGCATCATCAAATTGGGTAACATGGGGTGCCGTCACCCAGTTTCGGTGAAGGTTGGCCCCAGAAATTTTCTTTATTTTTGACAAGGGTTTCGACTCTACGGAACCAAACTGAGAGAAATCAATATTGGGCATAGCGATAGGCGCAAAATGGGTGCCCATGTCATCCGATCGCGGTTTTGTCAATTCGCTCTTAACATATACCTCAACATCGCCAATAACGATCCTGTTTTTTGGAGCAGAACCTTTGACGAAGCCTAAATTTACCCCAAGGTTTCGGGCAAATTTTCGCACTGATGGCGATGCATGGCTGACCTTATCATTGGCCACTAAAACACTTTCAGCAACGGGTAAGGGTTTATCCATGGGCGCTATAGTTTGAGGAGGCTCAGGCACCGGTCGGGTGGGTACCAGCACATCACTGACTTTGCTTGAGGCTTCCTCAGCGAGTACGGGCTTTTCCTTAGGTTTATCTTCAGGCACTTCTGCCTTTTCAATCAGAGCAATCAATGAACCTTCTTTTACTTTATCCCCAATGCTCATCTTAATTTCTTTTATGGTCCCGCCGTAAGGGGCTGGGATATCCATTGAAGCTTTATCAGACTCTACAGTTAGCATAGGGTCATCAGATGCAACCACGTCACCGACATTAATTAAAATCTCAATGATATCTACACTGTCAAAGTTGCCGATATCCGGTATTAAAATTTCTTCAGTAGCCATAGGTATCCGTTACACGCTCATGGGATTGGGTTTATCACCATCAAGCTTAAAATCTTTGATGGCTTTAAGTAAGACCGATACGTCTAACTTTTTCGTATCAACTAATGCGGTTAATGCGGCTATCACAATATAATGACGATCTACTTCAAAGAAACTTCTTAAGGCTTCTCTACTATCAGATCTTCCGTACCCATCAGTTCCTAATGCAATAAATTGATTAGGTAGGAATCGTGCGACCTGCTCTGGAAATGATTTCATATAATCGGTTGAGGCAATGATGGGTGCATCTTTGTCGGTAATAGCCTTTTCTATATTCGATAATTTTTTGTCTTTAGCAGGGTTTAATCTATTCCAACGCTCTGTTGCTAACGCATTTTTTCTTAGTTCGTTGAAGCTAGTTACGCTAAATATATCTGCGGCCACGTTGAAGTCTCTCTCTAAGATATTGGCAGCCTCAATGACTTCTCGAAGTATCACTCCACTACCCATTAGCTGCACTTTAGAACCTTTGCTAGTCGATTTTTTATAAGAATAAATCCCGTCAATGATTCCTTGTTCTACTCCGTCAGGAAGTTCTGGGTGCGTATAATTTTCATTCATGACGGTGATGTAGTAATACACATCTTCTTGGTTTTGAATCATTCTTTCTAAGCCATTCTGGATGATCACGGCTAATTCATAAGCAAAGCATGGGTCATAAGCTACGCAATTCGGTATAGTAGCTGCTAATAGATGGCTATGACCATCCTCATGTTGAAGACCCTCCCCGTTAAGGGTAGTTCTCCCAGCTGTCGCCCCAAGTAAAAATCCTCTGCAACGCGAGTCACCTGCAGCCCAGGCTAAATCCCCAATTCTTTGGAAACCAAACATGGAGTAGAAAATGTAAAATGGTATCGTCTGAATATCTGAATGGCTGTAGGATGTGGCAGCAGCAATCCATGAGGAGAAAGAACCGGCCTCATTAATGCCTTCTTCCAGTATCTGCCCGTCCTTTTGCTCTTTATAAAACATGACCTGGTCAGAGTCTTGAGGCTCATATAGTTGTCCTACGGAAGAATAAATACCTAACTGCCTAAACATCCCCTCCATACCGAATGTTCTTGCTTCATCTGGCACGATCGGTACGATATATTTTCCTAGCTCTTTATCCCTAACCAACGTGCTAAGTATGCGGACAAAGGCCATAGTGGTAGAAATTTCTCTTTCACCTGAGCTTGCTGTGACATTAGCAAATGCGCTTAGTGCTGGAGTTTTAAATGCCGTAGTTTTTCTGCGACGCGCGGGTAAGAAACCGCCCAGCTCTTTTCTTCGTTCCATCATGTATAGCATTTCTGGTGAATCATCGGCGGGTTTGTAAAATGACAAGCTCTCCACCTCTTTGTCACTAACTGGCAAATCAAAGCGTGTTCTAAAAGCTTTTAATGATTCGATGTCCATACTTTTTTGTTGGTGAGTAATATTCTGCCCTTCACCTGCGTCACCCATACCATATCCCTTCACTGTTTTAGCGAGAACAATAGACGGCTGACCTTTATGGGATGAGGCTGCAGCGTAGGCGGCATAAACTTTGTGTGGATCATGGCCGCCACGATTTAATCGCCAAATATCGTTATCGGACATAGCTGAGACCATTTCACGGAGTTCAGGGTATTTACCAAAGAAATGCTCTCGTGTGTAGGCACCACCTTTAGCTTTAAAGTTTTGGTACTCACCGTCAACGCATTCTTCCATACGCTTTTTAAGCATGCCATCTTTATCCATGGCAAGGAGTGGGTCCCAATAAGATCCCCATATAACTTTCAGTACGTTCCATCCCGACCCACGGAAATTTGATTCTAATTCTTGGATTATTTTCCCATTACCTCTTACCGGCCCATCAAGTCTCTGCAGGTTACAGTTAATCACAAAAACTAAGTTGTCCAGTTTTTCTCTTGCCGCCAACGATATCGCTCCTTGGGATTCAGGCTCATCCATCTCACCGTCCCCACAAAAGACCCATACCTTTCTATCTGAAGTATCGGCAATGCCTCTATCATGAAGGTACTTGAGGTAGCGGGCTTGATAAATTCCCATAATTGGACCCAGACCCATTGACACGGTAGGAAACTGCCAAAAATCAGGCATAAGCCATGGGTGGGGATAGCTAGAAAGACCTTGGCCACCAGATTCCATGCGAAAATTGTTTAACTGATCTTCATTCATCCTTCCTTCTAAGAAGGCCCTAGCATAGATACCCGGAGAGGAGTGCCCTTGGAAATAAACTAAATCCCCTCCAAAATTTTCATTGGCGGCACGGAAAAAGTGGTTAAAACCTACGTCATACAAAGTGGCTGCTGATTGGAAGCTGGCAATATGCCCACCGATACCTGGTGACTTCTCATTGGCTCTAAGTACTGTCATGACAGCATTCCAACGAATTAATGCTCGAATTCTTCTCTCCATATCTGGATTACCCGGATGCCTTTGTTGGAGATGGGTAGGGATCGTATTGACATACGAGGTAGTAGCGTTATACGGTAGGTTGGAGCCCGAACGACGTGCCTGATCGATCATAGCCTCAATTAAAAAATGAGCCCTTTCAGTCCCTTCAGCTTCAATCACTGAATTGAGTGATGCTAGCCATTCTTGGGTTTCTTGGTTATCTGTATCAGGAAACAAACTCATTCATACTGCCCCTCAAAGTTATTCTATTTATTTATTTGCAACTATTTCCGACAATAAGGAAATTATTGATTAATTATGATGTCATAGAAATGGTAGAAGATATTATAATTGATATTAGTATTTTTTAAACGTTATAGTTTTAACAAAATTATGTTAAGTGAATTAGCTTAAACTATGGCAATCTTACTTATGAGGCATTCATGAAAACAAAAATCGAAATAGTTCAGAGCACACCAACCGAAAATCAATTTAAGCCATTCTCTCACCATATGCTTGTTATTGATATTAATGCATCTAACTATCCATTTGCTGACCTATTAAAAAATAAATTAAAGCGTTTGGGGAAGAAAATAAGTGACCTAGCTAAAACATCGGTCACAACTGAAATAGCTAACGGAGCTATGATCAGTTGGGTGGTTTATAACCCTGACTTAAGTATGTTTAAAATACATACCCAAATAAGAAAAGCCTTTCATGTTATTGCCGCTGAAAATCCTACTGAGTTATCCATCAGCTTTTTACCTGACAATATCAGCCAAACCTGGGTAGATGCTTGCACGTATGTTTGTTTAGCTAACTCACAACCGCTACCCAATTTAAAAAAAGGTGCTAAAGACATCGCCTTAAAAAACTTGCGTTTAATGGGCGTTAAAAAGTGTGATTTATCAAAGACTGTTGCCCTGGTAAACGGTAACACTCTGACAAGAAGCTTAACAATTACGCCGCCTAATGATTTAACACCCATCATATATAGAGCAAAAATTAAGCAACTAGCTAAGCAACACAAGTGGGTTTACAAAGATTTTACTATGACCCAGTTGAAAAAAATGGGAGCCGGGGCTTTTGTTGCCGTCGGTCAGGGATCAGAACCACAGGACGCCGCTATTGTTCACTTACGATACACCGCGAAAAATGCAAAAAAAACCATTGCGCTGGTGGGTAAAGGCATTTGTTTTGACACTGGAGGGCATAATCTCAAGCCCGCGAAGTATATGAGTGGTATGCACGAGGATATGAATGGGTCGGCAGTTGCTTTAGGTATTTTGCAGGCAGCAACCGAATCGAAACTCCCAGTAAACATTGATTGCTGGTTGGCTATCGCCCAAAACCATATTGGACCCAAAGCATATAAACAAAATGATGTGGTCAAGGCGCTCAATGGGTTAACGATAGAAATAGTCCACACCGATGCAGAAGGAAGAATGGTGTTAGCGGATACATTAACAATGGCATCCAGGAAAAAGCCGCAGGCCATCATTGATTTTGCT
>Ga0075467_10004159_pt1 | contig 10828 bp, 17 predicted proteins | sample DEB08_DNA_9_FD_75067 | JGI IMG/M metagenome (GOLD analysis project Ga0075467, IMG submission 75067) | Aqueous microbial communities from the Delaware River and Bay under freshwater to marine salinity gradient to study organic matter... | ecosystem: Environmental > Aquatic > Marine > Coastal ...
CCCCAAAACCCCAAAACCCCATGAGAGAAGTAGATATGATGGGTTGGTTTGATTGATTTGATATGAAGGTGTATCTATAGATAGGCCTTGCCTGCCAGCTATTTAGCCGAAAAATGGAAGTCGAGGGAATGAATGCAAGCAAGATGCGAGAATAGATAAGGAATGCGAGATCAGTTGTAAGTGCAGCGACAAATTGCAAAAGGGTGCATGAAGTGATCACAACTCTCGTTGGGTCTGCCCAACTGTCATAGGCACCCTGCCCATCTTCTTCTGGTACATGGGGCACCGCATCATACAAACTCAAGCACGCGACCAAAACCTGCTTTTGGCCTCTGCGTGATTCAAACTTGTCAGTTAGAGTGTATTGGTGGCAAATTTCGGTGCATTGACTTAGATGTATGATTACTGGCCTGTAAATGCAATTGGCTTGCTCTCTGTCCAACTAGACCCTCCTCAAATACTTTTTTGCGTCTGAGTGGCTCGGTCTGCCCCGATTCGCCGTGTGGCCTTCCATTTTCTAAAAATTTCTTCTCTTTTTCATGACTTGGTAATTGCAAGGTTTACATCAGGAGCCCTATAAATTTTATTTAATTTGGCCCAAAAATCGGAGTATAAAAGGCGGGCGCCAATGCAAAATTATAATCAATTAAATAAATTGAAATGACAGAAGCTGCCTAAATAGCCGCATCCGGAATTCGAGATTGGAGTTCACTCTACTCTCTGAATGCCTACGGATATGCAGAACTAACTGCAGCAGGTGACCGCAACTCAACCGATACCGACTATCGGAGCGCGAACCTGTTTGCTGAATTGCTCATGCCCAAAGACGAGATTGATTTCCCTCGCACCGAAACCCCCGTCAAGTTCGTCGGTTCAATCGACGCCTATCTAAGCGTCGCCGAACTCACCGGCGCTGACCGCATCAACATGCAAGTATCCATGAACAACCCCAGGAAGACCGGCGAGTGGGTTGGTGTCGAGTGTGGCTTTGACAACGTCACAACAGATCCCCGGAATCCGACCATTACGGAGGCCAAGTACAATGAGCGCGTCAACAACTACATCGGCAACGATAGGCTGTCAGGGGCCACCGACGCGACGAAAAACTCATGGAGAGTGCAGTTCCGCGAGCACTTCGTTCGAAGCCACGAGGTCGAGAGCGTCGATGATAGCTCATCATCTGGTACCACACCGCAGTTCGATTTAATCTACACTGATTACCTGGTTACCTGTGACCCAGTCAACGATACGTACTGTTCCCAAGACAGAGATTACTATGTGAAAACGATGTACGAGACGTACTACTGCTGGTTGGACTAGGTTGCCGATGCCACCACAGCTGTGAAAGATTTCGACTGGAACACGTTCGACCCCGCCACATAAGCTGACGCTTTCAAGGAGCCTGAAAAGGAGAAAGAGTATGACTGGACCAACTACGTTGAGGGTGACTCTAGCACCTATCCTCCGTTCAAACCAAGAGAATTCGACCTCGTTACTTGGAATCCATTGTCCTTTAACCCTGCTACCTTCCCAGCAGGCTTCGACCCTGCTACCTTCGACGTTAAAAACACAGCCACCTGGCCCGTCACAGTCGATTTCTATGCCAGCCTCTATTACTCATTGTCTTACTCATCTAATCCGATAAACGAAGACTAGAGATAACCTTATCTGCCCGAGTTTTTCTATCCAGAAGTTTTCTGGACTCCATAGCCCTTTAACCCTGCTACTTTCCCAGCAGGCTTCGACCCTGCTCTCTACGACCTTGCAAACCCAGCCACCTGGCCCAACCAACCAGTCGTGCCGTATGACCCTACGAGCAGAGTGGAAGGATAGTCCGATACTTACGAGCCCTTCAAGCCCTAGTACTTCAATCCTCTGTATTTCGATGTCAATTACTACAACCCTGCCACTTACCCTGCGGGCTTTGATGTGAAAGCCTACAAAGGCGAAGACCCCACCACTTGGCCTGTCGACCCAATGTGGGTTGACTTGGAAACTCTAAAGGACGCAGACTTTGGACCAAAGTGCTCCTCTCCTCCTGCCGACTGGCCAGGACAGGAATTCTTCGCAGCAACCCTCGATTTTGCATTCGACCCACTCGCATTCTACACTCAGTACTGTGTATCCAATCCGACTGGAAAGCATTGTGAGCTTGACTTGGCTGCACTGGCACCACCCACTAACAGACGTCGTCTCATGTAAAAGTTGCCCGGCTACAAATACCCCTTCTTTGAGCGTGCATCAGAAAGAGGTGTCTTTATGGAAACATATAGCGCCATGAAGGTCATGAGCTGCAAGTTCGAGCTTGTGGAGAGCTTTGGCATCGTGCAAATGCTGCTGGCCGACAACTCTGCTGACATCTACCAAGGCAGAAGTTTCAACTTTGACATTGATTTTGGTGTTTCCACCGAAACCTCAGGTGCCAACTCAACACTCATCTCGGGAATCAACGTGCCTTTCAGTATTACGGTTCCAGATGAGCTATTCGCGACGAATAGGACAGCAAACACGACTGATGCATCCAACTACACGGACGATTTCAACTTTGAAGCTTAAAAGGAACCCATTGAGACTCTCACAGAATCTTACTCTTACACAGACTTGGGCGATACTTACGTGCAAACAAGAGCTTCTGCTGGCTTGATGGAACCTCCTGCAGATACCAATGCCCCTCCTATGTTCTACGTCGCCTTTGAAAACAGGATAGAAGAAAAAGAAACCACAAACTTCATTGGCGGCTTTGCCAACTATTTCAACGTGCACTTCCACGATGGGGATATTGGTGTCGACCTGGCCACCCGTGCAGCCGTTTGTCTATCTTCTGCAGGCGACGTTACCAACCTGGTTGACAAAGAATTGTCGTTCTTTGAAAATGCAATGGCTTATCCCTAAACATGGGCTTCACCCTCGAGCCCCACCAACTACACCTTCATGGACATCAACAGGTTTGTTGATTTGCTCGGATTGTAGCCTTACGTCGGTTAACAACTTGATCCATACGATACGAACATGCTGACCGAATGGTGCGTGGCTGCGATGCCAGTTCCTGCCGAATGGGCTCACATCGACAACATGAAGGTTAACATCACATCCGGTGTCGCATGGAACTATAATGTTAACTTTACTCCATAGAGCTTCAAAACTGAGCTAATGAACATGACGATCGGAGATGAGGGATCTTCCCTTAAGCCCGAGGAAAAAGCAACTATTGACTACCAGTTCATTGCTGAACTCGACTACAAGAGTGCTGATTCAATGATCAAGCAAGAAATTGAGATGCTCTACGCTGTCAGTTCTGACCCCGAGGCTGATGATTCACTACTCATCAAGATGTAGTTCGACTTCGCTCCTTCAGTCACTGGTGCCCCCCATACGAAGTTAGACACCAAATTGAGTGCTGGTGGCGCAGCGTTGATTGTGGACCAGTTCGTCTCGTTCCGTGACAAATCCTCATTTGGCCCCTGGACTACTGTTCAATGTGTCACTGGTTTCAACACTACTGCAATGGCTACTCCTGTAGCCAAGTACGAAGTCAACAACTACGTTGGTGTGCTTACCGGTGCAAACATGACGTCATTCGGTTTCCCTGCAGATGATGTGTCCACTGACCCATCCAATGAATTCACGATGTACAACAAACAAAAAGTGCAGACCAGAAAGCAGTCGAAGGACAACCTCTTCTTCAACACTTTGCCCAAAACTTTGTCTCCGGAGCCCTTCACCAAAAAAACATAAGCCAAGAACTATAGAGTGGAATGCTTTGCCCAAGCTCCTCTACCTAAGTTCTAAACGACTTAGGACGGCTCTGATGGCTATGTGGACCCAGCTGTCTACTCGGGCACCTTGGACATCATCTTCGGCGCTCCTTCTTGGTACAGCAATACCGTAGTGAAACAAGCTGAAGTGAAGCAGCCTGAGCAAGATGCCAGCATTCAAGAACAGATCGATACTTTCGCTAATGTGTAGTTCGATTACTTCTACGAAGAAAGCGTTTATTTCAATGCCTACACTTAGTTCACCAACGGCGGTACCGTTCCTTCAAGTGTTAATGCTACAGAGTCAGGATCGTACCATATTCATATGAACACTGAGGCTTCTGAAAACCCTGATGTTCCTGACAAAATCAGGATTGGAATGTCTGCCTCTTGGCCTTCAGCACTCAATACAGCCAACATGAAAAAGGGGCAAACTATCAGCCACTGGATTCGATTGGCCAACGATGTTGACAAATCCATTCCCCAGCAAATTGTGTCTTGCAACACTGTGTTCGGTGCTCCTGACTAATTCAACGTGCTGAATTTCTTTGACCCAGCCACTGACCTGGCCGCCATTGATAAAAAGATTGACGACCCTGTTAGAGGAGTGTGCACTGCGAATTGCGATTGGAAAGCAACAAAAGATAAGTATTTCTACGAACAATACGAGATTGATGGTGTCTAGTACTCCAACTGCGTAATCGAGATGGTTGTCACCAAAGAAATTCGCGATCTATAAATCTTTGATGCCCTCTACAACGTCACATACGGACTGAACGTCTACGATACGATTGAAGCTACATCAGTGAATCTTGTGGCTGAAAAAGACAAGAAAGCATGGATGCCCACCCCAGTCTACGACGAGTTCAGATACGAAGAGGAAGCCCAAGCTTCTAAAGGGTTCTATTAAGCCAAAGCTGAAGGCTGGTAATCTAACGGTGATGTTGTTCTGATGACATTGGAAGCCAACTGGAACGCCACAGCTAGAACTTCTGAATCTGACATTCTTCGTATCAACATGACCGTTGAACTGCCAGTAGCCTTTGTTGAAGACGTTGCTGCAAACACAGTTGCAACGTACTTCTCGATGTCAAAGAAAGGTGGCTTTGGCAAAGTCAACTACGAGACTGTTTTCTGTGAGACTACTCCTACAGGTACAGGCGGCAATGCCACTCAGGCAATCGCTCACTTTAATAGTGAAACTCTAATTTTGACAGGCGACTATACCACTTGGGCAGCTTTACGATCAACGAATGAACAGCCGAGTCACTATTCTCCATGGTAACTCTCCACTGGCCCACAGCAACCCTTGAACAGAACGTCCGTGATTCCAGACTACCATACTTATTCGTGTGAAGTCATGATGCAACTTCCTAAAAACACCACAAAAGACTCCTTCTTCGGTCAATATGATCTGAAAATGGGCACTCTATTCAAGAGAGCCTCTACCCCTCAATCGCTTATCAAATTCGAAGACTCACAGCTTGAGGCAATGCCACTATTTGTACCCGAAATCGAAAAAAAAGTGACTGTCAATGACTACTCATAAGAATCATTTGGTGTCGCATGGAACGAAATCACTGACTTCTCCAGCTTTACCATCTAGCCCACACAACAATACCCATGGGGTGAACAATCTGTCGAAGCCTTGGGACTATTCAGCCCCTTCACCTACGCGGACGACATCAATCGGTTCGTCTTCAGCCTGAGTTTGCCCTCCGAGACCCTGACCAATGGCACCATCGTCTACCAGTACATGCAGTTGCAAAACATGTACGAACCGACCTCTGAATGGATCACTATGGGCTGTCGCTACACTGTAGGAAAGAACAGCTCTGAAGTTATTGAGGCTTTCAGAGGCGCTGAAAAACTGGACTTTGCTAGCGTCACTGGCAAGAAAGTCGGTGAGCAAAACAAGGCCACTCAGGTCTCTGCCACCGAAGCCTTCTTTGTGAAGAACATGCTAGGTTAAAACGAGACCTACGCAACTGTTCGCACAGACTGGAACTAAACTTTCCAACCTTGCGTCGTCGACATGCGCGTTGATTCAGGCGTGTTTGACGAAACAGTTGATGCCTGGAATGCCATCATTGGTGCAAGAATGTACGCTAGTCTTTCTGACACCACTCCCGTCCAAGTTTCAGAGTTTGAACACACATGGTTGTTTGATGGAGCTGCTGACCCTGCTGATATCAACGACCCAACTCTCGAAGCTTTGTTTGAAGATGCTGAAGATCTTGTTGAAGACCTTGAAGATGAGATTGCTGCACTACTTAAAGAACTTGAAATCAAGATGAAGGTTCTTGAAGAACTTAAGGAAGAGGTTGTATTCGATGCAGCGGACGCCGAGTTCACTAACGCTGAAACAGCAGCTTTGTTCGCTAATGTAAAGGCTTCTCAAAGTATCAACACCGCTTACAAAACTGTTCCCGAGGTGACTCTACCCGATCAACTCGAGTTCATCTTCTCCGCTGACATCCCGACCATCGCTTTAGAAGATGGCGCTGTGATCTACCAATTCTTAACGCTCACTGAAGGTTCTGACACAGTCTCTGTTGAATGCAAAGTCTCCGTCGGAAACCCTGATGGTGTGAAAACCAATGTGTTCTCAGATGGGGGATTGGACAAAGCGACAGCAAAAGCTAAAACATGGTCTTCACTGGGGCAAACGAAAGATACTGAATTGGTTGCCTCTCACAACTTCGGTCAAGAGTACTTCAAACTAAAGGAGTCGAAGACAGACCGTGTGAACAACTAAGTGCAGAACTGCAAGGTCTCCATCGCAGTTCCCAAAACCTACACCAAGGATTTGGCTAAAGCGTGGTCTATCGTCTCTGGCGTTAGAGTGTATGCTGATGAATCTGCAACCGAATTCGTTAACCTCTACGAGTCTGCAAGCAAAACCCTCACGATTTCGAAGGCTGCAATCAAAAACAAGCCCGTGGCTGCTAGCACCTACACGAATGTCGAAATTGGTGGTGTGGAAGCAGCCTCCGAGAAGGGCGTAGCCGATGCAACTGCCCTGGCCGCTCTGAGTGTTTCTCAGGCCGATCAGTCTATCAAAGCTGAATACAGACCCATCAAGGAGATGGACATCGCTGATCAAGTGTCCTTCACCCTCTCTGTCACAGGAGATGCTGGCCTCGTAAAAGATGGCGATGTCATTTTCCAGTATATGCAGTTCAAACTCAAGTCTGAGGCAACTAACTGGAATACCGTGGCTTGCGCTACCACTGTCGGTTCGCCCTCTGTTAATGCAATCACCTCTTTTTACGGCTCCGTTTAGTTCGATTCAACAACTCAGGCAGGCAAATCCATTGCAACTATGCTTTCAGAGAATTCAGGAATCACCCAAGATAGAACCTCTGCCAACATCTTCTTCATAGAGGAGTTCAACACCTAGTTCATTAAGACGGTTTCAGACCGTACTGCAGAAGCTGTCTGCTAAGCTGTTTGGCACTAGCCACTCAAGTTTGGAACTACTTATGACGCTCTCTTTGGCGTTTACGATGTGAAACACGGAGCTAGAGTCTTCAACGATGCTGGCGATGCTAATGCTTCCGTCAAGATTGCTGAGAACCAATTCGAGTTCACTCTGGAAAAACCAAGCTACGAGTTTGGCGACAGATTTGAGCCGACTGATGAACCTTCCACCAAGGATGCGTTCACTGAGTACTAATAATTCGCTATGACAGACCTCGTTTCTGGTACCACAGGCACTGGCTTCTTGAAGTTCACTGGTGGTTTCAGAATCATTCCCAACTTCGCCATCATCAACTGGCAATTCCAGTTCGCACTTGAGATGCCAACAGAATACTTCACTAATGGCAACTGGGCTTACTTCCATGCCAAAGTTAAGAACTCAGACACCACAAACGAAGCCGAAGATGAATTCGCCATCGTGTGTGCTGTCGAAATCGGTGGAAAGCCTAAGGAGGCTTATGTCTCAGAGTTCTTCTATGCTTCTGACTTCAGTTAATCCAACGATGTGGGCATCTTTGACTTGAACGCTGATCAGGAAAACTATTATGCTGGATGGACTTCTAACTTTGACAAATCCAACTACTCGCTCAAGGACAGCATTGCCGGCAAGAAGCGACAAACTTGCACAGCCATGATTGAACTTGATAAAGAAACAGTTGCTGATATGGCCGACAAATCTTACACTATCGAAATCGGTGCTAGGTTGTTTGACAGTCTTTCTGCGACACAAGCTACTGCCATGCTTGCTCCCAAAACTATGTCATACACGTTCCCCCTCGAGAATCCAACAATGGAGTCTCTCGATACGTATATCAGAGACTTCCAAGGCATCATTTTCGACTCCAACCAACAAGCGGTCGTAACTCCTTCGGGCTAAGCTGGCACTGCCACCACGCACTTCAGTGCTGGTATCGCGACCAACCCTGCTGATGACACTATCAGTGATCTTCTTTTCTTGGCTTTGGAGACCGAAGCTCCTTATGAAATGATTGACGGAGGAAACATTTTGCAGCAATGGGTTTAGTACAGCAAGACATCTGACACCACTGGTGTCGTCAATACAGTCTCCTGCCTCAGTACAATTTTGGACCCCTTAACCACGAGGCTCTAAAACTTCAAGGGCAGAACATCTTTCAGCGACGAGTCTCAAGTTGTCAAAGGTATCAAACCTGGTTCCTAGAACACAGCTGAGAAGGCCAAGAAGGCGGAGTCTTTCGGACTTTATCAAGACATCGCTGAATATTATGAGTACCCATCTGAAACCGAAGGCTACGGTGTGCAACCCTGCATCGTGACTCTGGACCTCGGAAGATCTGTTAAAGCTGGCGACGATTTCTTAGGCGAATACTCATTCGAGTTTGGCTTCAGACTTTATGCAGACTCGGACGCAACTACGTTCGATTCTATTGGTTCCAAGACCGCAACTGGCTCATTTGTGGTGCCCGAGAGCGACTTGTCTAAGTTGTACGAGGAAGACTAGCCCGTTGACAAATATTCGAAGGAGGAGATCTTCGTCATTTAAGAATACTTCTACATCTCGGATCATTTCGTCAACAACGTGGGAGCTGCTGGTTTCACCGTGCACTCAGACATGAGAGGTTGGCAAACTGTGACTGGTGGCTACAAACTCTACGAAGACACAACCGCTGCCAAGAGATGGTTCTTCAACTTCGAACTTGAGGTACCTACTGATCTCCTCGTCGATGGTGAAATCGTCTACCAATGGATTGCCTACGAGGAGACAACTGATGGAGTGTCTGAGCAAGACAAGATTGTAGGTGCCGCCGCATGCAAGGTCGTAGTTGGTGACCATAAGCAAACTAAAGCTATTGAGTGGGAGTCAAAGTATGATGCAGTCAAAGCAACAAAACCTTACATCAACATGTCCTGCGATAACACCGCTGAAGTCACTGACACTAAGTGGTACTAGCAAATTCCTACTGGCAAGCTGAAAAAATCTAGGTATGAAGCTTACTGGTGGAACGAGAATGTGTTCAAGATCTAGGACTCAGCCCGTATTGTCACTCTTGATGATAACGGTTCTCCCCTGGACGTTACCTACAAGATCCAGCAGTGCGAGATCGAGATGAAGGTGCCGGACGAGGCTAGCCCCACGAACCAGTCATTCAACCTGGAATTCGGAGCCCGTTACTACAAGACGGAAGAATCGAAACTAGCTGAGACTGACTGCGGTGCGGAGACATACGTCCCCTGGTACCAACCTGTCATTGATTACGACCCCGCTCTCCAAGTCGCCCCAACTTACGATGAGGCTTCTATGGTCCCTGCCGTCTCCACCTTAGAGGAAGTTACAGTCGATGTCGCTGCAGTCTTTGCCGACAGAATCGCCGCTGGCGCTTCTGCTAACACAGAGATCAGATCTAAGCAAGCAGCCCCCTCCTACACGGCTACCCAAACCTACTCCCAAGGTTACACTCAGTACGAGAAACTCACTGAGTCTGACTGGTGGTGGTGGTGGACCGCCCTTGATGTGCCCGATGCCGTCCTGAAGACCGGCGACGTTTTGTTCCAGTATGTGACCATCACAGAGGATGGCAAGGACAAGACAGGTGCTAGTATCAAGAAGTCAGAGACTATTGGATGCTACGTTGTGGTTGGTGCAAACTCCGCTACCTCCAACGTCGATGTGTTCGTCCACCCAGATAACGAACTCTGGTCTCTCAACGACGTGAAAGCTGACGGAACGACCGCCAACGATAAGGTCGTCGGCCAAACATGGAACGCTCAGCAATCCAGAATCAAGCAATTGGATGCTGATGAGACCTGGAAGGCTGGCTCCAGCAAGGTTGCCACTTCCGCTCAGGCTACTGCCAGCACGATCGCTGGCAACACCAAGTACACGTGCTACTTCTACGAAGAGCTGAAGAAGCTTGGCCGTAACCCCGCGGACTTTGGAATTAACATTGACATCCAAGTCAGTGCCAGAGTTTACGAGGGTGACTCAGCCACGACCTTCATCCAGATGCCTGTGACCTCGAAACAAGTCGAGAAGAAGGCACTCGCAAACTATGCTGACGCAAAGGCTGCCTCTGGCACAACAACAGTCGTTGCTCCAGGCGCAGGCGGTGACTCCGCGTTCTCTATGATGACGCTAGTCTCCTTCATTGCTCTCTTCGTCACCATGATGTGAGAGGAATGTTCACAACTGAAAGCCATGTGGCCTCAGCAAGATTATCTGTTTGTTCTATGAAAAATACAAAAAAATCTCTTTTTCCTTTGCTCTCCGCACCATTTAAATTGTACATCTCATGCTATCTTTCTATAATAAAAACTTTGCAAAAACAAAGCTCACTCAAATATGCAGACGCATTCAGCTTGTATTTCTCAATCACATCAGCAATCACTACAACTTCTACTACACACTTATTATCAATCAACGCACAAAATCAACTTGCATTCAATTTCAACTGCTTGTGCTATTCATTAAATTTGGAAAGAATGACTGACGATTGATTTTGAAAAATTATTTTTAAAACCCAGGTTGAGCCAACTTTAGGTTTACTTGATCGAAATAAATGAGAATCAATTTAAACTTCGAACCACAACAACGGGACTGATCCCACTCCCAC
>Ga0075467_10004161_pt1 | contig 10824 bp, 13 predicted proteins | sample DEB08_DNA_9_FD_75067 | JGI IMG/M metagenome (GOLD analysis project Ga0075467, IMG submission 75067) | Aqueous microbial communities from the Delaware River and Bay under freshwater to marine salinity gradient to study organic matter... | ecosystem: Environmental > Aquatic > Marine > Coastal ...
TGAGAATATTATTTTTGTTTGCGGCTTTGATTTTCACAATGAGTTGTGGTGATAAGAAATCAGTTACTATGACTTATGCAGAAACTCAATGTAGCGATGTTTGGCTGGTTCATAAAACCGATGATAATACGATAGAACAAGCTATCAACATTTATTTTGATTCAAATCATGATATAAAACTAGGGAATATTGATATTGATGTTGTAAGTACGGGACCATTTTGTTATGCTTGTACTTGTGCCTCTGGCAGAATAATATCGGTAGAAGTCGATGAACAATTTGTTACAATTTTAGAAGCAGAAGGTTTTATCAGAGCGTGATAGGAAAATAAAGAGGCTATCCCAAAAACTGTTAGGGTTTCGATGGAGATAGTCTCTTTGTGTTTTAGATAACATCTTGATCTACCGCCAATTTTTGAGCGTCGTCTTTTGGTGGTACATCATATTTTTCCATGGATTCCTCAAAGTCAATTGCGATTAACTTACTTCCTAACCAAATAGAAACAATTGTCATTGCGACGGCAACATAGCCGACCCAATTATAATTCAATAATGTACCCGTTGCTTCGTCTTCAACGACAATAGCTCCCGCAATCATTGAAGCTAAGGCTAAGGCTAATTCATTTGCGGATGAACGCAAACTCATAAAACCTGCTCGATTTTCACTTTTTACGACTGAAGTCACCATCGTTGTAGCAGGCACAGAACGACCACTCGAAGTAATAAAAAATAAAGTCGTCACCATCAAAGCAATCACAATCGAAACGGCAGGTAAATGTGTAATTAATAAAATTGGTATAATTGCTAAAGTTCCCATAACTATAAAAACTTGTTTGTGTCCACGCTTATCCGCTAATTTTCCAAAAAAAGGCAATGTGAAAAAGGTCGCTAATCCACCAATAAAATAAATATAGGAAACATCAATATCCGAAAATCCGACATTACGAATCATATAAGGTGCGATGAATGGAATAATCGTAAAGTGTCCTAACATCATCAACATTGTAAAACCCAAGGCTCGCAGCTGATTTGGATTTCGGAATATTCCAATAATGTTGTCTAAGGCTTTCAGTCGTTCATGTGCAGTGTCCAAATGTTGTCGCATCGATGGAAACTTCAAGATCGTTACAATGACCATAATTGCTGAAATGCCACCAACTGCCAAAAATGGCATTTCCCAACTGAAAGAAGCCGCTAAATATAATCCGAAAGGAACGCCCACAACACTTGCTGTCGAAAAAGCCATCATAATGTAACCCATCGCCGTCGCTCGACGATGCAACGGAACCGCATCGGCAACAATTGATAAAATTAGACTCGCTAAGATACCACCGAAAACTCCAGTTAAACTTCGTAGAACAAGGAATATCATATAATTTGGCGAGAAAGCACAGGCAAACGTAGCGACCGTAAAACCAATATAGCCAGTAAGTAAAGCTGTTTTTCTATCAAATTTATCTAAAAAAAAGGCACTGATGATTCCTGTAACGAAAGCGGCAATTGCATAAGAAGAGACAATTAAGCTGAACTGTTGCGGTGAAATATCGAAAGTTTGCATCAATATCGAGCCTAAAGGCATGATAATCATGAAATCTAAAATATGCGTAAATTGAATAGTTGCTAAGATGAATAGTAATAGCCGTTCACTTTTCATTAGTTTGGAATTTCGATTCAAACAAGTGTAACGGTCGCCATTTGTAATAGTTCAGTTTCGATAGAAACGAAAGGGCCATAAAGAGAAAAGGCGATAACATTGTTATCGCTTTTCATTTACACAAAATACAAAACCCAGTTTTTTTAATGATTTTTGATATATCTTGAATTTGAGTTGCCTCAAATTGTATCATTTGCTTGTTACGATCTTATTCTAGAAAATAATGTGCCAAAATATTATTATTTACTCATTTTTTGAAAATTATCGGCACTTGCTTTTGTAGAATAATAGATTAGAAACCTCTGATAAAATATTTTGAATCACAAAAGACCCAAAATACAAGAGTTACATTATTTTATATCCCGAAGTATCCGGATTGTAACTATTATGTCTTCCAAAAGTATTTCAATAATCAATTTTAGACATAAAAATTCTATTTTCCTACTTTTTTAGGTATAAATAGGTATGAAAACGGGGTTTATTGGCGTTTATAGCGTTTTGAAGCAAACATAGAAAACCAATTTTTAATAAAGCGACAACGATTTTTAATCAATCTCAATCGAAATCATTAATTTTAAGTTTTAGAAAATGAATGAGCGTTTTGACTTACAAATTAGAAAGTTTTAACTCACAATTCGTAACACGAAAAAATCATGGCAAGTATTTTTACCAAAATTGTAAACGGAGAGATTCCATCGTATAAAATAGCAGAAACAGCCGATTATTATGCATTTTTAGACATTCGACCGCTGATGAAGGGGCATACTTTGGTAATACCAAAAGTAGAAGTTGATTATATTTTTGACTTAGAAGATGAGGTATTAAAAGGGTTGATGGCTTTCGCCAAAAAAGTCGCCAAAGCTATTGAGAAAACTATTGAGTGTAATCGAATTTCAGTTGGTGTTTTTGGCTTAGAAGTACCGCATGCACACGTACACTTGATTCCAATGAATACGATGCGAGATGTTAACTTTACTAAAAATCCATTACAATTATCCAGAGAGGAGTTTGAAGAAATCGCAGCAGCAATTCAGGAGAATTTTATCAACGAGTAGAACCAAACTTGCGGTTTGTAATGAACCTTGACGACAGATAGATCCGTCGTTCTACAAACAAAAAAGGCTTCTTCACTAAATAAGAAGAAGCCCTTTGTTGTATGTTCAATCTTGTTACTTTTTACTCGCCTTCATAGCAGCTTTTAATTCATCGCTATCTACAGCACCAGATAATTCTTTGCCTGGCTTGAATTTAGCAACAACCTTAGAAGGAATGTCAATAGTTTCGTTTGGTTTACGAGGGTTTCTACCTGTACGAGCCTCACGATATGATAGTGAGAATGTACCGAAACCAACAAGTGTTACCTTATCGCCTGATTTTAAAGAGTCTGTTACTGCATTGAGCACAGCATTTAAAGCATCAGTAGCTTGAGTTTTTGTTAAACTTGCGTCTTCCGCAATTTTGTTTATTAAATCTCCTTTATTCATGTGAATTGATTTAAAATGATTGATTCAAATATTTTTATCTTATAAAAGAGTCCACACAAATTTAGAGGCTTTTTCCACAAAAGCAAATGATACCAAAGGACACAGATCGTTTTAGACTTTTTTCAGACGATTATTTTACAATAAAAACAGATTTCAGCAAGATATTTGCTCTTTTTAAGCTAAAAATTACCGAAGACCTTCATTTTGATAGAATAAATTTAAAAAGTTATCTTTGAACAAATAATCGGTAAAATTGGTAAAATAGAAAAATAACGAAGTTTTAAAATAATGCTTATGAAACGTTTATTAATAATAGTGTTGACACTGACACTCGCCGTCTCTTTAAATTCTTGCGGATTGTTCCAACGACCTGCCAAATGTGCAGCATATGATAATATACATGCGAAGACTGATAAAAAAGGGCAGTTTAAAAAATCAAAAACAAAATCCCATCTTTTTCCGACCGATATGAATACTAAAGGCAAAAAGAAGCGGATGAAAAAGCGAAAGAAGATTGATAGACGACAAATGAATAAGCGGGCAATGGACAAGAGGAAAAAGTATAGAAGAAGGTAATCAAGTAGTTTTTTATGATGAACCTATAAGGTTTTTTAATACCTTATAGGTTCATCATCAATAAGTTATAAAAAGAATTATTATGTTTATTGTATGTATGCTTGTAACAGACTTATAAAATAATCTGTTAGGTTACTCATACCGTAAGGCTTCAATCGGGTCTAATTCAGCCGCCTTCATCGCTGGATACAACCCAGAAACTAAACCAACGATTAAACAAATAACGACTCCAACAATCATCCACAACCAAGGAATCACAAACGAACCGCCCGTCGCAAATGAAACCGCATTTCCGATTCCAATCCCTAAGAAAATACCAATTAAGCCTCCAACTTGACAAATCACAACGGCTTCGGTCAAAAACTGAGACAATATCGCTTTACTACTCGCTCCCAAGGCTTTACGAATACCAATTTCACGGGTACGCTCGGTCACCGAAACCAGCATAATATTCATCAGACCAATTGCTGCACCAAGTAACGTAATCAAACCAATCAAAATCGTCGCCAAACGTAAAGTCGAAGTATTCTCTTCTAATAGGTTGAATAAACTATCACTTTTCTGAATTTCAAAATCATTTTTCTCACCGATACGAATTTTACGAATATTTCGAAAAGTCGAAATCGTAGAAGCCGTTGCAGCTTCCATATCTTTAGCGTCTTTTACTGCTACGGTTAGATTGTAAGAATTAGTTTGTGAACCATAATATCGCTTCACATTCAATAAGGGCAACATCACGATTTTGTCACCGCTTTGACTCATGGTCGAACCTTTTGATTCTAAGATTCCAATCACTCGATATTTGATATTTCTAATAGAAATAGTAGAATTTAAGGCTTTTTCCATATTTTCGTCAAATAGCAAGTTGACAATATCTTGCCCGATAATTGCAACACTCTGTCCATTCTCAATTTCTGTATTTGTGAAATTTCGACCCATTTCGACATTATAGCCAGCAACGCCCAGATAATATTCATCTGCACCATACACAATGACATTTGGGTTTGTGGTTTCCAAACCATTTCGTACCGTTGCCAGACTTGTTCCCATTGCAGAAACGGAAACTGTTGCCGGAAAATTTAAGCGTTCCTTAAATTCTATCGCTTGACGATAATCAATTGATTTACCGACTTTTTGACGATTGCGAGGCCCGCCACCTCGAATTCCTTGGCCCGCAGGAACAATATTAAACGTATTTGCCCCCATGCTTGATAAGTTGGAGTTCAAAGACGCATAAACACTATCTAAAGCAGTTAAAATCCCTACTAAAGCCATAATACCTACCGCAATAATTAGGAACGTCAACGCAGCTCTCAAAAAATTAGAGCGAATCGAATCCAGTGCAATCCTTATATTTTCTAAAAAATTCACTTTTGTATGGTTAATGAGTTGCGAGTTGCGTGTTATAAGTTATTAAACTCGCAGCTCGCAACTCGCAACAATTTCTATAAAAGTAAGATTATTTGTATTGATACCGCAACTTAATAGAAGCATTGCCCCATTTTTACGATTAATGATAAATTAGTTGTTCTCGGATTGAACATAGAATCCATACACCAAGGCTTGTAATTCTTTCGCAATATTCGGGTTTGTAGCAATGATTTCTTTACCATAAAGATAGTTTTGAGTGCCACGAAAATCCTGAACAATGCCGCCAGCTTCTTTCACAATACAAATACCGGCAGCAACGTCCCAGGCTTTGAGGTTCACTTCATAAAAACCATCTAAACGACCCGCCGCAACATACGCCAAATCTAAAGCCGCTGCTCCCATTCGTCGCAGTCCTCGAGCATTGTACAAGAAGTAATATAATGATTCCGACACTTTTTCCATTGCAGTATATTGACTGTACGGAAAACCCATGCCTAAGACTGATTGTAAAATATTTTCCGATTGACTCACTTGTATCGGTTTATCATTTAGGAATGCTCCCTGTTGCATTACTGCAAAATAACAATCGGAACGCATCACATCTTGAATAATACCGATAACCGGTTCTTCTTCGTGAACCAAAGCAACGCTGATCGCAAAATGTGGAATTCCGTGTAGAAAATTCGTTGTACCGTCCAAAGGGTCGATTATCCAGTAATATTCACTGATTTTATTTTCAATCGTAGATTCTTCTGTTACAAAAGTAGCTTCGGGCAAAATAGACGATAAGCCCTTGACTAGTTGTTGTTCTGCCGTTTTATCCACATAACTCACCAAATCATTCAACCCTTTGTCCTCAATCGCTGACTTTGATACATTACCAAATTCTGTTTTTATAAATTCGGAGACATTTAAAATAATTTTTTTCGCTTCTATAGATATTTTTAATAATTCTTGTGATGTGAGCATTTTTTTATTTTTTGTCTTAACTAATTGATTTTTAGTTAGTTAAGGTAACATGTTTAATGAATGTTATTTGATTGAAAACAATTTTAATTAGGATTGATTGAAAAAATCAATTTTTTTTGAAAAAAAAATATCTGTTGTGTGATTATTGAAATTAGCTGACGACTAAGGTGTGTAATTTCAATAAGGGAATTATAATCAATTTAAAAAAAATACAAAAGTGTTTGATTTTTGTTTAGAATAATTATCTTTATACTAAAATTGAACATTTTGTTAATTATTAAACTATCAAACTTTCTATTATTATGAAAAAATTAATGTCTTTATTAGTTGCAGTTGCATTAGTTGCATTTATGACTGCATGTGGTGGTGGTGAAGAAGCTGCTCAAGATACTACACAACAAACAGAACAAGCTGAGCAACCTGCTGAAGAAACAGTTGAGCAAACTGAGCAAACTGAGCAAGCTGCTGAGGGAACAGAAGAAGCTGCTGAAGGAACTGAGCAAGCTGCTGAAGAAACTGAGCAGACTGTTGAAGAAACTGAAGGAGAGTAATCTTTACGATTCTTATAGAAAAAAATCCCGTCTAAGTTCGCTTAGATGGGATTTTTTAGTTTATAGAAGATAAAAGCCAGGTTTTAAACCTCGAAATGGTAAAATACTCGACAACAAAAAAAGGCATTAACTCCGTAGAATCAATGCCTGTGAAATATTTATAATCTTTAAACTACTTCTTTCTGATAGTTTGCTTCTCTTTAATACGAGCTTTCTTACCTACTAATTCACGTAAGTAATATAATCTCGAACGACGAACTTTACCGTGTTTGTTTATTTTAACTTCAGCGATATTTGGTGAGTTGAAAGGAAAGACACGCTCTACACCAACACCGTTGGACATTTTACGCACTGTAAAAGTCTTCGTCATACCTTTACCAGAGATTTGAATAACATCTCCTCTAAAATCCTGAATACGTTCTTTGCTACCTTCGATAATCTTATAACTTACAGTTACATTATCTCCTGCACGGAAATCAGGGTAATTTGATTCCTTTGTAAGTTGTTCCTCAACGTATTTTAAAAGTTCCATTTTTAATGTATTTTATAAAGTTATCAACGTCAATTAGTTACATTATGATTGATAACTGAAAAGTCGTTTTCAAAAAATGCGAGGGCAAAGATAAGAAATAATTTTTGTTTATAACAAAGTTTTTTTTAGATGATTTTTCATAAATCTAAAAAATATCGGATTTTTATCTTTTTACTAACGATAACTGTCAAAATTCTTCTAATTATGAAATCTAAAATCGCTTTATGGTGCTTTTTTGTGATCGCTTTCGCAGAACTTTATGGTGAAGTACTTCAGAACGTAAAAATTATATATTTCACAAAACCATTATTGATGATAAGTTTATCGACTTATTTTTTCTGTTCTACCATTCAAAATCGTAGTCATTTTTCAATATTTCTATTATTAGGGCTAATATTTTCTATCGGAGGCGATACTTTTTTGATGTTTGACGGCAGCCTTTATTTTATGCTTGGCTTAGGTTGTTTTCTGATAACTCACGTACTGTACATTGTTGCATTTCTAAAATACGAATCGTTATCGAAAGGTCTTATTCGACAAAAAATAGGGCTTGTTTTCCCTTTCTTGCTTTATCTTGTCGGAATATTATCGTATTTGTGGCAAGATTTAGGTGATATGATGATTCCTGTAATCATCTATAGTACTGTTATTTGCCTAATGTCTATCACCGCTCTTAATTTAAAACTAACCTTACCAAAAGGTGTTTTTACAATGCTTTTTAGCGGTGTTTTATTATTTATGTTTTCGGACTCTATTATTGCACTCACTAAGTTTAAGCATGACACTTTGACTATTCCGTATCATCATGTAGTGATTATGACGACTTATATTATGGCACAATATCTAATAGTAGAAAGTACAATTATGATTAACCGTGATATTTCGAAGGCATTAGTCTGAGTCAACATTTGACCAGTTTTCTCCATTTTTGATACGATTGAGTTGCGTATGTGATATACCGAACTGCTTTGCGATAATTTTCATTTTGACTTTCTTTCGTTTCAGCATTCGTTTTATCATCTTCACCTTGGCTTCGTTGAGTTTGTAGTGTTCTCGTTGCTTCTCTCGGGCTTGATTGTATAACGGACTGTTTTTAGCATGTTCGTTGACCTCGTGCTGTGTCGCCCATCGAAGGTTGGTATATTTATTATTTGTCTTGTCGTGATCCAAATGAATGACATATTTGTGTTCTTCACTCGGTTGCTTAACGAAAATTTCAGCTACAATACGATGAACATAAACGCCTGCACCTTTACCAGATTCCATTTTGATATTTAGGCGATGATGTCCTCGTTTGCTGTGAGAGCCTTTTAGTAGTTTTTCCTTTCCTGTAATCTTATTGATAGCCCGTATTCGACCGTAGTTAGATATTTGGTATCGAACGGATTTAATTTCCTCTGGAAAGGTTACATTAGTCCACTTTTCATTCCAAAAACTCTCAACTGTTGAAGGTGTTGAGGTTGTTTTTTTAGTTTTATTGTCCATAAACTGTTATGGTTTCATTTGTTTTATGACATATATGGAATCTACTACTTACAAGTCATATTGGTAAGTGTTCAGTAGATATTTTAATATTTGGAAAGTAGGGACAACTCGTATAGTGCCGAGTTGCATTTTGAAAGCTGGTTCAAAAAAAATCTTGATAAAAGATAAAGCCTTTCACACATATATAAACAAAACTCTATCTTAATTATCATAATATCTAAATGCATCATAAAGGTAATATTATTCATCATAAAACAAATTTTAAAACATCTAATCTTAACTAAAATGTTAAAATTTGCATTAAAATGTAATTTTTTCTAACAAAAATATCTTTTTGAGGCTGATAAAGCCATTAAAATGGTAATTAAAAGGTAAAAATTATTAGCTTCTATTTTTTTGATAACTTGCCTATAAACAGGGTGTTAGATCAGGTAATAGTTTAAGAATGATATGTCACATTAGATTTGAAAAGTGTATGTTTGTTTTTTTAACATTTTTTTTGAAACAAATTAGCTTAAACTTTAAAATATATTGGTTTTATCGGAATGGTTATTGGTAAGTACACGGCTGCTCGAACGCTGCAAGCATGAAGCGGAAATAAAATGAATAGTTATAAAGCCCCTTTTTGTTAGTTGTATTACTAACTAAAATCCTCAAAAAATCCTTAAAATAAAGGATGCGATTATCTCATAAGTTAATAAATTTATACGAATATAAAATGGCGGTAAATGCTGCGATTTCTCCTGATTTAAGTAATCATTTTGACCTATTTTTGTCAGAGGTAATTTTAAAATATATTCAAATGGAAAAAATCGTGGAGTAAAAGCCTTAAGGGACTTTTTCAGAAAAGTTGTGAAACTTTATTAATTAATTATCTTTGATTCTTACAAAGTAACAGTCTAATAGTTAGAAAAATGATTCAGATAGACGATAAGAAAGTAATAGAAGGCATGCTAACCGTCACCGTTGGTTTACTGATTGTGCGGTTTTTGTTTGATATTCCAGTGTTGGCTCAGGTCGCTTTAGGTACTGGTTTAGTGGGTTTGTTTATTCCGTTTTTAGCGAAATGGATTGCTTGGACTTGGTTCAAAATTTCGGATGGCATCGGAGCAGTGGTGTCGAGGGTTTTGTTGACCGTTATTTTTTTTGGTGTTTTAGTGCCGATTGCGTTTTTATCTCGATTATTTACTAAAGGTGATTTGCAATTGAAACGAAAAGAAGGTTCTTATTACAGCGATAGAAATCATCAATATAAGCCGAAGGATTTTGAAAATGTTTGGTAGGTTTTACTAACTGCAACAATATTAAAAAACGCTATTTTGAAGTGATATTCAGAATAGCGTTTTTTGGTTTACTACAATCAATCCATTGTAGTTATCATATTTTTATTTAACCTTTTCCATAATTAACATCATGTCCTTTTTGCTCTAAAAATGTACTCAACTCTTCCCAAAACTTACTGTCAGTTCTAAGGTGTCGTTTAGGTTTTGGATAAATGGAGATTTGATGACAAGAGAAACAAATATGAATTGTTGATACAATTTTATCATTATCATAAAAAATGATGGCATCACGATAAGCTGGTAAACACATAGGATAAGGAGAAGGAATTTTAGATGTTCTAAAGAAAGAGGATAGCTCTTTTATTTCTCTACGATTCATTTTAAAAAATTGAGCATTTGGTGTTGGCTTTTTTTTATTAAAGTCAATTGGATAAAAAGGATTTTGTTGGAATATGAATAAACTATCTGATATTTTTCTATAATCTTCATATGTAAAGTCCATTAAACTTTCATATTCAGTTTCTTCCCAAAACTTATTTTCTAACGAATCCATAAAAAGACCTATATTATTTACAGGAATTTTTCTGCCAAAGATTCCAAAAGTATCAGGTTTGTTGTACTCCAAAGTCTTCACCGAAGTATATTTCACATAAGGAAAGACTTCGCTCACGTTCTCACCTTTATACTTTGGTGGTTGAATAAACTGATTAGAAATATCTTTGGTGCAGCTTACGACTATTGCGATAAGCAAAAAGATAGTTGAATATTTCATACGAAAGGAATGAAAAAATTACATTTTTATAAAAATTGTGGGTAACATTTAAAAATTCGGAATAATATCATAATTCCCACGACCATAAGGAATATTAATGAAGTCTAACGGTGCTTGACGGACACGAATAAAGAACGAATACGTACCA
>Ga0075467_10004163_pt1 | contig 10822 bp, 10 predicted proteins | sample DEB08_DNA_9_FD_75067 | JGI IMG/M metagenome (GOLD analysis project Ga0075467, IMG submission 75067) | Aqueous microbial communities from the Delaware River and Bay under freshwater to marine salinity gradient to study organic matter... | ecosystem: Environmental > Aquatic > Marine > Coastal ...
GCACGAACTCATCGACTCAGGGCAATGGCAGAAATTCGTCGAATCCGTGCTGCGTGACCATTACGACCTCGTTTATCGCAGTGCAGGCCACGAACAATCAAACTACCAAAAACCATTCCATACGCTGGAACTAACAAGCTTTACCCCTGATGAGTTAAACAAGGCCGCTCAATTCCTCATCGACCGTGCAAGACGCCCATAACCACCTTCAGGATCCACGCTTCGATAACATCCGCGATGATGTCATCGAAACAATGCTTGATGCCGGCGTGACCCGCTGTGTAGTCAATGGCACCTCTCCTGCGGACTGGCCACAAGTCACGCACTTAGCGGGAAAATACCCCGAACTCATCATCCCCTCCTTCGGTCTGCACCCGTGGCAAAAGCCAACCGGCGGCTGGCAGCAGCAGCTCATCGGATACCTTGATGCCACCCCTGGGGCATGCATCGGCGAATGTGGACTCGACCGCTGGATCGTGGACTACAATATCGAGCTTCAAACCGAGGTCTTCACCACCCATCTTGCCCTGGCTGCCGAGCGTAATCTCCCGCTCAGTATTCATTGCCTGAAGGCTTGGGATCATCTGCTCGACATCCTTGAATCCCAGCCACTACCAGCGCGTGGTTTTTTACTGCACTCCTATGCCGGCTCAGCCGAACTGGCCCAACGTCTACTAAAGCTCGGTGCCTATTTTTCCTTCTCAGGGAATTTCCTCCACGAACGCAAACAGAACGTGCGCGATACGTTCAAGACAATCCCGCCCGATCGTCTACTCATCGAAACCGACGCGCCGGATATGCTACCTCCTGAGCACATCATCACGTATCCGCTGACCAAGCAACTCAATCACCCTGCCAACCTCTCCAGTATTTACGAGGCTGCGGCCGACGTCCTCGACACCAGCCGTGTGGACGACAATTTCTGCCGGTTTTTTGATCGTTGATCTACCCAGACAATACCGACGCGATCGCCAGTTCTTACCACTCCCAGGGCTCCATCTCGGGATAATGAAATTCAAATCCGTTTTGCTCTAACCTTTTAGGCACCACCCACTGACTTTTTAGAATTAGATCGGTTTCGGTGCTCAGAAAAAAGGCCCCAATCTCCGTCATCCACACGGCAGCTGGGAAGCCAAAAGGGCGCTTGGCGAGCTTGCGGAAACGGCGCATCATTTCCTTGTTGGTAAGTGGTTCAGGTGCAGTAATGTTGATTCCCCCCCTGATTTGAGGACTCTCCAAAAGAAACTCGACTGCCCGGCAATAATCCTCAATGTGAATCCAGCTTACCATCTGTTTGCCTCCGCCGGCGGGACCACCGAGAAAGAGCTTGGCCAGCTTGAGCAGGTAGGCATAGACAGTCCCAGGTTCCTTGGCCATCACCAGCGAGGTGCGTAACGCGACCTTACGCACTCCCCCCGGAACCTCGGCACCAAAAAACGCCCCTTCCCATGCCTTGACAACCTCCACGGCATGGCCCTCGTCCAGTTGACCACCCTCACCCTGGGGTCCCTTCTTTAGGGTCCGGTATATGGCTGCCGTGCTGGCATTGAGCCAGACACCCGGAGGATGTTCACAAGCAGCAATCGCGGCACCAATAACCTTGGTGCTATCGACTCGTGAATCCATGATCTGACGCTTATTACGCTTGGTGTGACGGCAATTCACCGAACGGCCCGCCAGGTTGATAACCGCCTCGGCTCCATCAAATTCCCCGGCCCAATCACCCAGAGTCTTACCATCCCAATGCACATATCTACAGTTAGGGTCCAAACCTTTTTCGCGGCGTGCCATACCAACCACTTCCCAGCCCTTGGCATGGAAATGACGCGTCAAATAACGTCCTAGAAAGCCATTGGCTCCTGCAATAATTATTTTTCTCATAGTATCAATGCTTAACGAACGCTCACCTTAATTCAATTCGTGTATCGGTGTATATATACAAAAGAATCATTCTGTGAAGCTTTTAGATAACCCCAACGTGAATCCTGCCATTAGCATAGTTGAGCAGCAACCAAGATCAGAGCCAAGCTCAGTATTCAAAAGAATTGCCACAAATAAAAAATCAACGTTTTTTTTACTGATATCCAGCACAAATTAAATACCTCTGATACCTTGAGCCCTTGCTTGCGTATTTGATGCTTCGAATTTGGAACCGGGAATGCTAACCACCAGCCATGTCCGACGCAATCATCGCAGAAAAATACCCCAATCACCAGACCACCGAGTCCGGCTTGAAATATGTTGTCACCGAAGCCGGCAGCGGCAACGAAAAGCCAAGCAAAGGCCAGTCAGTGACCGCCCACTACTCCGGCTACCTGCTGGACGGATCAAAGTTCGATAGCTCAGTGGATCGCAATCAGCCTTTTGTCTTTAACGTAGGCATGAGCATGGTCATCCAAGGCTGGGACGAAGCCTTTGTCGACATGACCCGAGGCGAAAAACGCACCCTGATCATCCCGCCAGAGCTTGGTTACGGCGCCAGCGGTTACCCACCCGTCATCCCAGCCAGCGCCACGCTGATCTTCGATGTCGAGCTAATCGACTTTTGAGCCTGACTTTTGAGCCGTTATTACGGTTGGCTTCAGCTACAGACTTCTACACCCCTGGCTGCTCGCGGAAACCACCTCTTGAATCTGTCATCCGCTTGTGAAATTTTTCACAAAGTGCTTGCTTATTGTCAGGTTTTGGCCCTCTTTTCTCATCGTAATTACCATGAATCAGACGGCATACCAGGCACCCGACACTGCAGCCCGCGCACATGATGCGCTTGAACAAGCGCAAGCTGGGCCCGAGTCTGACTATCAGGCTGAAACCGATGATTTACTCGGTGAAAAAATGGTCCTCAATATGGGGCCCTCGCACCCCGCCACCCACGGTGTCTTGCGCCTCATCCTTGAACTCGATGGAGAAAGTGTCACCAAGTGTGATCCGGATATTGGCTACCTGCACAGGGGTGACGAGAAGATTGCCGAGAGCATGCACTACAATCAGTTTGTGCCTTACACCGATCGGCTCGACTATCTGGCCCCACTCGCCAACAACGTGGCCTATGCCTGTGCCGTGGAAAAACTCATGGGTTGGGAACTCCCACCCCGAGGTCAGGCCGTGCGTGTCATCTGCTGTGAGCTGGCCCGTATCGCTTCACACATGCTTGGCGTAGGTGTCTGCGCCATGGACGTGGGAGCGATGACGGTTTTCCTCTACACCTTCACCGAACGGGAAAAAACCTACAACCTCTGCGAGCAGCTGACCGGTGCCCGTTTCACCACTTCCTACACCCGCGTCGGCGGCCAGGTCCGTGACCTTCCAGATGGCTTCATCACCAGCCTCGAAACCTTTCTCGATGAATGCTCAACGTCCATCGACGAAATCTCCAAACTCCTCGACCGCAACAAGATCTACCTGAGCCGGATGCTCGATATCGGCACCATCTCCGCCGAGGACGCGATCTCGTGGGGCATGACCGGCCCAAACCTACGTGGCTCCGGCATCACCCGCGACCTCCGCAAGGATAATCCCTACCTCGGCTACGAGAACTACGATTTCGATATCCCGATCGGAGAAAATGGCGACTCTTACGATCGCTACCTCTGCCGCATGGAGGAAATGCGCCAGTCCATCCGCATCATTCGCCAGGTCATCGCCACCTTACCAGACGGCCCGGTCAATATTGCTGACTCCAAAAACATGCTGCCAGCCAAGGATAAGGTGCTCACCAGCATGGAAGAGCTCATCCACCACTTTATTGTTGCCACTCAGGGCATCGAAGCCCCGGCAGGCGAGGTCTACTTCGGCGCTGAAAACCCCAAGGGCGAACTCGGCTTTTACATCAATTCCAAAGGTGGTGGCGTGCCACACCGCATGAAGATCCGCTCCCCATCCTTCGTCAACCTCTCTATCCTCTCCCGCCTCATCCCCGGACACATGATATCGGATGTCCCCGCCATTCTCGGCTCGCTGGACTTCGTCATGGGCGAGTGCGACAGGTAGTCATCAGTCACTAGACAATGGTCACTGGTTCATATCCTGATACATCAACCCAAGTAAAATTCTGTTAATTCTGTCTAAAAAATGGACACACTCACCACCTTCCCGCCCTTCGCACTCAGCCCTGAGATCGATACAGAGGCGAACAAACGCATCAGCCAATACCCGGAAGAAAAAAAGCGCTCCGCCGTCCTACCGCTGCTGCACATCGTCCAACATCACTTCGGTTATATCAGTAAGGAGGCCACCGAATGGGTCGCCTCCAAACTAGAGCTTGAGCCGATGCAGGTCTATGAGGTGGTCTCCTTCTATCCCGGCCTGCGTGAACACGCCCCAGGAAAATACCACTTTCGCGTCTGCCGCACCCTCTCGTGCGCCATGGCCGGCTCTGCGGAGCTCATGGAGCGCATCTGTGAGCTCACCGGCATTGACCGCTCAAAGAGCGACTCACACCATAACCCGATCGCCGTCTCACCCTGCGGCCAGTGGTCCGTTGAATTCGCCGAATGCCTCGCCTCCTGCGGCACTGGCCCCGTCTGCCTGGTGAATGATGATTTTCATGAAGCTATCCCTGCGGAAAAGGCCGAGGAACTCATCAACCAATATAAGGCGTAGCCATAAGTCATAAGACCAGTCATGTCCTCCATCCAATATCTCCCCGGCAAGCAGCCCCACTCTTGCGAACACCGTTTGATCTTCAAGAACATCGACCGCGTAGGCTGGGACACATCCATAGACTGCTACCTCAAGGACGGCGGCTACGAGCAGCTCAAGAAAGCTCTCACCATGGAGCCACAGGCCATCACCAATGATGTCAAGGCATCCGGCCTCCGCGGGCGTGGTGGTGCTGGATTCCCCACCGGAGTCAAGTGGGGCTTCATCCCGCCTAACAACACCAAGCCGGTTTATCTGATCTGTAACTGTGACGAATCCGAGCCAGGAACCTTCAAGGATCGCTATATCGTCCACCAGGACCCCCACCAACTGATCGAAGGCATGATCATCTCCTGCTTCGCCGTAGGTGCTCACACCGCCTACATCTATATGCGTGAGGAGTTCCCCGAAGCCTCTCACATCATCGAACAGGCCATCGAACAAGCGCGCGAAAAAAACTTCATCGGCAAAGATATTCTTGGCTCAGGCTTTGATCTGGAAATCTACATCCACCGAGGTGCAGGTGCCTATATCTGCGGTGAAGAAACCGGCCTGATTGAGTCACTCGAAGGTAAACGCCCATACCCACGTATCAAACCTCCCTATTTCCCCGCAGCCCTCGGCCTCTACATGGCACCCACCATCGTCAACAACGTCGAGTCACTCTGCCACGTCAAACACATCATCGAAATGGGCGGCGATGAATACGCCAAGCTGGGAACACCCCGCAACACCGGCACCCGCATCCTCTGCGTCTCAGGAGACGTTAAGAAACCCGGCTACTACGAGGTCCAAGTCGGCAAAATCACCATGGGCGAACTCCTCAATGACGTCTGTGGTGGCCCCAAGGACGGCAGAAGCTTTAAGGCGGTGATTCCCGGCGGATCGTCCGCCAAGATCATGCGCTGCAGTGAAACCTATCACATCAAAAAACCGGACGGTAGTGCCAGCGAACTCTCATTCTACGATATCCCTATGGACTTCGATACCTTGGCCGCATGCGGATCGATGGCAGGCTCAGGAGGTGTTATCGTCATGGACGACTCACGCAAAATATCCTGGGTGCTCAACAACCTGAACCACTTCTATGCTCATGAGTCCTGCGGCCAGTGCACACCATGCCGTGAAGGCTCCATGTGGATGCGCAAAATATCGGACCGCATCGTCAACGGCCAGGCTACTCCGGAAGACGTCCAGACCCTCGAGGATATTGCCTATCAAATCGATGGCCGCACTGTCTGTGCCTTCGGCGAGGCCGCCTCATGGCCGGTCGAAGCCATCATCTCCAAGTTCCGTGACGAGCTAGAAGCCGAAACGTCGGAAGACAACGAATACCTCACCGAGGAAGCCAAACGACAGCTCAAGTATATTAGTAGCCAGTAGCAGGTAGCGAGCAGCAAGCATAACAACATGACACCAGCAAAGACGTATCAAGATCTCAAAGTATGGCAAAGTGCTCACGCCTTTGTCATGGAGGTCTATGCTTGCACCCAAAGTTTCCCTAAAGAAGAGCTTTTTGGATTAACTTCACAACTTCGTAGAGCCGCCGTTTCCGTTCCATCAAACATCGTGGAAGGCTTCAGCCGCTGGAGCGATAAGGAAAAAGTAAAATTTTATAACATCGCAGAATCCTCACTTTGTGAAGCAGAGTATCAACTTTTTCTCGCACAGGAACTAAGCTACTCAGACACAACATCAACCCAAGCTACTGCCGGCCACACAAAAAGACTCCTTACAGCCTTTATCAAATCTATCCGTCCCTAGGATGCTAATCATCTACTCGCTACCTGCTACCCGCTACATGCTACTCTCCCAATGAGCTCCGAAACAAAACAACTTCCCAAAGACATCGCTGCCGAGAAAGGCATGGTCAATGTACAGGTCGATGGTCACTGGATTCAAGTGCCACGCGGCACCCGTATGATCGAGGCCTGCAAAATCGCTGAGAAGGAAGTCCCTCACTACTGCTATCACCCCAAACTTTCCTCGCCCGGCAACTGCCGCATGTGCTTGGTGCAGATGGGCATGCCCCCGCGTCCAAACCCGGGAGAAGAACCTAGCTATGATGAACAGGGCTATCAGGATATAGGCTGGATGCCTCGTCCCGTCATTGCCTGCGCCAATACCGTAGGTGAAAACATGGGCATCCGCACCCAGGGCGAGCTTGTTGAGAAATGCCGTGAGGGAGTGATGGAATTCCTCCTCATTAATCACCCGCTGGATTGCCCCATTTGCGATCAGGCCGGCGAGTGTAGCCTGCAGGAATTTTCCGTTGAGCACGGTAAGGGTGCTTCTCGTTTCAAAGAAGACAAGATCAAGAAGCCCAAGAATGTCAAAATAGGGCCGCGCATCCGTCTCGATGATGAGCGCTGCATTATGTGTTCACGCTGCATCCGCTTCATGGAGGAAGTTGCTGACGAACCCGTGCTGGGATTCTCCGAGCGCGGCACGCACACCACCGTTGGTGTCTTTCCGGGTCGCGAGCTAGATAATAACTACGGTCTCAATACCGTTGACCTATGTCCGGTCGGCGCACTTACCTCCAACGATTTCCGCTTTCAGATGCGCACCTGGTTCCTCAAGGAGACACCAAGCATTGATACCAATTGCGGCACCGGCGCCAATATTACTATCTGGACCCGAGGCAATAAAATCTTCCGTGTCACCCCACGCCAGAACGATGAGGTGAACTCTTGCTGGATACCTGATAGCCACCGGCTGAGTTATACCTGCCCTACAGATGATAACAGACTCACATCACCGCTGATCAAGGCCGATGGCATTCACGAGGAAACTTGCTGGGGCAGCTCTATTGCCGCCGCAGGTGACGCCATCAAGCAGTTCGATGCTAGTGAAATTGCGATCATCGCTTCAGGAGCGCAAACTAATGAAGAACTCTTTATGATGCGCACGCTCGCAGCAGAGCTCGGCACGGAGATGGTCGCCATTGTCCCACACCATCAGGAATCCGATGACATGCTGATTTCCTCGGATCGCAATCCAAACACGACTGGTGCGGGACTCATTCTCGAAATCGCAGATCCCACAGCAAAACTCGCAGCCATCCGTGATGGCGTGACCAATGGCTCTATCAAAGCCCTTGTCGTTGCCTCCGAAGACCTCACCGAAGCCGGATTCTCGGCGGAAGATCTCGATTCCCTCGAACTACTGGTCTCCATTTTCACCACCACCAATGCCACCGCTCATGCAAGCGACATCGTTTTCCCCGGAGCCAGCTCCGCTGAAAAACGTGGCAGCATGGTCAACGTCGCCGGGCGCCTGCAAAAACTGCACGCTGCCTGCACCCCTCCCGCTGATGCCCGTGATGACTGGGAAATCATCACTGACCTCATCCTCGCCATCACTGGGGAAACACCCGACCAGGCGCCAACAAGCATTGATCACGTCTCCGAGATCATCTCAACGGCCATAGCCTCCTGCACCGGCATAACCCTCGCATCTCTCAGCGACCTGGGCGAAACCATTACCGAGACCGGTATCACCATCCCCCTCATCGAACGCGAGAACCAACGCATCGCCCAAGGCGAAATCGTCGGATAGTTATCGGACAGAATTAACAAAATTTACAGAATCAATCTACGTCATGAATAGCACTAAACAATACGACCTCACAGGACGAGTGATAGGTTGTGCAATGACAGTGCACCGTGAACTTGGTGCAGGATTCTGTGAATCAGTCTATCAAAACGCCCTCATCCAAGAACTTGGCCTACAAAAGATTGCTGCATCACCAGAACAAAAAATCAAAGTTCGTTATAAAAATGCGGTTGTCGGTGAATTCTCCGCTGATCTCGTTGTCGAAAACAAGCTTATCCTGGAACTGAAGTCCGTTCAAAATCTTATCACAGCTCACGAAGTACAACTTGTCAATTACCTCACTGCTACCAACATCAACGAAGGACTCCTTCTCAATTTCGGCACAACAAGCCTCCAATACAAAAAGAAATTCCGCACCTATCAAGCTGCCGACACCTCCTGTAAAGCCTCTTTCCTGCAAGGATAAATCATTCTGTTAATTCTGTTAATCCTGTCTAAAAATGGATCCCATTCTTTTTCTCATCCTCAGCACAGCGGTCAAGATCATCATCTTCACCTTTGTCCTGACGCTGCCCATCATCGCTTACTCCACCTACGCGGAACGCCGGGTATCCTCCATCATTCAGGATCGGGTCGGCCCTAACCGTGTCGGCATTCCCCTCACCCTCTTCGGTGCAAAAAAAGACATTCCTTTCGCAGGACTACTCCAGCCTCTGGCCGACGGCTTCAAGGCATTCCTCAAGGAGGACCTCGTCCCGGCCCATGTCCGCAAATTTTTCTTCTGGATCGCACCTGCGCTGACTGCCGCGCCCGCCTTCCTCTGCATCTGCATCATCCCCTTTGGTAGTAGTATTACTCTGTTTGACCAGCCCATCAAACTCGTCATCGCAGACATCGATGCTGGCCCCCTGTTTATTTTCGCCATCGCCTCACTCAGTGTTTACGGCATCACTATCGCCGGTTGGGCATCCAATAATAAATACTCCTTTCTCGGCGGTGTGCGCTCCTGCGCTCAAATGATTTCCTACGAAATCTCACTGGGTCTCTCACTCATTCCGATCCTGATGGTCTTTGGCCAGCTCAACCTCTCCGACATCGTGCAATCCCAGGCAAACGGCGGCTGGACGCTGCTACCCCTCTGGAACGAGCACGGCAGCCTCCTTGATGCCGCATACTGGCAAAACTGCGGTGAACAATGGCTACTGATGATCCCGCTGGCCATCTCCTTTGTTATCTTCACGACCTCCATCTTCGCAGAAACCAACCGCATGCCGTTTGACCTGCCGGAATGTGAAACTGAACTCGTCGGCGGCTACCATACCGAGTATTCCTCGATGAAATTCGCCCTCTTTTTCCTTGGTGAATATGCAGCCATGATCGTCGGCTCAGCGGTCTTCGTCACCCTCTTCTTCGGCGGCTGGTCACTTGGTTTCGGCCTCGATGCAGCTATCTCGGAAATGGCACTTGGAGGAATACTGCACATTCTGATCTTCCTCGCCAAAGTCATCGCCTTTGTCATCTTCTTTATCTGGGTCCGCTGGACCGTTCCTCGCTTCCGCTACGACCAATTGATGAAACTTGGCTGGGTTTTCTTTTTCGAACTCGCCCTGGTCAACATCTTCATCACCGCAGGCATTATCATGCTGTTGAAGTAATTTGAATAATGCGCACCACATACTGACCCCTGGAATATGGCTATCATCAAAATCAAACGACCCGAATTAACGTTCGCGGAAAAACTTTACCTCCCCTCAGTGATCAAGGGACTGTGGATCACCTTTGGCCACGCCGTCCGATCAATGTTAGGCAAAACACCGGGTGCCAAGAGAAACTTCAACTCAACGGGTCTCGGCATCACCATGCAGTATCCGGAAACCAAATGGGACGACCAACTGCCCGAGTACTATCGCGGTGTGCCGGCACTCGTTACCGATGAGCAAGAACGCGAGCGCTGCGTTTCCTGCCAACTCTGCGAATTCATCTGCCCGCCTAAAGCCATTAGAATCATCCCAACCGAAATCGAATCAGATGACCCCTGGGCGAAAGTCGAGAAACGGCCTAAGGAATTCGATATCGACATGACCCGCTGCATCTACTGCGGAATGTGCGAGGAAGTCTGCCCGGAACAAGCCATCTACCTCCGCAAGGATTACGCCATGACCGGACTCTCCCGAGCCGAAATGGTAAACGACAAAGAACGTCTCTACGAGATCGGCGGTGTCCGCACCGGGCTTGTCAACAAATGGAATGAAATCAAATAGACGCACAGCCCACTTCCTACTTTCCCACCCAAAATGATCTCTCCGATTTTCTACATCTTTGCTGCCATGATGCTCATTGGCGGTCTCATGGTTGTCTTTATGCACAACCCGGTTTCATCAGCACTCTCGATGGTGTTGAGCTTCCTCGGACTAGCCGGGATTTTCATTGGCTTGAACGCCTACTTTGTCGGCATTCTGCAGGTCCTGGTCTACGCAGGCGCCATCATGGTGCTCTTTATCTTCATCATCATGCTGCTGGACCTCAAAAAAGAGGAAACCCATCCGCGCAAGGGCCTCGCCATCGCCGCGGGTGTGATTATTCCGGCAATACTTCTTATTCAACTAACCGGTGTGCTCGTCAC
>Ga0075467_10004165_pt1 | contig 10820 bp, 10 predicted proteins | sample DEB08_DNA_9_FD_75067 | JGI IMG/M metagenome (GOLD analysis project Ga0075467, IMG submission 75067) | Aqueous microbial communities from the Delaware River and Bay under freshwater to marine salinity gradient to study organic matter... | ecosystem: Environmental > Aquatic > Marine > Coastal ...
AAAAGTTGGTTTGCTGGACGTGGCCGCCCTCAAACGTAATCTCGCCATTGATAGCCGCCGACAGGCCATAAATCATACCGCCTTGAACCTGCGCCTCGATGGTTGATGGATCAAGTGCGATACCCACATCCACCGCCGCCCAGGCGCCAGTCATCCGCAAGCCTTGTGGGGTCATGGCGACTTCAATCACTTCGGCAGTTGGCACCCCAAACGACAAACAAAACGCCACACCTTGGGCGCGGCCTGCAGGGGCATTGCCCCAGTTGGATGCCGCCGCTACAGCTTCAAGCACCTTTCGCGAGGGGAGGTGGTCAATCTGCGTCAGACGAAACTCCAGCGGGTCAACGCGAGCAAGATGGGCCAGCTCGTCCACCGCAGATTCGTGGAAAAATGCGTTTTGCGATGCGCCCACGGACCGCCAAGATCCTACCGGCACACCAGCAGGTACGCGGTAGCCTGTGACGCGGTAATTGGGGAAGGTGTAGGGTTGTTCCCACGCGCCTTGCACGATGGTCGCATCCGGGCCGGGCAGGTTTAGCCCGATCCGCCCCATTTGCGACGAGATCACCGAAGGGGCGGCCAGATGCAAATCGAGTGCGGTGATCAGGCTGCCGCTGATCGCGCCAGAAATCCGGGCCATCGCCATAGGGCGAAAGGCGTCGTGGGTCATATCTTCTTCGCGGGTCCAGGTCAGCAGAACCGGGCGGCCCGGCAGCGCTTTGGCCACCGTGATCGCTTGCTTAATAAAGTCCATCTCGGCGCGTCTGCCAAACCCGCCACCCATCACGGGTGTTTCCACTTCAATCGCAGCCTCGTCCAGCCCGGTAATCGCGGCGGCTTCTTTCAGAACTTGGGTCGGCAATTGGTTCCCCGCCCAAACGCGCAAACGATCACCGTCCAGCCAAGCTCCCGCGGTCATTGGTTCCATCGTGGCATGAGCAAGGTAAGGCACCATATAATCCGCCACCCACGCATCTGCGGGCAAGTTGGCCTGCACATCGCCGTCATCGCGTTTGCGGCTGTCTTGGTGATCGGATTTCAACGAAGCCTCAACCTGTGCGCGCATATCCGCATCGGTTGCGGCATAGGGGGCCGGTTCCCAGACAATATCGATCAGTTCCATCGCCTTGAACGCGGCCCAAGTGGAATTGGCGACCACGGCGATGCCATTCGGCACCTCGACCACCGCCTCGACGCCCATACAAGCCAAGGCTGCCGTGGCATCAAACGACGTGACCCCCGCGCCAAGACCGGGATTGCTGCGGGCGGTGGCGAACAACATGCCAGGGTGGCGGATATCAGCAGTGAACTGCGCGGTCCCTGTCACCTTGCCCAGCATATCCTTGCGCGGCAAGGCGCGGCCCAGCAGTTTCCACTCGGATCGCGGTTTCAAGGCGGGGGTGTTGGGCAAGTCGCTATTGGCTGCATCTTCGGCCAGATCACTATAGCTGATCTTGGTGCCATCTGGCAAAATCACCGCACCACTGGCCGTTTTCAACGCATCCTCAGCCACCCCGCAGCGCCGTGCTGCAGCCACGATCAAGGCCGCACGGGCCACAGCCCCCGCCGCGCGCATTTTGTCATATGCATCGGGGATACTGGACGACCCACCCGTGACTTGCATTCCTAAAAATTTGGCGGGGATATGCATCGCACCGCGCACCGTTTCCGCCAACCAAGTGTCATCTGTGGGCACGAAGGGCGCACCCTCCTCCAACACCGCCGCGTTGAAATAGGCGCGCGACGCGGGGCCGTGCATGATGTTCACTTGGTCCCAGTCCAGATCCAACTCTTCGGCCACGAGGGCTGCAAGCGTGGATTGAATGCCTTGGCCCATTTCAGCGCGTGGCGTGATCAGGGTAACCCCCATCGCGTCAATCAGCACATAAGGCGTAAGGGTATAGGCCGCGTCAGCTATCGGTGATTTGGCGGCCAAAAGCGGGTTCGGAATGGCCTTTTTATACTGCCATGTGCCAAAGGCCACGCCGCCTGCAATGGCCGCAGACCCGATCAGGAACGTCCGGCGAGCGATGGTTTTAACGCGACCCATGACTTATCCTTTCAACGCAGCAGCAGCGGTATGCACGGCGGCGCGAATGCGGGTATAGGTGCCACAGCGGCACAGATTGCCGCCCATCGCCTCGTCAATCTGCGCATCTGTGAGCTGGGGCGTTTCGGCCAACAAGGCCGCCGCCTGCATGATCTGCCCCGATTGGCAGTAACCGCATTGTGCGACCTGATGCTGCAGCCATGCCGCCTGAACGGCATGCAGGTTTTCGGGCGTTCCCAAGCCTTCGATGGTTGTGACCATCGTACCTGCCGCATCTTCCAGCAAAGTTTGGCATGATCGCACGGCCTGCCCATCCACATGGACCGTACACGCCCCGCAGGCCGCAACCCCGCAGCCATATTTTGTGCCTGTCAGGTTCAGCCCATCGCGCAGCGCCCACAACAAGGGCGTATCGCCGGGCATTTCGACGCTGTGGCTTTTGCCATTCACGGTAAGGGTATAGGCCATCTCGACGATCCTTTTTCGCTTTGGAAACGAGATGGGTTTGGTTCACCCGCCTGTCAACTCACCCTTCGGTGCAGTGACGTAGGGTTCACTGCCCGCTTGGGGTTTTTAGGGTGTGAACAGGCCAAGCAGGGCCGTGGACAAGCGGGTGTTTGGCTGCATCAGATCAAGAATAACATCAAAATGGTTGCGGGCCAGGATGGTAATCAGAGGCGCGTTCAGGGCAGCCGCATAGGCACTAGATTGGCGGTGAAAACCCGGCGTTTCTTGCGCGGCCAAGGCGATTAGGCTGCGTGTGGTGCCGAGGGAATGGCGCAGCGGGCTCAGGGCTTCGACCTCCGCTTGGGTGAGGTTCAACCAGTCTTGCACATGACTGGCCGCGATGGGGGCCAGTTCGAACAAGCCACTGATAGGAAAGCAGGCGTGGACAGCCGTATCTGGCAGGTCAAATTCTTTGTGCCACCCCGGCATTGCAAGCGCTGCGGCCAGATGCCCACCCGCCGAAGACCCCGCAACGACAATGCGGTCGCGGTTGATGCCAAGGGCTGCTGCATTTTGCCAAAGATGGGCAATGGCCGCGCGCATCTGGCGGGTGATTTCGCTGAGCGATGCATCGGGCGCCAGCGCATAGTCGGGCACGGCAGTCGCGATGCCGTGGGCCGCCAGCATCGGTGCCATGAAAGCAGAGTGTTCCTTGGACAGCGCCCGCCAATACCCACCGTGGATGAACACCAAAACTGGGCAGTTTTCGCCCGCGTTATACAGGTCCAACGTCTGCGTGCTGTCCGCATCGTAGCGCAGGTTAAGCGTGGTTCCCGGCAAGGTTAGGGCAGCTTTGGAATGGGTGGCATACGCGGCGATGATACGGGAAAATTCGTCGGGCGTGGTGCAATTGCGCGCGGTATAATCGGCGTCCAACTGGGCGCGGGGCAGTGCTGCCTCATCCCGTAGCGCCATCAGATCACCACCTGACCAGCACGATTTTCAATCATCCGAACCAGCGACAACGCGGTCATTTCCGATGATTTCGGGTTAGTCGCCAGCGCGCGGTTTTCCAGCGCTAGGGTCAGTGTGCCAAAGTCACCCATAGCGGTTATGCGGTGGCTATTCAGCGTGGCCATTGGGTCGGCAGTCAAGGCCACGGTGGTCCGGTCTAACCCAAGGCCCGCCAGTGCCGAAATCACGGCAACATTGGCATTTTGCGGATAGGCATCGGCAGCCGCGCGGGCGCTGCCCTCAAAGAAGGTGAAAGGGGCGGGAAGTGTGGTCAGGTCGCATAAACCTTCGGCCTTTGTGCCTGCCCAAGCGCGGGCAGGTTTGACCACCTCATGCCGCACCGATTGCAGGCCAAGCCTTGATGCCGCAGACAGCGCATCAATGCCGCCCAAAGCCCCGGGCGGGATCAGGATTTGCGCGCGGTTTATGCGGGCGCGTTCAGTCAAGTCGGCTAGAAGACCGGCATCTGTCAGTGCCGAGGTTGACGATATCGCCACATCCCATCCCCGCGCCAAACCAGCCCGCGCCCACGGGGAAACCGAGGCGCGGCCCGCAGCCTCGATCAACAAGTCAGCGTCAGTGGCAGCTAGTTCAGCAGGATCGCTGATTAGTTGGGCGTCTTTGGGCAAACCATCGCGTGGCGTGTTGGCGTCGCGCACCGCCACGGCAACAATCCGAACGGGTGTGTCTCGCGCGGCCAACAGTTGCGTCACGCGGGTCGCAATTGCCCCCCAACCCACCAAAACGATGCGCAGATCAAAGTCCGACATAGGCCTGTACCGTGCTTGCATCATTGTCCAGATCAGCCCCTGACCCGTGCCAAACGGTTCGGCCTTTTTCAATTATGTAATGCCGGTCAGCTAGGCGTTTCAGCACGCCAAGATTTTTGTCGATCAGCAAAATCGACTGGCCTTGCGCCTTCAGTTTTGCAATCACATGCCAAATTTCGGTGCGGATCACGGGGGCCAAACCCTCGGTTGCTTCATCCAAGATTAGCAGGCGAGGGTTGGTCATCAAAGCGCGGCCCACGGCCAGCATTTGCTGTTCGCCCCCTGACAAAGTGCCCGCCATCTGCCCCGCGCGCTCGCCCAAACGCGGGAAGAGGTCATAGACCGAGGCCAAATCCCACGGATCGTCACGCTTCAAACGGTTGGCGGCTGTGGCCACAAGGTTTTCGCGCACAGTCAACGTGGGGAACACCTGTCGCCCTTCTGGCACCAAACCTGCTCCCATCCGAGCGATGCGTTCGGGGGGCAAGTTTGAAATCGCCGCACCTTCAAAACTGGCCTGCCCGCCCTTGGTTGCAAGCAACCCCATGATGGTTTTGACCGTCGTGGTTTTGCCCATCCCATTGCGACCCAAAAGGGTGACCACTTCCCCATCCTTAATCTCAAGGCTTACATCTAACAGGATTTTGGAGGCACCATAGCCCGATTGCAGGTTTGCGACAGTCAACACAGCTCATCCTCCGCGCCCAGATAGGCCTCGCGCACATCGGCATTGTCACGAATGTCATCAACCGTTCCGCTGGCGATAATGCGTCCGTAAACCAGCACGGAAACGCGCGTCGCAAGGGCAAACACCGCGTCCATATCATGTTCGACTAATAGCATCGGGGTATAGGTGCCGATCTCGCGCAAGCGGGTGATCATTTCTTGGCTTTCCACATGTCCAAGCCCCGCCATCGGTTCATCCAGCAACAAAATGCGGGGCTTTTGGGCCAACACGATCAGCAGCTCCAATTGCTTGCGCTCGCCGTGGCTTAGATCATGTACCGGGGTGTGCGAGCGGTCGGCAAGGCCGGTGCCTGCAAGCAGGTTATCGGCCTGATCCCACAAGCCTTGGCGGCCAGCGACCGCATCCCAAATACGAAAATTCAGACCTTCGCGGGCTTGTACCGCCATCGCGATGTTTTCGCGGCAGGTGGCATCATCCAGGAGGTTGGTAACCTGAAACGTCCGCCCCAACCCCAGCGCCACACGGGCAGGCACGGGCAAGCGGGTGATATCCCGACCCCCAAGGTGGATACGCCCTGAATCAGGGGCTAGTTCACCGCAAAGTTGGTTGATCAGGGTCGATTTACCGGCCCCATTCGGACCAATAAACGCATGAATTTCGCCTTCCTCAACCTTTAACGAAACATCATCAGTGGCGGTCAGGCCGCCAAAGCGTTTCATCAGCTTTGTCACTTGCAAAACGCTCATTTTCCATGCCCTCCAAGCTTGGCAATCAGCCCTGCAATCCCGCCTTTGGTCCATAGGACTACGACCAACAAAATCCCACCCATGGCAAGCTGCCAATGTTCAGACCAGCCCGCAAGGAATGTTTCCAGCGTCAAAAACGCAGCTGCGCCGAAGATGGGCCCGAAAAAACTGCCAACGCCGCCAAGGATGACCATAATCATAAACTCGCCCGATTTAGTCCAATGCATCATGTCAGGGCTGGCAAAGCGCAAGAAGTTCGCCATCAACGCGCCAGCCAATCCGGCCCCCATGCCCGCCAGAACAAAGGCATAAAGCTTGTAGCGGTAAGGGACGAAACCAAGGGCGGCCATGCGGCGCTCATTTTGGCGGATGCCTTTTAGAACCGCGCCAAAGGACGAATTTACCACGCGCCACAATAGGGTAAAGAACACGGCACCGATCGCCAAGATCACGTAATACAGGGTTGTTTTGTCGCGCATATTCAGCGCAAACAGATCATTCGTGCGGCGAATGATGATGCCATCCTCGCCCCCATAAGGCGTGAGGGACACAAAGAAAAAGAACAGCATCTGCGCGAAGGCCAGCGTGATCATGATAAACTGCACGCCACCGGTACGCAGCGACAGCGCACCGATCAGGGCAGCAAACAGGCCCGATACTAACAAAGCCGCAGGCAATGTGATCAACATCTGCTTGGTGCCCGGGATAAACCCGAACAACGGATCGCCCCCAGCATGGGAAGCCAATATCCCAACCGTATAGGCCCCCACGCCAAAAAACGCGGCATGGCCAAAGCTGATCATCCCACCATAGCCTAGGATAAAATTCAGGCTGGCCGCTGCGATGGCATAGATGATGATCCGCGTGGCAAGCGACAAAAGTGCGGGTTGCCCCAAGGCATCTGTCGCGAAAGGGACGGAGATTAGGGTAAGGACCGCCAAGGCAGCGATGAGCAATTTCATCCCTCAAGCCCCCGCCGCAAACAGGCCACGGGGCCGGACCAGCAGAACCAAGGCCATCAGCAGGTAAATCCCCATCGACGCAATCCCGAGGCCAATCGCATCGGCATCAGAGGGGGCCATAACCTGCCGCAACATCCCCGGCAAAAACGCCCGCAGCATTGTATCAATAACGCCCAACCCGATACCCGCGACAAACGCGCCTTTGATCGACCCAACGCCACCGACAACAACAACTACAAAGGTGGCCAGCAAAATCTGCTCACCCATGCCGACTTGAACCGATGAAATCGGCCCAGTCATATAGCCAGCAAGCCCGGCAAGCAGCGCCCCAAGGCCAAAAACCACCGTGTAGAGCAGCCGGATATCGACGCCCAACGCCCGCACCATATCGCGGTTGCTGGCCCCGGCCCGCACCAACATCCCCACGCGGGTGCGGTTGATCAGCAGATACAAACCGCCTGCCACCAGCAGGCCTGTCGCGATAATTAACAGCCGATAGGTTGGGTAGGGCAGGCCGGGCAGCAGTTCAACCGATCCGCTGAATGCATCCGGCAGCAAGGTAAAAACCGGTTGGCGGCCAAAGATGAGGGTGATGAGTTGGTTAAAGATCAAAATCAGCGCAAAGGTCGCCAGAACCTGATCCAGATGGTCGCGGGCATAAAGCCTGCGGATCACCAGCGCCTCAACCAGAAATCCTGTCACCGCCGCCGCCAGCAAGGCCGCAGGCAGGCCAATCCAAAAGCTGCCCGTTATGCCCGCTACATAGGTACCCGCATAAGCGCCAACCATGAATAGCGACCCATGTGCGAGGTTGATCACCCCCATAATCCCAAAGATCAGCGTCAGGCCTGCCGCAAGCAAGAACAGCATGACCCCGTATTGCAGGCCATTCAGCAGTTGTTCAATCAATAGGATCATATGCGAACCAAGGCCCTGTTTTCAGATAAAAAAAGGCCGGGGAAACGTCCCCGGCCCAGACCTTTGGATTACATTTTGCACTGCGCCGAATAGCTGTCGCCGTGGTCTTTCAGGATCACACGATCGGTCACAGCCTTTGCGCCGCCTGCACCATCGTCAACGATGTTCAGCACATACCAGTCATGGATCGGGTGCTGGTTGTTGCCGAATTTGAAGGCCCCACGCACCGATTCAAAATCAGCCTCTTTGACTGCCAAACGGAAGGCCTCCATATCATCCAAGCCTCCGGTTTTAGCCAAAGCCGATGCGATTAGACGTGCAGTATCATAGCCTTGCGATGCGTAGTAAGTGATGGGGCGATTGTATTTCGCATCCCATGCCGCCACAAATTCCTTGGACGCGGCATTGTCAAAATCGCGGTTCCAATGGGCGGTTGCGGTGATCCCGATTGCGGCATCCTTGACCGCACCCAAAACAACGGCATCGGTGGACGGTTCAGACAGAACCATCGGGATTTGGCCCAAAAGGCCGGCTTGCTGGTACTGCTTCAAGAAGGCTATCCCAAGACCGCCGGGGTGGAACTGAAACACCACTTCGGGGTTGGCATCGCGGATTTGCGCCATCTCCGATGCGAAATCGGTTTGGTCCAGCTGGGTGTAAATCTCGGTCACTTCACCGCCAAACATGCGCGTAAATCCGGCGATCGCGTCTTTGCCAGCTTGATAATTCGGCGCCAAAGCAACGGCGGTTTTATAGCCCAATTCCTTGGCCGCAGCACCAGCAGCTTCGTGCAGCGCATCATTCTGCCAGCTGACAACGAAATAATTCGGGTGACAGCCTTCGCCGGCAAAGGTTGACGGGCCTGCGTTCGGGCTGAGGTAAATACCACCATTGTCCAGAATATCCGGCACAGTGGCCCCCGCCACGTTCGAGAAAATGATCCCGGTCAGCAGTTTGATATCATCATTTTGCATAAACTTTTCAGCGATTTGGCGGCCATTGGCGGGTTTCAAGCCGTCATCTTCGACGACAAACTCTACATCAACCCCGCCCAGCTTGCCGCCGCCCATTTCAAGCGCCAGCAGCATACCATCACGCGCATCCGCGCCCAGATAACCCGCAGGGCCGGTCAGTGTGGTCACGACACCAATTTTCAGTGGTTCGGCAAAGGCGGAAGTTGCCATAAGTGCCACAAGGCTTGCAGCCGTTAATAGTCTTTTCATTGGTCACTCCATGTTGGTTACGGCCTTTTTGGCCTTTTAATTGAGGTCAGCATGACCCAGCGTCTTTATTATTTCAAGTCTAAAATATTCATAGTTTAACCCAACCTTCAGGCGGTTCCTTGCCCGGATGCAGCGTGCCGCATTTGGGGCAAGTTCGTGCCGCCTCATCGGCGTAGAAGACTTTGTAAATGGGCGGCAAGTCATCGACGATGCTAGTCAAGGCGACCTCGGCGCGGTGCACAAGGGCTTGGCATTCAAAGCAATACCACTCAATCGCGTCCTTGGATCCTGCGGCGCGTTTGGGTTCGATTACCAGCCCGATAGAGCCTTCTTGCGGGCGTTGGGGGGAATGGCGGATATGCGGGGGCAGTAAGAAAACATCGCCTTCGCGGATCGGCACATCATAGAATTCACCCGATGCCGTATCATGGATTTTCAACAGCATATCACCTTTCAGCTGATAGAAAAACTCTTCAACCGGATCATCGTGATAATCGGTGCGTTTGTTCGGGCCACCGACCACGGTGACCATCATATCGCTATTTTCGAACACCATCTTATTGCCAACGGGTGGCTTAAGTAGATGTTTATGTTCATCAATCCACTTTTGAAAATTAAAGGCAGAAAGTTTGGGCATAGGGCTCCCCTTTCACAATATCATTCAAGAATAAGGCCGCTTTGGTCAAATGCGGCGCGGGTTTTGGCCTTTTCGGCCTCGGTCAGTTCCAGCAATGGCGCACGCACATGGCCGCCAGTTTGGCCCAGTAAATGCTGCCAATATTTCTGGTGCGAATGCGGTTTCTCCAAAGGGCGGGTGCCTTTCCATGCGTCACGCACGGGGTCTAGGCTGGCACTGATTTGGCGGGCGCGGGCCACGTCACCAGCAAAGGCGGCTTGGGTATAATCATGCATCCGCCGGTCTTTGGCGGTTTGCAGCATATAGGGGGGTGAGGAACACAGGTAGAGCCGCCAATTCATCTCAATAATGTTGTCCAGCCACTCCTCCTCAGACGCGGTGGACACGATAATCCGGTCATGGGCCAGCGCATGAAGCTGTTTATACATGGGCCGCGGGACCGAGTATTTGATCGCCACCACAGTCTCTAAGTCTGCCAAACGGTTACACAATTCCGGCGACATCAGATAACCGCTGTCAGGGTGCGACCAAAGGGCGATGCCGATATCGATCTTATCCGCGATGGTTTGGTAATAGCGCATCAGGGTTTCATCCTGCGCCTTTTGAAAATGCAAAATCGGTGCATGGACGACGATATAATCAGCACCACAGGCTTGGGCGTGGCGGGCCAAATCAAGCACCACATCAAGGTTTTGATCGGAACAAGACATGATGGTTTGGGCCTGCCCGTTGGCAGCAGAAACGGCCAGATCGAAGTTCCTTTTGCGTTCCTCGACCGACATGGCAAAGCATTCGCCTTGCTTGCCCGCGACGAAAAAACCGGCGATGCCGAGGTCATTGATCCAGTGGTCCATGTTGGCGCGAAAGCCGTCTTCATCGACGCTGCCATCTACAGAAAACGGGGTCAGGCAGGCGGCCCAAATTCCCTTCATATTTTCAAAAGCGTGGGATTTTGCGTCTTTTCTACTGTATGCCATCTGTATGCCTTCCGTATGCCATTCGTCTGTACAGGGCGCGCCACAGCGTCTCGGACGTGAGTGGCAGTGCAAGGTCGGGGGTGCCGGTGGGGAGCGCGTCCATCACTGCGTTCAGGATCGCGGCGGGGATGCCGATGCAGCCGGCCTCACCCACGCCTTTTACGCCCAAAGGGTTTGCCGGGCTGGGGGTGGGTTGGCTGAACAGGTGGATGGGAGGCATGTCATCTGCGCGGGGCAGGGCGTAGTCCATCAGGCTGCCGGTTTGCAGCTGACCATCGGTATAAACCATGCGTTCCATTGTGGCGGCCCCGATGCCTTGGGCGGCACCGCCGATCAGTTGGCCTTGGACCAGCAGGGGGTTGATCACGGTGCCTGCGTCATCGACCCA
>Ga0075467_10004166_pt1 | contig 10818 bp, 12 predicted proteins | sample DEB08_DNA_9_FD_75067 | JGI IMG/M metagenome (GOLD analysis project Ga0075467, IMG submission 75067) | Aqueous microbial communities from the Delaware River and Bay under freshwater to marine salinity gradient to study organic matter... | ecosystem: Environmental > Aquatic > Marine > Coastal ...
CGGCCTCGGGGTGCGGTTCCCTCCCATCGCACCCCGACCCTTGCATCGGATACTCCATGGATCGTCTTTCAAAAAACAACGCCCTCAGCGGCCTTTTGATGGTCTCGCCATTGCTGGCGGTTCTTCTGATCTTTCTGGTGCTCCCTATTGCATTGATCGTCGTTGTCAGCTTTTGGCGCGCGACCGAATTTTCCATTATCCCGGCCTTCGTCTGGGAGAACTACGAATTTCTATTCGGGTCCCCCGTTACCTACCGGGTGTTTTTCAATACCTTCAAATACGCACTGATAACCTGGGCCATCACGCTGACGATAGGGTTCACAGTCGCCTATTTCCTCGCGTTCCATGTCCGCACCCTGACGTGGCAAATCGCGCTTTTTCTGATCTGCACCATCCCATTCTGGACCTCGAATATCATCCGGATGATCTCGTGGATCCCGTTTCTGGGCCGCAACGGCATCGCCAATTCAGCTTTAATATCCTGGGGCGTCATCGACGAACCTTTGGATTGGCTCCTGTTCAGTGACTTCGCGGTTATCCTTGCTTTTGTACATCTTTATACCCTGTTCATGGTGGTCCCGATCTTCAACACGATGATGCGGATCGATAAATCATTGATAGAAGCGGCGCGCGACGCCGGGGCCTCAGGCGCGCAAATCCTGTGGAATGTCATCATCCCGCTGACCAAGCCTGGCATCATGATCGGTACGATCTTTGTGGTGACGCTGGTGATGGGTGACTTCATCACCGTGCGCTTCATGTCTGGTTCGCAATCGGCCAACGTGGGCCGCCTGATCTCAAACGATATCGCGCTGCTTCAGTACCCCTCGGCTTCGGCCACGGCTGTTGTCTTGCTGGCGACCGTTTTGATCGTCATTGGCATTTTGTTGCGCTTCGTCGACATCCGAAAGGAGCTTTGATGGAACCGCGATCTCGGTCCTTCTACCTTCTGGCAGCCTTCTTCGCTCTGTTTCTCCTGTTCCTCTATGGGCCGACGATCACGATCGCGATCCTGTCGTTTCAAGGTCCAAGCGGAGGCCTGACGTTCCCGATGAACGGCACGTCCTTTCATTGGTTCCGCGACCTTTTCGAACAGCAGGCCGTGGGCGATATCTGGGGCAGTTTCCGCCGCAGCTTTGCCCTTGGTCTGATGGTCATGGTCACCACCGTGGTCGCATCGGTGATGGGCGGTCTCGCCTTTCGCAAACGCTTTCCCGGCTCCACAGTCGTCTTTTATCTGATTATTACATCGCTGGTGATCCCGTCGATCCTGATCTCTCTTGGTGTCGGGCTTGGGTTCAGTCAGGCCGGCTTCGAGGTCCATTGGTCCACATCCGGCTTCGGCGCGCAATTGACCTGGACGCTCCCATTTGGCCTTTTGATTATGTTCGCCGTCTTCAACCGGTTTGACAAAAGCTACGAAGAAGCGGCCCGTGATTTGGGCGCAACGCCGTGGCAAACATTGCGCTTTGTAGTTCTCCCCATCATAGGGCCATCGCTTATCGGCGTCGCGCTGTTTGGTTTCACGCTCAGCTATGACGAGTTTGCCCGCACACTTCTGACGTCTGGAAGCTACAACACGCTGCCGCTGGAGATCTTCGGCATGACGACCAATGTCACGACACCAGTGCTTTATGCATTGGGGACGCTGACGACGGTCTTTTCCCTTCTGATGATTGGGATATTCCTGCTGCTCGCTTGGGCCAGTTCGCGCCGAAAAGCCAAGGCTGGAACGGATGCTGGCAAGGGTATGGTATGATTGTTCTGATCAACCCCAATTCCAGCGTCTCAATGACCGAGGCAATGTTGCAAGCTGCACGCCAGGCTGCACCCGGGCATGTAATCAAGGGCCTGACATCCCACGACGGCCCAGTCTCTATTCAGGGCGTGGAAGACGGCATCGCCGCCGTGCCGCCAATGTTGAAACTTGTTGAGAAGGCAGCAAAAGATGGCGCCAACGCGATCATTATTGGGTGCTTCGACGATACCGAGCTTGCACAAGCGTGCAAGATTGCATCCTGCCCGGTCATCGGTATCGGGCAAGCCGCGTATCATCTTGCAGCCATCGGAGGCCCCCGATTTTCGGTCGTAACAACGCTCGAGGCCTCCGTGCCCATTCTGGAGGCAAACATTCAAGCCTATGGTCTCGCGTCACATTGCGCCCGCGTTCGGGCAAGCGGCGTGGAGGTTCTCGACATCGAAAATAAGCCGACAGAGGCGGCTGAGCGCATTCTGAGCGAAGTCGTGACGGCGGAACGCGATGACGACATTGACTGCATTGTGCTGGGGTGCGGCGGGATGGTGCACTTGACCAGCCTTATCCGGGAAAACACCAACCTTCGACCAATAGACGGCGTCCGAGCGGCGGCCTTACTGTCGATCTCTTTTAGCCAAATCTAATGCATGAGGGCATCCCTGGGCCGCCAAGCCGGGGGCTGTGACGACAACAATCTGTCCGGCAGTTTTTGTTCCGCTGCCGTATCGGCGACTTGCAAAACGTTTGTCCCGCGGCATCGTGGGCGTATTTAGTGCGAGGCCGGATTGGGGTCGGGCACGTCCATTCGCTTTCCCCTGCCAACGGCTGATCACAGGCAGAAAAATCTATCGAAATAAAAAAAGCACAATGCGCCGCGTCAACTGAGGGACCCCGGCTTGCGGTTTGACGGCGCTTAGGCGCCACTCTACTCCATCCTGTCATCCTCAAGGGCATTCACCACCCCTCCAACCAGTTGATAGGCAAGAAGATCACGTATGGCCCGTGGATCGCGGACGAGTGGCCGGGTTGAAGTGGTCAGTTGGGCAAGAATTTGCTCGGGGCTTTTATGTGTTTGAAGCGCCGTCGCGTGGCCCACGAACCGGAACGACAAAGCGCTTCCTGCGGTCGCCTGTGCGACGATTGGAAGATCGCACGGCAGTACCGTGCCAATACGAGGATATCCGCCGGTGGTCTGACATTCAGGCAACAGCACAAACGGTATGCCCTCCCCGGTCATCTGGATGTCCCCCGCGACCATCGGTTCTGACAGGATGGTAAGTTGTTCGCCCGTCGCGAAAGGCCGTCCTTCAAAAACAAGCTCGACGCCTTGCCGATTGCCGCGAGGCGTCCGTTTGAAACCGGTCATTTCAAAGCGCGTCCTGACCACGCCCGGGAAGTTATCGGTCTGGACACTGGGAAGCACCCGCACAGAGCCGCCTTCAAACCGGGCTTCGGGCGTTAATGTTTTGCCGACATCACCACGGTGTGAGTCAGGCCCGATAGGCAAGGTCTGGTTTGAGGCAAGAACCCCACCGATACCCGCCGTCAGATGGGTGGCCCGGCTTCCAAGGAAGGGGGTCGTGTGGATGCCGCCGCCAACGTGAAGATATCCGTAAACTCCGGTTCTTGCAGGTCCGATGGACAAACGCTGTCCGGCTTTGACAAGGTGCGACGCGTTCCAGACCAGCGGCTCACCGTCGAGTGTGGCTTTCATCGGCGCGCCGGTTAACGCAATTCGAATGTCAGCTGTCGTCGAGAATTCCCCACCGAATGCAGCCATTTCGATGGCAGCGCAGCTCAGCGATTGACCAAGTAAGGCTACACCTTCGATGAAAGCGGTGCGATCTGCTGCCCCCCCCATCGACAGACCCTGGCCCATATGTCCGGGCCGTCCCAAGTCCTGCACCGTCATGGCGGGTCCGGCCCGGTGAATAAGAAGCGAGGTCGTCATCCCAGGCCCTCGCGGATGGCGCCGCCGTCGCCACTTTGATCGCCGGCCTGAAGGTTCGCGAAGTCTTGATCCGATACTGAACGAAAGCGGATTTCATCTCCGGGCTTAAGCGCGAAGGGTTCGGGTGCGTTTGGCCGGAACGCGTGAAACCCGCATTTCCCAACCTGCCGCCAGCCCGTCGGAGTCGATGTTGAGAACAGAACGATCTGGCGAATTGCGACTGTGATGGCCCCAATGGGGACGCGCTTTGTGAGGCCGGACTGGCGCGGGATGTCCCAGTTTTTGGGCAGTGAACCAAGGTAAGGCTGCCCCGGAGCAAAGCCTAAGGTCATGACCCGCAAGGGTTTGGCGCACAGTTCGGCAACTGCCACGTCTGGCGATACACCGGCAAGACGTGCCGCCTCTTCCAACTGCGGTCCGGCTTCCTCGCCGCCAAAGACTGCAGGGATCGTCCAAAGGACGCGGTTCGTGGGCAATGGTGCAGCGCTCCAGACGCGATCTTCGGTCAATTCCTGTAGGCGCGCGCGCAACGCGTCACGTGCCAGAAGAAGCGGGTCATATGTCACGAATGTCGAGGTGAGCGACGTCGATGTTTCGCTCACACCGTCAAGCCCAAGCGCCTCGACTGCCGCGCGAAACGCCAATGCCGCGCTATTGGCCCCATCGGTTAAGACGTCCGAAAACGTCACAAGCATCCCGCATAGTCCGACATCAACGATGCGCGGGAATGCGGACATGTCAGGAGAATCTGCACGGGTCACGGGCGGGCCATTTGCTGGATTTCGATGGGATACTAACGCTAATTCAGCGCTTGTGGCAGGAAGAGTGCGATTTGTGGGAAGGCGATCAGCGCCAGCGCCATGGCCAGCATTACTGCCACGAAGGGCAGGGCGCCGAGCATGACGTCCGACATGCTCCCGCTTTTTCGCGCCCCTTGCACGACGTACAGGTTCAGTCCCACAGGCGGCGTAATCAAAGCCATTTCGATCAGAACGATCATCAAAATACCGAACCAGATCGGGTCGAACCCTTGCTCGACGACCAACGGCACAATGATCGGAATGGTTACAACCATGAGCGACAGTGTCTCGATGAAAAAGCCAAGAACAATGTACATGACGACAACGACCAATATGAACCCAAGCGGAGAAAGCCCGAGGCCTGTCAGAAATGCGTCCAGTTCCTGACCTAATCCGGCCGAGGCCAACGTGAAGTTCAGGAAGGATGCTCCGATCACGACAAGCATGATCATCGAGGTGATTTTGACGGTCCCGTGGATACTTTCCACCAGCATATTCAACGATATGCCGCCAAAGGCCCCGGCGATGACGAAGGCTCCGGCAACGCCCACCGCGGCGGCTTCCGTCGGTGTCGCCCAACCGTTGTAGATCGAGCCAATGATCACCGTGAACAACAATATGATCGGTGCCAAGTGAACCAGCGCACGCATCATCTCGGGCAGTGGAAAAACCCGGCGCTCCCCGCCAAGGTGTGGCCAGATCGTGCAAATAATGGCGACCATAATGATGAACGCCAACGCCAGACCCAGACCGGGAATAAGCCCGGCAAGGAACAGTTGTGGGATCGAGGTTTGGGTGAGAAAGCCGTAAACAATCAGATTGATGGACGGCGGGATCATAATGCCAAGAGTACCGCCAGCCGCGATCGCTCCGGAAAAGAGTTTCGGGTCATATCCGAGTTTTTCGGCCTGCGGCATTGCCACGGTCGCTACGGTTGCCGCTGTGGCCACGGACGACCCGGAGGTGGCAGAAAACATCGTCGCGGTCGCAACGTTCGCGTGGACCAAACCACCCGGCATCCATGATACCCAACGATCAAGCGCCGCGTAGGTGCGGGCTGCAACACCGCTACGTACCAAGATTTCACCAAGCAGAACGAAGAACGGAATGGCAATCAGGGTCGCACTATTCGATGACGACCACACCATATTGCCAAGTCCGCGGATCAGCGGAAAACTTGAGAAGAACCAGTCGATCCCAAAGCCCAAAAGAAAAAGCACAATTCCGACCGGAATCGACATGCTTAGAAGGGCCAGCAACCCGATAGCGACATAGGCGATCATTGCAGGGTCTCCGCTTCGCCAAAGGCGCCAATCGCGGCCTCGGTTTCTGAAAGTTGTCCTTTACGGATCATGTTCAACGCAACCAAAGTCGTGATGCACGACATGACTGCAAACCAAAGCCAACCCGCAAACCATGGCCCTTGAACAAGCGCCAGAGGGGTCTCAAGCGGCGTGTTGGCCGTCGAATTATTGTTCAGCGAGCGTTCCAGTACCGGCCAGCATTTGTAAGCAATTAACACGACCGTGCCGCTTAGAACCACCATCGAGAACACATCGAACAAACACCGCCCAAGGGGCGCGGCGCGGCTTCGCAAAAGATCAATTCTGACGTGGCCAAGTTCAAGCATCGTATAGGCCATGCCCCATGAGGTCGCGATGGCCATGACGTAACCGCTTATCTCGTCGGTGCCGCCGAACGAGGACCCAAGTTGTCTGAAAACAATATCCAGAAGCACAAAGGCAGCGCAGCCCAGAAGCATGACGCCGACAAGCACCGCCACTCCTCTGTTTATCGTCCTGAGTGTTCCCAGCAGTTCCATTATCCTAGATCCTCTTTTGGTTTGAGTGTCTTACTCGATCGTCACGCCAACAACCTGACCCACGGATGCATTCCAGCGTTCCGCCCAGTCACCACCGGCCCGCTCGGCCCACTCAGGCAGAACTTCACTGACAAGGATCGCGCGTGCCTTGGCAAAGTCAGCGTCCGAAGCTTCAACCAAAACCATCGAACGCGCATCGCCAGCCGGGCACTCGCCGTTGCCGGTCAGGCAGGCGATGTCATTGACCAAGGCGTTTTGCGCCGTCGCCCATGCTGGGGCTTCGAATTCTGCTGTGACCTGCGTCTGGATCAGGTCCTGTGTTTCGCTGCTGAGGCCATTCCATTTGTCAAGGTTCATGGCTGTCACAACCGGGTCCCAACCACCAAGCGGCAGTGGCATCAGGTGTGTCGAAACTTCCCACCAACCGGCAGAATACCCCGAACCGGCACCCGTGACGGCGCAGTCGACAACGCCTTTTTGAAGCGCGCCGGGCACCTCGGAGAACGCGACGTTCACGCCCTCGGCGCCGAGCGCTTCAAGCAGTTTTGCGGTCATACGACCCGAGGCGCGCACTTTCAGACCCTGAAGGTCATCAAGGCTGGAAATCTCGGCATTACAAAACACGACCTGCGGCGGGTAGGGCGCAATCGCCAGCACGTGGCTGTTAAAGCGGTCGTGGAAGATGTCGGCGACCATCGGGCGCGCGGCATCAACCATCGCGCGGGCTTCGTCAGCACTTAGGGCAATCAATGGGACGTCCAGACCTTCAAGTTCCGGCGCATCAGAAACCGCATAATCCGCAACGGTCATTGCAACATCGTAAACGCCCTGACCCAAAAGCGGATAAATGTCGCCAAGTCCAAGGCCCATCTGGTTGTGGGTTGTCAGTTCGACCGTGATGTCGCCACCGGACGCTGCTGGCAGGGTTTCACCCCAAAACGGCGCTTCGTATTCCTTGTGCAGCGGCAAGCCGGACCAGCTTCCGACAACAGCCAAGTTCTCGGCCAATGCGGGGGTTGCCAGCGTCATCGACGCGGCGAGCAATGTAAGCGATTTACGCATGTTTCTCTCCATGTTGGTTGTAGGTTTCTTGTTGATCATTGGTCTTCAAGCGTTTCCGAGACGTCCGCGATCAGCATGTGACCGGGGGCGTGGGTGATACAGAATGGGAGGCGCGCGTTCATAAGCACGTTTTGCGGAGTAACTCCGCAAGCCCAGTAAACGGGTATTTCGCCGTCTTCGACCGCAACTGGGTCGCCCCAGTCCGGTGCATTCAAGTCAGCAATGCCGATATCCGCCGGATCGCCCATCGCAATCGGAGCCCCATGCGCATGCGGAAATCTGCCGCTGATACGATAAGCATCCTCGATGCGATCTTCGCGAATAGGGCGCATCGTGGCGACCATCTCTCCGGCAAAGACCCCCGCAGGTGTCAGTGCGACGTTGGTTTTGTACATCGGCACGGTCTTATCTTGTTCGATGTGGCGAACAGGAATGTCGTTGGCGATGAATGCGTTTTCAAAGGTAAAGGAACACCCTAAAGCGACCGTAACAAGATCGTCGCGCCAGAGGTCGGTGATATTCGTAACCTCGCCGGTAAACACGCCGTCGCGAAACACGCGGTAGCGAGGCACGTCAGTGCGGATGTCTATGTCATCGCCAAGCGTGCGCATAAATGCATCGCCAGTATCGCTGACACCGACGACAGGGCAGGGCTTTGGATTGCGTTGGCAAAATCGCAGAAAGTCGAGAGCATGGGCTTCTGGCAGGATCGCAAGATTGCACTGCAGCTTTCCAGCGGCCAACCCCGCGGTGTGACGATCATAGCGTCCCTCGCGGATTGCCATGCGTACCTCGCGCGCCGACAGCCCGCGCAGGTCTTGATAAATTGTCGTGTCCGAAGACATCCCCACACCCTTTGATCCCATAGCAAAAGGATTGCATGGTCGATACTTTATCTCAAATTATCATTTTGGATCAATATTGATAGAAATTAGTGATAGGCTAGCCAGCATTATCCTTGCCCCAGGAATGCGCAATCTCCCGTGCAATTTCGGCCCCGCGTTCAGCCAAAACGCTGCGAGGTTCGCCAAGATACGAGGCCGTGAATGCCAAAGGACTAGGCTGGAAGCCGGGATCGAACTCCTCAATGCGCCCCAAAGATAGCAAGCCCGACGCCAACGCCTGAGGATAGGGCCCGACCGCAATCCCTGCCGCAATCATCTGCAAACTGGCCGAAAGCGACGCCGATGAATAGATCCGCACGTTGGGTCCGATGCGCCGCGACAACTCAGCCATCAACTCGCGATAGGGGCGTGTTTTTGCGGCATATGAGATCACCGGGATCGCTTGCAAATCGACAGGCCCGCTACCTTTCGCCTTGTACCAATGCAGATCAAATTTGGGCAGATCAACGTTTTCCACAGTAAATTCTGAAACCGGCCCCATCAAGAACGCCAGGTCAATATCCTGTTGTAACAAGCTGTTACGCAGATTTCCGGAAATATCGACCGTCAGATCAATGTTCACACGTGGATATTCGTTGCTGAATGCTTTCAGAAATTCCGGCAACCAGGCCTGTGCAATTGTCTCGGACGATCCGATCCGAAACAGCCCTTCGATCTTGGACGGGTTGGCGACGCGCTTTACGATCTCTTCCTGCACAAACAGCATTTGTTCGGCGTAGCCCAATAGCATCGTCCCCGATTTGGTCAATGCCACACCCTTTGGCGTGCGCTCGAACAAAACGACGCCAAGTTCGCTTTCTAATGTGCTGACGCGGGTGGAAATTGCCGGTTGTGACAGGCTCAGTTGTTCTGACGCGCGGCGAAACCCGCCCAACCGGGCGACCCAATAGAACGTCTTCAACTGCTCGAACGTCATTGTGCTACTCCCGCCGTATTTGATTTGGGCAATTCCGCTGGACAGCACCCGCGCTTGCGCTCAGTTTCGCCCCTGTCACCCACGTTCGAGGACCACGAGATGCAATTCAATACCGAAAATAGCTCCTTCAACTTTGAGGTCGAGCATTTGATCGTTGCGGGCTGGACCGGACGTGATGCGAAAGCCGTGCAACACCACATCGACGAACTGGCGGCAATCGGGGTTGCGCCACCGTCGAAGGTGCCCTTGTTCTACCGTGTCTCGAACGACCTTTTGACCACCGACCCGCTCATCGAAGTGCTGGGGGATGCGTCGTCTGGCGAAGCTGAACCTATGATTGTGCGACACGGCAGGACGCTTTGGTTGGGCCTTGGCTCGGATCACACCGACCGCCAGCTTGAGGCGACGTCTGTAGCCGCCTCAAAGCAAATCTGTGCCAAGCCCTGCGCTGCAACGCTTTGGGATTACGCCAGGGTTGCGGATCGTTTGGAGACCATCACCATTCAATCCTGGATCCACGAAAACGGCGACTGGGTTCTCTATCAGGACGGGCATCTCGGTCAGATCAGGCCGCTGGAGGCGCTTATCACCGCCATCGATCTCCAAGCTGGCTCGGCGATGTTGTGCGGAACCTTCGCGGCTATCGGCGGCGTTCGCGCCGCCTCAAGGTTTCGCGCCACCATGCAAGATCCGGCGACGGGCGCGGAAATCAGCTTTGAGTACGAGGCACGTTCGCTGCCCGTCGTAAGCTAAGAACGACGATAGCTAAGAAAGGCGGACGACTTAAAGCGCGCGCAAAATGGATTGCAGCTCTGGCTCGTCGACCATATTCGCAGCCTCGCCCTGGCTGACCCATTTGCGCTCGCGTTGATCTGCTTCAGGAAACTCGTCACGTATTTCTTCGACGATCAGAGGGAAAACCATTGTTTTCACAGGAATATCCAGACCGTCATCAAGCGATTTTCGATAGGTATAGTGCCCAATGGCTTCGTCGCTCATACTGCCCTTCGACACGCCCGCTTCTTCCCAAGCTTCCTGTTTGGCAGCCTCGGGGTCGTTCAGGCCATCAATCGGCCACCCCTTTGGGATGATCCAACGACCAGTGTCGCGACTTGTGATCAATAGGATCTTATTGGCCTTGCCGTCACGCCGATAACAGAGCGCCGCAACCTGCAGGCGCGTTGGGCCGTGTAGCCATGGCCAGACGTATGCGTCCCATGCCCCTTTAAGGCGTTCTAGCATCAAAAATTCTACCTCAGGATGTTTTTCTTTTTGTTGACTGACATTACCTCAAAGTTTGTAAGAAGGCAATTTTCGCTCAGAACCAATCAATTGCGATGGATAGACAGCCCCGTAACTGGCATGCGAAGACAAACGTCAAACCACACAAACTGGGGGTGTTGCGTATCATGCCGCGCTTTTCTGCAAATCTTGGGTTTCTCTGGACTGACCTGTCCTTGCCAAGGGCGATCATTGCCGCCCACGCCGCCGGCTTCGTCGCCGTCGAATGCCACTGGCCCTATGAAACCCCGCCCGAAGATGTGCTGTCGGCCCTTGATGCGACTGGGCTTCCAATGCTGGGATTAAATACTTCGCGCGGCGATAC
>Ga0075467_10004170_pt1 | contig 10813 bp, 13 predicted proteins | sample DEB08_DNA_9_FD_75067 | JGI IMG/M metagenome (GOLD analysis project Ga0075467, IMG submission 75067) | Aqueous microbial communities from the Delaware River and Bay under freshwater to marine salinity gradient to study organic matter... | ecosystem: Environmental > Aquatic > Marine > Coastal ...
CCGGATGGCACGCGGCGGGTGAACACGCCCGATCTGGGCGGGCGCGTCACCCCCTATGTGTTTGAGGCCGTGGCCGCCTATCTGGGCATCGCTGCGCGGCATGGGTTGGACCCGAACCAAATGGCGCTGTCCTTTGTGCGCAACCGCCCGTTCCCAGTGATCCCGATCATCGGTGCGTCCAGCCTTGACCAGTTGCGGGTTAATATTGGTGCGGCAGATCTTATGTTGTCGGATGAAGTTTTGGGCGAAATTGACGCGGCACACCGCGCCTTTCCGCGGCCATTTTGACATGCAGCTTTTTTGGCGGGCGGCGGTCTTGGCGCTGGGGTTGGCAGGGTGCCAGTTGGGCGGCACTGATGCGCCCCCGAGCGACATTGCGGCCCCCAGTGCCATTGCGGGGCCAGAGGTTGAGGTGACCACCTTGGCCCCGATGGGCAGTGCGCAAGCGGTGGTTGATGCGGCCGCAGAGCCTAAGCCATCGGGCGCGCCCGATGTGGCACCCGAGGCCAAGCCAGAGGTGAAACCTGTGCCGCCGGCACCCGTAATCGTTAAATCGGCCAGCCAGATTGCCTGTGAAAAGCGTGGTGGCATCCTTGTTTCTGTTGGCCGGTCAGGTGCTGTGACTTGCCAAATGCCGACACGCGACGGGCGCAAGCAATGCCGCAGGGAAAGCGATTGTGACGGCGTTTGCCTTGCACGATCAAACAGTTGCGCCCCGGTGAAGCCGCTTTTGGGCTGCCACGAGATTCTGCAAAACGATGGGCTGAGGGTAGAGCTGTGCATCGACTGATCGCCTTTGCTTTGTTAGCAGCATGTGCGGTCACGCCTGCGTCGGTGGTGGGATACCGTTATTCGGGCAAACAGATTTATTCAAATGCAGTGCTGGAAAATGACAAGCTGGTGGGGCGCTGGGTGCAGGTGGCCGAATTTGCGGCGCAGGGTGCGCCCGCCTGCAAACCGGGCGGGGCCGAGATTTCACGTGGCGCTGCGGGGCTAACGCTGGCAGCTAACCTGTGTCTTGGCGGGCAAAAGGTTGGGTTTTCGGGACCGCTTGCGATGGCCGGGCCGGGCCGCTTTACCCCGCCAAAGGGTGAGGTGTGGTGGGTGCTTTGGGCCGATGTCGGCTACCGCACGCTGGTGATTGGCACGCCGTCGGGACGGTTTGGGTTTATCTTGAACAAGGGTGCGGATCTGCCCGCCGACCGGATGCGCGCAGCGCGTGAAGTGCTGGAGTGGAATGGCTATGATCTGGCGCGGCTGCGCTAGGGGGTGTGCAAAAGGACAGTTGGCTTTTCGCGCATTTTGCAGCATGTGTTTTGCAAGATTGTATTGGAATTTGGGGTACGTGAATGGCGCGGGTTGAATGGCCGACTTTGGGGCTGCTGGTTGTGACCTATGCGATATGGCTGATTGCGACCAGTGGGGTCTATGCGTGGTCGCCCTCTGTTGGAATTATCGTGACAGGCATAGCGATTACGCAGTTTTCCTCGCTGCAACACGAGGCGTTGCATGGCCATCCGTTCCGCAAACGCTGGCTGAATGAGGCGTTGGTGGCCCCTGCCTTGACGCTGACCGTGCCTTATGGTCGCTTTCGTGATACGCATTTGGCGCACCATCACGACCCGATTTTGACCGACCCTTATGATGACCCTGAAAGCAATTACTTTGACCCTAGCGTCTGGGCACGCTTACCAAGGGTTTTGCAAGCGCTGTTTCGGGCCAATAACACGCTGCTGGGGCGGATTGTGTTGGGGCCGCTGATTGGCAATGCGATGTGGTTGCAAAGCGAAGCGCGGTTGTTCGGCCAGAACGCCCCCAGTGTGCGGCGCGATTGGTCATTGCATGCGCTAGGCTTGGTTCCGGTGGTGGCGTGGCTGTGGTGGGCGGCAATGCCGTTTTGGGGCTATTTGCTGGCAGCGTGGATTGGCCATGGATTGCTAAAAATTCGCACGTTTTTGGAACATCGCGCGCATCAGGACCCCTTTGCGCGCACCGCGATTGTTGAGGATCGCGGACCACTTTCCTTATTGTTTTTGAACAATAATTTCCATTCTGTGCATCATCGCCACCCCGGCGTGCCATGGTACCGCTTGCCCCAGACCTATGTTGCCAATCGCGAGGGGTTTTTAGCGCGTAATGGCGGGTATTCCTATGCAAGCTATGCGCAGGTGTTCCGCGAATATGGTGTGCGGGCCAAAGATCCGGTGCCGCATCCGCTTTACCCCGCTGCAGACCGGCTCGACAGTCGTTAACCTGCGTGCGATGAGGTGGCATGGAACTTTGGGTTATCGCCACCGTTGCGGCTGCCGCCGTACAAACCATCCGCTTTATGCTGCAAAAGCGGCTGAAGGGGATTGGGCTGTCGACGGGCGGGGCCACGTTTTCGCGGTTTTTGTTTGCTGTGCCGCTGGCCTGTTTCGGGGTCGCGGTTTTGGTGGGGCTGTACGGGTATAGCGTTCCGCCGCTTGGACTGACCTTTTGGGGTTTTGCGATTGCGGGCGGGGTGGGGCAGATCATTGCCACGTTCTGCACTGTCGCGCTGTTTTCAGAACGCAGTTTTGCCGTGGGCATCGCCTTCACCAAAACCGAAACCGTACAGGTTGCGCTGTTTTCTGCGGTGTTTTTGGCCGAAGCGGTGTCTGGCCTTGGGGTGGTTGCGATTTTGATCGGGCTGGCTGGGGTTTTACTGTTATCGCGCCCGCCGGATGGGTGGATTGCGGGAAAAATCTTGAACCGCGCCACGGTGCTTGGTCTGCTGGCGGGCGCGTTTTTTGGGGTGTCGGCGATTGGCTACCGTGGGGCGACGCTGGAGATTGCCAATGATGACGCGCTGTTTCGGGCTATGCTGGCGCTGGCCTGCGTGACGGCGTTTCAGTCGGTTGCGATGGCGCTTTGGTTGCGCTGGCGCGAGGCGGGCGAGGTGACACGCGTGCTGGGGGCGTGGCGTGCGACCCTGCCGGTGGGCGTGACGGGGGTGTTGGGATCACTGGGGTGGTTCACGGCTTTCGCACTGCAAAACGCGGCCTATGTAAGGTCGGTTGGGCAGGTGGAGCTGATCTTTTCGATCCTCGTGTCCATGCTGGTGTTTGGCGAAAAACCCAAAGCGCGTGAGGTGCTGGGGATGGCGTTGCTGGTCGTGTCAATCGTGCTTATCGTGGCGGTTGCCTAAAGCAGGCGGCGAAACTGCGGGCGGGTGCCGGAATTGTCAAAAAACGGCACACCCTCGGGCGGCAGGCCTGCGCGCAGAACGGCTGCGACCTCGGCCAACACCACCTCGGTGATAAAGGGGAGATCAAGGCTGCGGGTTTGGGCGAGGTCGATCCAATGCAGATGCGACAGCTCATCCGACGCGGCGCTGAAGTCATCAATATCGCCTGCGACTTGCGTGGCAGGCGCAAGGAAAAACCGGGCGTCAAAGCGGCGTGGGCGGCCGGGTGGGGTGATGGCGCGAAAGATAAATTCCATCGCACCTGCGGCGGGCACCAAGCCGCGCGCCGCAAAACCGGCCCAATCATGGCCTTCGTCGGCTGGCGGGGCGGCCCAAGCGCCGGGGATGCCCAAGGCCAAGCCGGTTTCTTCCCACAACTCGCGGATTGCGGCGGCGGCGAGGGTTTGGGCGGCAATCGATGCATCCACCGCCAATCGCGCCGCACAGCCCGTGGGCAAGTCTGCGGCCAGCACAACATCTGCATCGGCGGCATCAACGGCCCCGCCGGGAAAGACATATTTCGACGGCATAAAGGCCGCCTTGGCGCCGCGCTGGCCCATCAGAACTTGGGGCGCGCCATCTGGTCCTTTGCGCCACAGCACGACTGTCGCGGCATGGCGAAGGGCGGTTTTATCAACCTCTGCCATCACGGTGTCAGGCCTTTTTACCAAAGCCGTGCATCTCTTTGGCCCATTGCATCGCGACCACGGCCCCTTTCAGGCGTGGCAGCAAGAACAGGGACAAAGCGACAGTGCCGATGGAAAACCCCGTGGCCAAGATCCAAGGATCGGGGCGAAAAGCGGTGAAGACCCACAGGATTGTCGGTGCCATCAGGTGGCCCACGATCAGAATCGTCAGATAGGCCGGGCCATCATCGGCGCGGTGGTGAAACAGCTCTTGGTGACACACCGGGCAACTGTCGCGCACGGTCAGATAGCCGCGCATCATTGGACCCGACCCACAGTTGGGGCAGCGGCAGCGCCAGCCCCGACGCAAGGCTTGGCCCACAGGGCGCTCTTGGTCCACCGACATGGTTTCGTTGGCAAGGGTTTGATTGGGCATTCACATGGTCCTGACAGCTTGTGCGCGGGCAAGGTCGTGCCGCGCGAAGCCTTGTTGATATCCGGTCTTGGCGGAAATGTAGAGGGGAAGATCGCCCTTGCGGCGTGATGCCGCAAATAATTTGGTCAGCTGCAGAACGCTGCTGCAATAAAACTTTGGTGCCAAGCGACGGAAACCCCGCGTTGCCCCGTTTGACTGTACATGAAGGCGGGTAAGACAGCCCGCCATAACAGACCGGAGTTTGAGCATGAGCACGAAAACAATTCTGAGCGCGGTAACTTTGGCGGCTATGGTCGCGGCGAGCTTTTCCACCATCGCACAGGCCGATGCGGGCGGGCATGGCGGCGACCGGATGGGGCGGATGTTTGTCTTTGAAGAGATGGATGCGAATGCCGATGGCAAAGTGACCAAGGACGAGATCACGGCCTTTCACGCGGCAAAAATCGCGGCGATGGATACGGACAAGGACGGAAACCTGTCTGAAGCCGAGCTGATCGCTGCACAGGCCCAGCGTAAAGCCGAGCGTGAGACGACGCGTGAAACAAAGATGGTCAAGCGGATGATGGAAAAGCGCGATGCTAATAAGGACGGCGTTCTGTCGCTGGAAGAGATGACGCCTCCGGCGGGTCGGGGCGACAAGATGTTTGACCGTGCCGATACCGATGGTGATGGCGCGATTTCCAAGGCTGAAGCCGATGTAATGGCTGAGAAGATGGCCGCGCGCGGCAAAAATCGGGATGGTGAACATCGCGGCGGCAAGCATGGGCATGACAAGCGCGACGACGGTTAAAACGTAGGCCCCCCACTTGGCGACAGGTGGGGGGCGGGATTGAAGTTGGACGTGCCGCCAGATACTGCCGCTAGGATGACCATGCCCTTTGACGCCGCCTCTGATACGCCCGACGAGGCCTTATTGGTGCTTTATGCCAATGGGGATCGGGCGGCTGCGCAGGAATTGGCGGCGCGGCATTTGCCACGCGTTTTGGGCTTTGCTACCCGCATGCTGGCGGGAGATCGGGCCGAGGCCGAGGATGTCGCCCAAGAAGCGATGTTGCGGTTATGGCACGTGGCACCCGACTGGCGGACGGGCGAGGCCAAGGTGTCGACCTGGCTTTACCGTGTGGTGGCCAATCTGTGCACGGACCGGCTGCGGGGCAAAAAACGCAGGCGAGCCGTGGGTTTGGACGATGCGCCCGATGTGGCCGATGACACGCAAGGGGTTGAGGCGGTGTTGGTGGATGGCGACCGAATGGCTGCGTTGAATGCGGCGTTGGACGAGTTGCCGGACCGGCAGCGCCAAGCGGTTGTTCTGCGCCATATTGAAGGGTTGTCGAACCCCGAGATTGCCGAGGTGATGGACATCGGGGTGGAAGCGGTTGAAAGTTTGACGGCGCGGGGCAAGCGGGCTTTGACCCAAGCAATGGCCGGGCGCCGGGAGGAATTGGGATATGAGGAAGGAAGCTGAGATGCAAGACAGCGATCTGGACGATCTTTTTGGGCAAGCGCGCCAGCCTGTTGCGGTGCCTGCGGCCTTGATGGCGCGGGTGTTGTCGGATGCGGATGCGTTGCAGCCTGTCGCCACCGTCCGCCCAGGGAAATCCGGGGTTTTGGCCGGGCTTTGGCAAGGGTTTTGGGCGGGTATTGGCGGTTTTGGTGGGCTGGCGGGCCTGTCGACGGCGGCGATGGCCGGGCTTTGGATTGGCTTTTCCCAGCCGACGGCATTGGTGGCGGTAACGGATGCCTTTTTGCCGGTGCATGTGGTTGCTGAAGCCTACAACATCCTGCCCGGCTTTGACGAATTTCTGGACGAAGGATAAATCATGACCAACGACCCCAGTTTGCCCACGCCGCCAAAGCCGCCCTTTCGCTGGGGGCGGGTGGTTTTATTTACCTCTCTGGCACTGAATTTGGCCGTGGCAGGCGTGGTGGGGGGTGCGGTTTTGGGGCGGTTTGGCCCGGACCGGCATGACATTGCCGCGCGCGATATTGGTCTTGGCTTGTTTTCCGAGGCGCTCAGCCCGGAGGATCGCAAAGCCTTGCGCCGCGCCTATGTGCAGGCAAACCCTGATAGGCGTGCGGACCGCCAGAACATGCGCGATGATCTGCAAACCGTGCTAACCGCCTTGCGGGCAGAGCCCTTTGACGTGGATACGTTGCGCCAAGCGCTAGAGACAGGGGCGGGGCGGATTATGGAGCGGCAAAAACGGGGGCAGGCCATTGTTCTGGACCATTTGGCGAAAATGACACCAACCGCGCGCGCCGAGGTGGCAGATCGGCTGGAAGAGACACTGAAACGCCGAGGCCGTCGGCCACAGCCGCCGCGCGACGAAAACTGAACCGTCAGGCCGCTGATTTGCTGATTGTGACTTGATTGCGGCCTGCGGATTTTGCCACCAGTAACGCCTGATCTGCCTGATCAATCACCGAAGCCACGGGCTGTTCGACCCATCCGGTTTTAACATCTCCAATCGCGAGGCCAATCGAGGCAGTCAAGGCCAGCGGCGCAAAGCCGGGAATATCAAAAGGCATATCTTGGACCGCACGGCACAGGCGTTCGGCGATGGGCCGCGCCATGGATAAATCCGCCTCGGGGAGGGCGATCAAAAACTCCTCTCCGCCAATCCGGGCCAACAGGTCGCCGTGGCGGATATTGGCGGCCATGCGGCGCGCTACCTCGGTTAGCACAGCGTCGCCTGCGGGGTGGCCAAAGCGGTCATTCACATCCTTGAACCGATCCAGATCGACAACCATCACGGCAAAGGGTTGCCCTGTGGTTTGCGCCTCTGCTGCAATTTCAGCCAGTTTGCTGACAGCATAGCGGCGGTTGAAAAGCCCGGTCAGCGGGTCAATTACCGCCAGCCGCAAGCCATCCCGAACCGAAGCGCGCAGCGTATCCGTTGCGCGCTTGCGTTCCAGCAACCGTGTGATCCGCAATCCAAATTCGCGCGGGTCATCGGTTGCGCTGACCACATCATTGGCGCCTAGATCAAAGGCCATAGCGCTTTCAGCGCTGCCCCGGCTGTGTTTGACAATGCAAATCGCGGCATGGCGTGTTGGGGCGCGACTGCGCAATTCCGACATCAGGCGCAGACCGCCGATGGGCTCGGCCAGATCATATTCAATGACAAACACATCGGGTGCGGGCGTTATCGCCGTATTGGACAAGGCCGCCTCACGCGATATTACCATCATCTTGTCGGGCAATTGGCCGCCCAGATCGCGCCGCCAGCGCAATGCCGTTTCGGGACGGTGGGACACCAGAGCAATTGTACCAAGACGTTGAAACCCCGCCACAGGCTCGGCAAAGCCAAGCGCGCGAATAGGGGCACCGCCGCTTTCCAGCTCGGCAATCGCCTCGTGTTCGCGCAGCAGGTTGCGCAGACGGGCAAGCAAGGTTTGGTCATCCACCGATTTTGTCAAATAATCATCTGCCCCTGCCGCAAGTGCGCCAAGCCGAGAGGCGGCATCATCCTCGGCCGAAAAGACGACGACAGGGATCGCGGCCGTCGCAGGGTCGGCCCGCAAGCGGCGCAGCACCTCGGTTCCTGGCATGTCGGGCAACACCAAATCCAGCAAGATCAGATCGGGCTTTGCCTGCCGGGCCATCAGCAGACAGCCTTCGCCATCAGCCGCCAGAATGGGGGCATAACAGGCAGCGCCAAGCTTGACCTTGTAGACGATGCGATTGGTAGCAACATCATCCACAATTAAAATTTTGCCAGACATTTTAGTGACCTTACACTCGAATAAACAACGGTATGGTTATCATTGCGGTGATTTGGTTAAGAAACCCTTTCCAATTTGAGGTTAAACTCCACAAACAAGTAGCGACCGGGTAATTTGCCCCCCAAAACGAGAGAAAGTCCGCTGATGAATAAGCAAGAAAACGCCGAGACAATTGCTTTGCAAGCCTTGGGCTGGCTGGTCGGCAAAGAGGATTTGCTTTCTGTGTTTTTGGGGGCAACGGGCGCTACGGTGGGGGATTTGGCGACAAGTGCCAAACAGCCTGCTTTTCTGGGATCTGTGCTGGATTTTCTGGTGATGGACGATGCATGGGTGATCGCGTTTTGTGATGCGACGAACCTTCCGTATCAAGCCCCCATGCAGGCCCGCGCGGCTTTGCCCGGTGGCGAACAGATCAATTGGACATGACATTGCTTTTAGCTTCGGCTTTGGCCATCGTGGGGGCAACAAAGGCATGGGGGACGCGTGATGATTGACGGTGTGGTGTTTGACAAGGATGGGACTTTGTTTGATTTTCGCCAAAGCTGGGGGGGGTGGGCTGCCCGGATGTTGGCGCAGCTGGCCCAAGACCCGCCGCATGCGGTCACGCTTGCCACGGCCATTGGCTATTATCCCGACAGTCAGGATTTTCACCCCGAAAGCCCTGTGATTGCCGCCACAGCAGACGAGATTGCGGCAGCCTTGTTGCCGCATTTGCCGGGGCAAACCCACGCTGCCCTTGCCGCCCGGTTGAACGCGCTGGCGCAAGACGCGGTGATGGCGCCCGCGGTTCCGTTGCGTCCGGTTCTGGGTGCGCTGCGCGACCGGGGGTTAAGGTTGGGGGTGGCCACCAATGATACCGAAAGCCCGGCGCGCGCGCATCTTGCGGCCCATGGGGTGCTGGATTTGTTCGACTTTATCGCAGGCTGCGATTCAGGACATGGGGCGAAACCGGGGCCGGGGATGTGCCTTGCTTTTGCGCGCAAAACAGCGATTGACCCGACCCGTGTCGTGATGGTGGGTGACAGTACCCACGATCTGATCGCAGGGCGCGCGGCCGGTATGCATTGCGTCGCCGTGTTGACCGGGATCGCCAAAACCGCAGAGCTGGCACCCCATGCCGATGCGGTTTTGCCCGATATTGCGGCTTTGGGCGCGTGGATCGACGGGCTGACCACCGCGCAATAGCAAGCGTGTGTCAAAAACGACACCTTTGTGTCGTCGGCTGGGTGTTCAATGCGGCCCTCCATCGGTCATGATCTGGTAAAGCAGATTTACGGAGAGTTTCCATGACCGAAGAAGCTGGACGTCGCCGCAGGGCGGGGGGGCGCGCAGGCAACAAGGTGCGCGCGGGCACGGCCGCGGTGGACCAAATGCCATGGCGGTTGCCCATCAATCCTGACCGGCCAGTGGAGCCCTTGGACGACGAAGGTGTGCAGGCCATTCATCGGTCAGCCATGCGGATATTGTCCGAGATCGGGATCGAGTTTCTGAACCCCGATGCCGTTGCCATTTTGAAAAAGGCAGGGTGTGTGGTGAACGGCGAAAACGTCCGGATGGACGAAGATTTCGTCATGGAAATGCTGGGCCACGCGCCCGAAACCTTTACCATCACCCCGCGTAATCCGGACCGAGAGTTGATTATCGGCGGCAAGCATATGGTGTTTGTCAACGTCTCCAGCCCGCCCAATGCGTGGGATATGGAGCGGGGCAAACGGTCCGGTGACTTTGAGACATTCAAAGAGTTTATGAAGCTGACGCAGTATTTCAACTGCATCCATATCGCGGGTGGCTATCCGGTAGAGCCGATCGATATTCACCCTGCGGTGCGGCATCTGGACTGTTTGTATGAAAAGCTAACGATCACCGATAAGGTGGTGCATGCCTATTCGCTTGGGGCCGAGCGGGTGGAGGATGTGATGGAAATGACCCGGCTGGCAGGGGGACTGTCACATGCCGAGTTTGATGCCAAGCCGCGGATGTATACCAATATCAACTCGGTCAGCCCCCTGAAGCATGATTATCCGATGCTGGACGGGGCGATGAGGTTGGCGAAACGGGGGCAGCCGGTGGTGGTGACGCCGTTCACGCTGGCCGGCGCGATGGCTCCGGTGACGATGGCGGGGGCGGTGGCGCTGAGTATTGCCGAGGCACTGGCTGCGATTGCCTTGCTTCAGTATATCAACCCCGGCTGTCCGGTCGCGATTGGGACGTTTACCAGCAATGTCGATATGAAATCGGGCGCTCCGGCATTCGGGACGCCGGAATATATGCGCGCCACGCAGATGACGGGCCAGATGGCGCGGTTTTATAAGCTGCCGTTGCGGTCATCGGGGGTTTGTGCGGCCAATGTTCCGGATGGGCAGGCGATGTGGGAGACATCGAACAGCCTATGGGCTGCGGTTCAGAGTGGAACCAATATGGTCTATCATGCCGCGGGTTGGCTGGAAGGGGGGCTGATTGCATCCCCGGAGAAGTTCATCATGGATTGCGAAGTCCTGCAGATGATTCAGCGTTATTTTGAAGAGGCAACCTTTGCCACGCGGGATGAGGATCTTGCCTTTGAAGCGATCAAAGAGGTGGGTGCGGGGGGGCATTATTTCGGCTGCCAGCACACCCAAGATCGCTATCAGGACGCTTTTTATGCACCGATGGTATCAGACTGGCGCAATTATGAGGCTTGGGAGCAGGATGGGGCGGTTTGGACCCATGAGCGGGCGCATCGCATTTTCAAACAGATCATGGCCGAGTTCGAGCCACCTGAAATGAACGGCGACCACCGCGAGGATTTGGCCCGTTTTGTGGCCAAACGGAAACAAG
>Ga0075467_10004171_pt1 | contig 10809 bp, 10 predicted proteins | sample DEB08_DNA_9_FD_75067 | JGI IMG/M metagenome (GOLD analysis project Ga0075467, IMG submission 75067) | Aqueous microbial communities from the Delaware River and Bay under freshwater to marine salinity gradient to study organic matter... | ecosystem: Environmental > Aquatic > Marine > Coastal ...
CGTTTGCTGCGGGATGGACCCGGGGTCCGCTCAGCGGGCAAGGTTCTAACCGTGGAAGCCCCAAAGGTGCGGCGTGACGCTAAGCAAATTGCAGAACGGTTCCGGCTTAGCGGAAGCAGGCCTAAGGACCGGGCTAGGGTCTTTTGTGACGTTTACATTTCACTATCTTAAACGCACTCGCGTCAAATGCCCGATATCTGTGCTCTGATCAGGGTCATTCGCCTACGATCACGGTAAGGCTGCCCTCGTCTGTCGCAAATCGGTCGGAAACGGAAACGCGCAGCCGCACCTCTCCTGCAAATCCCGGAGCCGGGGTATAGATCCATTCGCCTCCCTCGGGATGCAGTTGGCCCGCCTCCGGCCCCTCGATGAAGGCGTATAAAACACCCTGAAGCTCTGGACCGGGCGTCAGCGAAATTGGCTGATACGACGTGGTCGTCACTGTCTGATCCGTCGCTCGCGGGGGCTCCTCGCCCACCCGGACGAAGACCCCTTGTGCATAGCTGTAAAACGACCCGGCCGGCACCTCTTTCAGGGCTAGGGCTCGCAACATGTACCAATCGCCGGGCTGTGGATCGGGATCAATGAAGGTGGTCCCGGTGATCAGCGCATCTTTGTTCAGGGGGACAAAATTGGTGCTGCCGTCTACCGCTCGGTAGACCCGGTAGCCTTGAACATCGAGATCAGCCGAAGCGGTCCAAGACACTTCCACCCCCGCGCCCGTAGCACGGGCGATCACCTTGCGGGCAGGGGCGGTCGGAAAGGCGCGGCTGGTCGGGTCGCCCATCAAGTTCACCCAGATAGAGTTACGCCACAGGTACTGCCCGGTCGGAAAATAATCCATGACCTCGCGGTAGGGGCCCACCACCGTCCCATTGTTGACGGTGCGCATGTGGACCTCGCCAATGCTGCGGCCAAGCGCCATGGGATGCAGCACCCAGGCCGGCCGCCCGCCCCACCCGCTGGCGATTGTGTACCAGGGCTGAGCCAGCATCGCGGAGATCTGGTTGCCGCGCCGGTTGAAGCGCTGCTTTCCACTACCAAAGTTGATCGTGAAGATCGCCTTGTTGGCGAACTCTGGGTAACGTGCGGCGTCCGCGCTGCCGAAATCCACCCCCCAGAGCCAGGGCTGCGCCTCGCCTGCATCGTGATGCCCGCCCACTGTCACCGCCTCTGGCCCGACGATGTTGCGTAAGGCATTGCGCTCAACTTGCAGATAGCCCGTCCCGCCGTATGCTTCACGAAGGTCGCCAAGCAGGCCCTGACGCCAGTGATGGTTCTTGTCGAAATAGGCAGCCAGAAGCCGGATCTCGCGATCCCCGTCGCCACCGCTTAGATTGGCCATGTCAATGCGACCGACCTGCATCTCGATGGTGTCGCTGGGCACTTGGTTGGGCAACAGGATGCCCGCGCGGTTGTCCTGCCACTTCCCGTCCATCTCGGCATAAAAGAGGTCGGTTGGATGTGCGACAGGTGCGTGCCCGTCGGGCGCGGCGCGGCCGCTCTGCACCACCGGCACATGGCCTATCAGGATCAGTGCATGGCGGCCGAAGGGATCGACGAAATATTGCTTCTGGACCCATGATCTGAGCGCCCAGGCGCGGTCGAGGTTGGCCACCGGATCGCGGTCGTCTCCGCGCGGAGTGTTGTGGCGGATTACCCGCCAGCCGTCGCCCACCAGATCCATCGCGAAGCGGTCGAGACGCGCGGCGAGGGGGGCGGCGAGCGTATCGTCGACCACAAGAAGTGCTGTGCCGCGGGTCTCCTCGGCCGGGACCTCGGTGCCGGCGACCCAGTAGCCCACATCGACGACGTCGCGGGCGCTGCGCAGCACTTGATATTCAAAGGCCGTGCCCGGGCGGATCGTATCGTCGGTAAAGCGCATGACCGGCCCCAGCGCGGGGGCAAGCGGCCGCCACGATCCCGGCCCGCTCTCCCCAAGCCGCCGCCGATTGACGGCGACATTGCCGACCCGCGGCGGATTGACGGTGGCCCAGCTGAGCTGCACCGCGCGGCCGTTGGGGTCTATCACGGCTTCCAGCGGGAGGGGTTCTTCGACTGAAGTCTGGGCGATGACAGAACTTGCGATGCTGAGCGCAAACGCCAGAAGGATCGTAGCGCCGTTCCAGCCCGCCTCTGATCGAAGCAACATAACCATATCCCGCATTTACTCCAGCCTCGCAGTCCCCTCAAGGGCTTGACGCGCTGTTCGCACCGACACATCAAAAAAGCGCGCCGCCGATCGGCGCCTCTCTTGCTTGTTCTGGTGGCGCTGTCAGGGCGCCTTGTTTCCGCGCCGGACCACACGATGCCCAGATCGCCGAGACCAGCTACTGTGCTCGGTGAATCGGCAGGTCGTCGATCTTCGCCTCGATGCTGTCAAGCATCTGGAGATATTCCCGGCTTTCAATAGAGCCGAAACGGCCGTTGAAGTCCTCTTCAGACATGATTTGTGGAACGCCGTCGAATGGAATGATTACGTCGTTCTCCTCCTTGATCAGCGCTATCAGCGCCGGCCAATTCTCAGGAGGGGCGGACATCAGCCTGTTGGACAAGCGAATACCTGAGTTATTGGCAGCGATGTCGGTGAAATCGAAGCCGCCTGACTTAAGCGTGTCGAACAATTCCTTGAATTCCCCGACCGATGCGGCAAAACCACGGTTGCTGGCCGCCTGAAGGGCGGCGGCGGTGGTAAAATGGCGGCGACTGTCAATGCGGCCGTTGAAGGTCACGGCGGAACACTCTGTGCGCCATGGCCGCTTTTCAACAAAATCCTCTCCGGCAAGGCCGCCCACGACTAGGGTAAAGTCGCGCGCGCCGCAGACCCGCGTCAGTGCGAAGATAGCCGCCGTATAGGCATTGGCGAGATCGCCTGAGGTCGCGTCCTGGAGCGTGGCGGTAAGCGTGAAGAGCAGATAGGGCAGATAGCTACCTTCAGTCGGCAAAACACCATCATCCATCGCCTCGCGGATCATGACGTAATATCGATCTATCTCATCGGAGACCGGCATTTCGGCGCCGCGCAATGCCCCAAAGAGCCCTCGCATGACACCGTTCTTGCCCATTTCGGCGATATTGAGATCGAAGGAGACCTGGTCGTCCTGGATATCCATGCGCGAGGCAGCTTCGACCAAGGTCGTTCCAAAATCGTTTCCAAAGATCGCATTCCCGCCCAGCCGTCCGAGCTCACGGGCAAGACCAGGCGGCACACTCAAAGCGCCTACCTGGACGGCCCGTAGTACGACGCCGCCGTCGAAGGCCGGGACCGCCGCCGATACGTTAAGCCATCGCGATTGTCCCGTCCCGGGAACAGGGACCGATGCCTGACCGCTGACAAGTCCATCCTTAACCACGAAACTTCCGCGAAGCCCTGGAATAATGCGCGAAGCCACCCGGATGAGACTGTTGAGGTCGTCTTGGGTCATGATAAGACGTTCCGACTTCGCGCCGCCTGAGCCCGCCGCAACGCGCACCTCCCGGACAAAACTACGGGCAACGACGGCATCTTCGGGGGTCGGAGCGCCTGCATGCGCGACTGTCGGGCTGCCGTCCAGCACAAAGACCCACAGAGCCGCGCTACCGACAAGGGAGATAGTTACCAGTCCCCAAAATGCCCGGCGAAGAACCTTTCTCATTGCAAAACCATGCCTTTCTGATCGTACCCTCATCAGATATCAACCGTACCGTCTAGAGTGATGCGCTCATTATGAACGACTGCTTTGGGCGGCGGACTTACCCGCCGTTCAAGTTGCAGTCTTGCTTGAAACAGGCGGCCAAGCAAAATCTGGGCCAGTCCTGAAGTAAGAGACATTATTAGTGAAGAAACTCTGAGGTTTCAGTTTTATCAAACGCCCGTCGGGCTTTCCGATCATGGCAACATTTTCAATGAACCACGAATTCCAGCTTTCTTCATCACACAAATACTTCTTCAACAATTGACGAAATCTCGCAGGCGACATCGGTTCAGTACTGGCTTCGTCTCGCAGTTCAAGATGCAACAAAACCCCAGCAGTATTGTCGAAATGGACTATTTCAATAGCGCATCTCGGGTCGTTATTGATGCACTTTACGGAACTGGCATCTGTTGAACCAAGCAACCAAATAGCACCGTCTTCCCAAATAAACCACATAGGCGCATTCCGGGGCGCACCGTCTTTAGAAGCGGCCGCTAGGGTCGCTATGATTGGGAGGGCCAACACTTCTTCTGGGTCAAATGCACATGACTCCGAACCTAACCATGCCTGATTTGACTAACAAGAGAGAGCAACTCCGGCTTTGTTCGCCTACGCTATGGTCAAAGCCGACCTTCGCTGAAGTGTCCACCAATGACTGCCAACCCCAGCGGCCTCAAACCCGGCCATGGTGGTTGTCGCTCCCGGACAAGGTGGTTGACGCGCTACACCTAGCGATGAAAGTCCACTTTCCGGCAGCTCCACCTAACACGACAGGTGCGGCATCCACGCCTTCCGACCACGCAGCACGAAAATGAAACCAAACATCACCTCAAATACAGCACCCGGGAGCAACAGCGCCATCGACGCTTTTTCTAAACCGTTTGCCGAAGCGATCATCGCGGCGACAAGATAAAGATATCCCACGACACCCAAGCGGCCAAGCATGGGTGGAACGAGCTTCGACCCGATCAGCCAGCGACACATCGGTAAGCTGCCAATGCCGAGCCCAATCATACCAAGTTGGTAGAAGACGTCGCTTGTAATTGTGAAACCCAAGAAGCTGCTCTGAAATGCCATTGCACTTATGCCCAACAACACCCCTTCAGTGATACGGGCAACGAGGTAGATGTTCCCAGTGCGAGGCGTTGTTGTCGCGATCACTGGGCGCATCAGAAACCCGATTGTTATCACTGCGACTGAATTGCTGAGGCACATAAACAACCCAAGCCAATGTAATTCGCTTTCCAACAAGGCTTGCCCGCCGCCGAAGAGGGGAAATGCTGTTAAAATGCACAGACCAACGATCTGAAGTTTCAACGCGCTAGACATGAGCCGCCTCGTTCAAATGAAAGCCTGTGCCAGCATTTCGATGCGACTTGGTGTCTAACGCCACTGTGACAACTACGTTGCCTTTCTTGTGGCCGGTATCGACATGAGCATGCGCGGCAACCATCTGCGAAAAGTCAAAGGATCGGTCGATCACTGGATGGAAGTGACCGTCTGCGGTCAGCTCAACGACCTTGCGCAAGACCTCGATGGCCTCGGACGCGACTCCCCCGATCAGCCGTTTGCCGCGCAGTCGCGCCTTCAGCCAACCAAAGATCATGTCAGATGTATTGCCTGCGATCAGCAGCATGCGGCCGTTTGTGGCCAAAGCATGCTGCGCCTTCGACCAAGGGGCGGAGCCAACGGTGTCTACGACTACGTCGTACTGCAGGCCTTCCTCTGTGAAGTCTTCCGCGTTGTAGTCAATGACGCGGTCGGCCCCGATGGCACGAACTAGATCTGCATTTGCGGCGCTGCAAACGCCTGTGACGTCAGCCCCAAAGTGCTTGGCGATCTGCACGCAGGCCGACCCAACGGACCCTGATGCGCCGTTGATCAGAACGCGTTCCCTAGTGCGCAGTTTGCCTTTGTTGATCAGGAAATCGTAAGCGGTCGTGGCGCCGAAGGGGATGGCCGCCGCTTCGTCAAAGCTCAGGCCGTTTGGCTTTGCAACGATCTTTCCATCGGCCGGCATCACGATGTGTTCGGCATGTGCCCCAAAGCTGGCACCGGGAAATCCAATTACAGCATCCCCAGGTTTGAATGAGGTCACATCGACACCGACCGCTTCGATGATCCCTGATAACTCAGTCCCAAGAACTGGTTTTCGAGGCCCAGTTATCCCGAATACAAGACGCCCAATCAACGCCATGCCTGCGGGCATCGTCAGGCTCCGCGCCCGCCAGTCACCTGCGCTGACGGTGGTCGCGCACACACGGATGAGAACTTCGTTTGCTTTAGGCGTTGGGGTGGGCAGTTGTAGGCAGTTCAAAACGTCGGGGCTGCCGTATTTGGAATAGAAATAAGCATACATCTCAGGTTTTCCTTCAAACTGTCTGGAGTGTGGAATTGGGTTGGCTTGCGGTGCTGCGTAGTCCTCGGACCAGTAGCCAAAGGCCAAATCCGAGTTCCCAAACCGTCACGATGACAAGCAAGCCGATGATGGTGATATCTAGTGCCGCCACATCAGTGAACGTCAGCTCAACCAATCCTTGGATCAGGTAGCCGAACGCCCCGATAGACAGACCCCATCCAAGCAGGTGCGGTATCAGTTGGGATCGTAGGATGATCCAACCCAGCGCCAGCAAGTGCGCGCCAAAGAAAATCTGCCAGACGTATATCCCCAAGGCGTGGGCCTCGAAAAAAACTTGGGCAAAGGCCTGACTGTCGTTCGGTTCGAATGCCGTGGGTTGGGAAAGCAGCACATACGGCATGACCCAAAGAAGAAGATTGAACCCCATCACGACGATCATGCCCAACCGGGATATCATCGCGATCATGGCGAGCCGTGGGCTGACGCTGCGAAACATCTGGTAGAGGATGACCGTGATCGCAATCTCAAGCAGGATCATGGCGCTATCGGCAAGCACACCTAGCCTGAATAGCCCAAGTTGATCCAACAGGTTGGCGGCAGTGGTTGCGGCGTTTCCGGCCACGACTATCTGTGATGGCACATAGCCGATGCTGAAGCCGCCGCAGACGGCAATCGTGAGATATAGTGCGCCTGCAATGCGGGCATCTCTTGAGTTCAATGTGGTTAAATTGCTCTTCGTCATTACTTTTCCCTTCATGGGTCAAGGTGTGACCGCTGCGGTGCTGCCGGGCAGAAACGGAGTTAGTGTCTCTGCAAGATGATGTTGGATTGGGTTTAGGGTGCAGAGGCCCTTATGCGAATTGACCAATTCCTGTGCTTTGATATGCATATCTGCATGGATTGGCGGTCGGTAAAATTTGACTGGAACAAAGCGCGGGCTTTCTTAGTCACGGCGGAAGAGGGCTCGTTGTCTGCGGCCGCGCGGGCTTTGGGCATGGCCCAACCAACCCTTGGCCGTCAGGTTGATGGGTTGGAGCAAGAGTTAGGTATCGTTTTGTTTGAGCGGGTCGGTCGTGGCCTGACACTCACGCCAAGTGGTCTGGAACTGCTCGATCATGTCCGCGATATGGGCGAGGCCGCGGGCCGTGTCTCACTCACGGCGCTCGGTCAGTCTCAGGCGTTGGAAGGAACAATCTGCATCTCGGCCAGTGAAACCTATGCGACTGTGCTGCTCCCTGCGATCATCGCCAAGTTACGCCAGATGGAGCCTGGCATTAAGGTTGAGATTGTCGTCGCCAATCATGCCAGCGATCTTCGTCGCCGGGAGGCTGACATCGCGATCCGCAATTTTCGCCCAGCCGAACCCGACCTCGTCGCAAAGAAGATCGGCGATGCAGATGCGGTCCTTTATGCAACCCCAGGATATATCACCAAGATCGGCAATCCGACATTGCCTTACGATCTGCGCCATGCGGACTTCGTGAACATGGACCACGGCGGCATGATGCTTAAAGGCTTGAACTCGCTTGGGCTTGGTCTGACCGAGGCTAACTTCCCGCTGCTCACCGAGAGCTATCTGGTGATGTGGGAACTTGTGCGGCAAGGAGCAGCCATCGGCGTTCTGGACGCCTACATTGGGGATGCAGACCCAATCGTCCGCCGGGTGCTCCCTGATCTGGAACCGCTGGTTTTCCCGATATGGCTCGTTGCACACCGCGAATTGAGAACAAACCGCCGCATACGCTTAGTTTACGATTTTCTGGCTGAGGAGCTGAAGCGGACGTGAGCTCCAAAATAGTCCCAAGTGCAGCAACTCAATTTGTGGCTAAAACTGCATAGCCGGCAATCGCTGCGACGCAGAAACTTATCAGCGCCGGCTGCAAGCAGACCTTCGCTGCCGGCCGCCCGAAAGTCCGCTATGCCCAATGCGGACAATCCAGCGCCAATCAAACCTGAAAATTAGCTAGGTCACCAACCGTCCGAGAAAGACTTCGAATAGGATATTTATCCTCAAAATACGCACGCGGAAATCACAAAACATCACTTTGTGTGCGATGGAGCACAGAGGCCGTGCGTTCCGAGGGGTGGTCCGCTGCCTTGGTCCCGTGCATGCAACGCATCCTACGGCGTCGATCAGGCGCCCGCTCGACAAGATATCCCGGAGGCGATCGAATACGCCTCGAGCCAAAAGGACAATAAAATGAACGACAGATTTGCCAACGTTGCACCCGTGGCGCGCTCTCTTCTCGCACTCATCTTCATCATTGCCGGTGTGCAGAAAATCAGCGGCTATGCCGGCACCCAAGGCTACATGGAGATGATGGGCGTATCCGGCGCGCTTTTGCCGCTTGTTATCGCAGTTGAAGTACTTGGCGGACTAGCACTTCTTGTAGGTTTTCAAGCACGTCTCGCAGCCGTTCTGCTGGCCGGATTCACCGTGATCGCCGGTACGATCTTCCACCTGGTGCCCAGCTTTGAAATGGAAGCTATGGCAGCGCAAGGTGAAGTAATCCACTTCATGAAGAACCTCGCCATTACCGGCGGTCTCATCATGGTAATAATCTTCGGTGCTGGATCATGGTCGGCCGACAACCGTCGCTCGGGGGCGGCTATTTCTGCAGGATAATATTGACGGAATATTTGAATGGCGCGTCCGCCCGTAGCGGTGGGCGCGCCAGCCAACACATTTTGGGAGGATCAATTGCCTGACCATTATCCTTCGACCAAGCCGTGGCCCTCATGTCCAAGCCGGTGATGCATCCGCCTGGATCAGCTGGGTGATCGAACAAACTTTATTCAAAATGTGTTTTGGCGTCGAACGATACCATTGCTATGGATTGAGGCGCTCGCAATGAATGACCGCTCCGTCCCGCATTGCAGACTTGGGCCCGGCGCGGACGAGTAAGATGCCACCGCCTCTCTAGCCACACGGGCCAAAAAATGCGACATTGTGCCGTTCTGGCAATGCATGCTCGAACTATTCGGTAGAGGAGGATCTTATGGGTGAACTGACAACAAACGTAAGCTGGATCGCAGTTATAGTCGGGGCCATCGCGTCGTTTCTGTTAGGCTGGCTGTGGTATTCGGAGCGCCTGTTTGGCGAGAAATGGGCGGTAGGTGTAGGAGTGGAACTTGCCAAAGTCCACGCCAATGTTGGCGCGTTGGCGGCACAGATTGTCGGATTGTTTCTGATGAGCTGGTTTGTCAGCGTTGCGGCGGCATCGAACCTGTTGTTGACGGTCATCCTGGCGACATTAGCCTTTGTAATACTGGCGCAATCTGGAGCGATGTTCCGTGGGCAGTCGACCTATGCCCGCCTGGTTGATGCGGGCCATTGGATCGCATCTTTGGTGATCATGATCGTCGCTAACGCAATATTTTAGGCCCTTTCTGCAGCCCAGGCCGTGAAGGTTATCGAAGGACAGCTTCTTCCGCGTAACGATCGCTTGTTGTAATTTTTTTTCGGCACGAGGACTTCGCATTCTAGGTTTAAAAGGAACTGTCCGTGAATGGACGTTTCCGACCTGTCAGTACTCGGATCGGCAGGCATATAATTTCAAGGTCAGCTTTCTCACACCCGCAGAGCTGACATTGGTGCAAGATGCAGTGAATGGCAGCTTCGAGCCCAGAGCAGCCACACATCTTTCAACGGGCGTCCGCAAGACGTGTCAAAGCCACATTGCTTACAGGGTCTTTTTCTTGGACACATTGAATAGTTTGGGGCAAGCTGAAGCCTCTGGCGGTAGACGCCGAACGTCCCTAAACTTGCCAGAGATGCTCTCGGAACTATCTTTTGAGGAGGCAAATTATGGCCTAGTCTAGATATCAACAACGACTTGGAGGAATAATGCGACTTGTATCTCTTTGCGTGGCTTCGATGATGGCTGCTGCACCTGCGCTGGCGGAAGACGTGTCCTACTCGATTGATGGAGAGGCCTTTACTGGATACTGGGCCAAAGCTGACGCCCCCAAAGGTCTTGTTTTGATCATTCACGACTGGGATGGCATGACCGACTACGAGCGCCAGCGCGCGGATATGCTAGCGGAGATGGGCTACGATGCCTTTGTGCTCGACATGTTCGGCAACGATACACCGACCGAAACAATGGACCATCGCATTGCTGCGACCGGCGCACTTTATCAAGATCGAGATCGGATGAAGGCACTGGTGCAAGCTGGTGTCGAACAGGCGCAATCGCTGTCCAGCGTCGATGAAATGATAGTCACAGGTTACTGCTTTGGTGGTGCCGTCGCGCTTGAAATGGCACGGAGTGACATGTCGGATATGGCTAACGGTTACGCGACCTTCCATGGAGGTCTAACGACGCCAGAAGGCCAGTCCTGGAGCGGAGATGAGCCGCCCGTGCTCGTTCTACATGGTGGAGCCGATACCTCAATTACGATGCAAGACGTAGCTAGTTTCGCGACTGAACTGGAAGAGGCCGGCACGACCTACACGCTCGAAGTCTACTCAGGCGCTCCACATGCCTTCACGGTATTTGGCTCAAACCGTTACCAGGAACGTGCCGATGCGGCGAGCTGGGAAGCGTTTTCAACGTTCCTGAGTGAGCACGTCTCAGGCTAGTTGAATTGCAAATTTGGCGCACCCTGTTTGTGTTATATAGGGTGCGCCGCTGTCCGATGTCATCTTCGCAAGTTTCGCTCACATGCAGTGTTCCTAGACGGCCGGATTGTCCCGCAACTCGGCAATAGACCCCCTCGGACCTCGCTGCGGTCGCGACCAATGTCGGCTTTTCTGGCTGCGTTGCAGCGTAA
>Ga0075467_10004172_pt1 | contig 10808 bp, 15 predicted proteins | sample DEB08_DNA_9_FD_75067 | JGI IMG/M metagenome (GOLD analysis project Ga0075467, IMG submission 75067) | Aqueous microbial communities from the Delaware River and Bay under freshwater to marine salinity gradient to study organic matter... | ecosystem: Environmental > Aquatic > Marine > Coastal ...
CCCCAAAACCCCAAAACCCCTCGACTGTGAAATATAATATTATAGGACGCGTATAATTATAATAGAGTATTATAAATTAAATATTCTTATCTTCAAAGTATATGTGCAAGTCACTCATCGTCGCTGCTCGACATCATCACCACCTGCTTCTCGTTGGCCTTGGGCTTCTGCTTCTCAAGGTCCGAGTTGACTGAGAAGGAATCCGAGTCTGAGTCCATCATGACCTTCTTCTCCTTCATGGTCGGCTGCTTGACGATACCTCCTGACTTGGCCTTCGAGGGTCCCTTGCTCTTCTTGCTCTTGCTGCTGTGTCTGCTGTTCTTGGAGCCTGACCTCTTTTTGGGAGGCTTGTTCTTCTTCGACCTGCCTCTCCTGTCGACGCCGACCGCCTCTTCATCTGCTTCGTTGCCTGACTTGTCCAGCTGCGACTTGACCAGAGACTTATCGTTGAAGAACTTGTCGTAGCCGGCCTCGAGGTCGTCATGGGGCTGCGAGTTGGTGGTTCCTTCCTTCTTGTCCGAGCTGGAAAGAACCTCCGTGTCATCGTCACTCATCTCAGGGATCATCCTTGTCGCTTGTCTCAGCGCTGAGAGGTTGCTCTGCATGTTGGTCTTCTTATTCTAGAAAGCTCCAAAGTAGCCAGCTGTAGCCGGCTTGGTATCAGAGTCCTTCCCGCCCTTCTTGGCGTTGACCCCCATCTTGACCGTGAGCTGCTTGTAGAGGGTGACAGTCTTCTCGGTGTTCTGGTCTTGCTTGACTCTCTCCTTGATCATGTCCTTCATCAGCTGCTTCCTCTGGGAGACGATGGTCTGCATCTTCTTGAGCTTGGCCGCCTTGAACTTCCTCTTGTGCTCCTGTCTGTACCGCCTGTCGTAAAAGTTCCAGTCCTCAGGTTCGATGATCTTGCGATCAATGATCTCCCAAGGCATGATTTGCATGTTGTTCCTGCTGTAGGTCTTGTACTGACTCTCCCAGTACATGCGCTCATACCTATCCGCTCTCTCCTGAGCCTGCAAGAATCCTTTGAGCTTGGTCCTCGAGCACTTGTCGAGAAAGTCGTTGATGATCTTCTGCTTCCTCGAGACCAGGTAGCCTCTCTCCTCTGCCCAGCTCTGGAAGGCCTCCTTCCACTCCTTGATTAGCAAGAAGAAGTTGGGGAACATGAAGTTGAAAATACCTAGAATAACGAGACTCGATCCCACATCGTATTTCTGCGTGGCTAGTGGGTTATAATCTGTCAGCAAAAGCTGATGATAGATCATGGCAATAATGATGAACTCGTTGGCTATCTAGACATTGTGGATGAATGGATCTTCAAAGACATCAACCTTGATCAGGTAGATCAAGAAGCAGGTACTGATAACTAGGTTGCCAAGAACCGCATGAGTTGTGTACTCTGTACCTCCTGCGATATAGGCGATTAGCGTGAAGATGATTCTTCTCGCCAGACAAGCCAAAAAGTAGCTCTGAATGGGTAATGTCTTCTCCTTGAGGCAGTTGTTTAGCTCATCATACTGCATCTTGTCCTTCTTGATCAAAGTGTAGTGGACCTGTCTGTAGTTCTGCTAGAGAGCCAAATAGAAGAAATAGGGCAGAGTCAAACACATGCCGAAGGCAATGAAGCCAAGAATGGTGTTGATCTGGTCTCCAAAGAGGAGATAACCGCTAAAGCCCCAGTTTGCTGAGACGTCGAAGAGCCTGGTGTTGTCCCAGTTGATCATAGCTCCAACGAAGATCTGAAGCAGGATGACCCACATGAACATGAGATACTTGGCCTTGTGGTTGAAGATGCCGAAGGTGTCCACGATGATACCAACTCCTCTGATCGCCTTGGTCCTGGGACGGTCGAGCCACCAACTGATCAGGGCCCAGACGATATAGACGGTCACACTTGTATGGATCAAATAGCCCGTCCTGTGAAGGATAGCTCGGTCAATGATTCCGATTCTCTCCATTCCGAAGGGAGATGGTCGCCTACTTGTGAACTTGAGAGCCCAGTTGAAGTTGTTGAAGGCGTTGACATTGAATGTGGCGCACTGCATGAGGTTCTTGACGAAGAGTCCCATCTGAGACGGGTTGCTGACTCCTAGGCAGGGGAGGAAACTCATGTTCTGGATGTTCATGGAGTAGAGGAAGAAGTAGAACAGCCTGGCTTTGAACCAGTAAGTACAGATCAGTTGTCCGAAAGGCACGATGAATCCCATGGTCATCATGAACATAGAGAAGTACCTCAGGAAGGTGATCGAGCCGCTATCCTTGGCCAGTTGGGGCTGGATGTCGATCCTGATGTTGACTGAGTTCTCGCCAAACTCACCACCAGCCACGATGAGGGACTGGCCGAGCTTGTCCACGAGGACTAGATCGTCAGGGAATTGGATGACAAGCTGATCAGGATTGAACTAACTTCCGAGAGACAGGATTTCTGGGTTCTCGAAATTGATCTGCATGTCGATATTCTTGGAGTCTATTGATTTGACTTTAATCGCATCTTCAGACAAATTGGTGAATTCGTCATCAGAGTTCAAAATGCCAATCATGATGAAAGGCTGGGGACCTGCCAGCTCTCTCGCTTACAGGTTCCTGGTCTCAGCCTTGGCAACCCAGTTGTCAGGCCAGTCCATCTCGTTGGTGAAGCTCATCTTGAGGTTTCCATCAGCGTCCATGAGTAGCTCATTGACAATAGGCTCCTCTCTCACGAACTCCTCCTCGATGTTACCATACTCTACCACCACAACGACCTCTCTGATTCTGATATCTACTTCTCTGGTCAGGATGATGGCCGCGTCCAGGACCTCTTCCTCCTCAACCTCGAAGACTGGAGCCACCCAAGGGCCTCTGGGCAGGAACTCAATCTTAAACTCATAGACTCCTGGTCTACCAAGCGCAATGTCTTGGTTCTCCTCGTCAGTGACAGCAATGATGCCTCTGATCTTGACCACTTGCTCGTCGGTCTCCTGGATGCCTAGTGCATAGAACAGGTCCATGTTCACGACAAGCTGGTCGACGACTCCATTGTTCCTGATCTTGAGGATCGAGTTGTAGGGCTCGAAGATGTCGATCACGATCTGGTACTCGTCACCCTCTTCGTCGTTGACTGATGGAAGCGCGAACCGGACGTCGAAGTCGCTCGCTACACCGAAAACGATGTTTTCTCTGATATCCCGCCAGAGCTGATACATCGACTCGACCTGGAGGTCAAGCTCGGGGTCAAACTGGAAGAATGGGTAGGCATTGACCTCTTCTTCGACGATCTCTTCTTCCTCCTCAACTTCTTCCACGAGTACAGGTGGCCTGTAGCAGATGTCATCAATATCGAAGTTCTCTCCACAAAGAGTGAAGGTCACAATGTATTCAATGCCGATTCCTCTCAAGTCAGTCGCCTCAAATGGGAAGGTGTGCTGGAACCCTCCACTATCTGGGAAGATCTGGAAGTGGCTCAAGTCGGGGTTGACTCTATTGGCTGCGAAGACAATATCACTGTTGATCAAATAGTAGACCCAGTTTCCTTCAACCTCTGAATCTTGGAAGTCAGCAATGAAGTAAGGGAACAGCAGAGGGCACTCTCCGTCCCTCACGATGAACGTGTCTGAGTCCAGCTGTGGGAAGCCAGAGGTAAGGTCGTATCTGAAGAAGGTGGCGTCCTCAGGGAGCTCATCGACCCAGAATACCTCTGAGATCGACTCGGGAGGCCTGTCTGGATTGTCGATGTTGGCTTCTCTCTCCTCAATCAGAACTTCAATCTTTGAGACGCAGATAGGCTGCTTGTTGACAATGATCTTGTGTGTGAAGTCTTCTCCGCCATCTTTGTTGACCGCTCTGATGTAGAAGTCAAATGTCTGATTCAACAGCTTGTCAGCCAAAATGAGGGGAGCATCGATCAAGAGACCTCTTTCATCCGCACCAAGAGTGATGATGTCGTTGTAGGCAGAATAGGTCACTCCGCTCTCTGAGAACTGATAGCTCAGCGGGCAGAGATCAGGATGGTTGTTGAAGAAGAAGGGGATGACGATCTCAGCTCTCTGGTTCTGAACATCAGCTGCTAAGATGTTGTTGATGTCTATCTTGTAGGTCGTCACATCTTCCTACCAGTCGAGGAAGTAGATGCTGTTGTCCATGTCATCCTCACTATCTGTGGGAGGGATGAGCATGGTCTGAGACTGGAGGCAAGGCCAGTTCACGATCTCGATTGGTCGACTCACCTCCTCACCCGAGATGGTTCTTCCAACAACCTCAAAACTGAAGTAGCCTGGATCGATTGGCGTAATCACAAGCTCCTAACCTCTTTCAACTTGAAAGTTTCTGGCCTCTCTATCGTTTGGCGCGCTTCCATTGACCTATATCTCAGCACTGAGAGGTGGGCAGTAAGGATCATCACTTGTAAAGTAGTCACTCACATCAACTCGGATCTAGTCTCCTTGAGGCGAGTCGAGGTAGAGCTCATACTCCAGCAGGGAGGCGTCAGTTAGGCTCAGAGTCTCATCTCTGCAGATGACTACCTTGACCTGGAACTCCTTGACGAACTCTTGCCCACCCTCTGTAATGACTTGGTATTTGAAGTTATAGAACTTGTTCACAACAAAGCCGTCTGTCAGTGGCTCATCCGAGTCAAAGATCACTGGACTGTCCACGGTCTGATTATCCAGAAGCAGCTTGTCGTACAGGAGATGACCCTCCTCAATAACTGAGTCGTTCATATGCAGGAAGATAACCTCGCCAACGCCGCACCTGTTTGGGTCGGTCCTTTCGAACATAAAGGCATCATCTTGAGTGATAAGGGTCGAAAAACCTTCATTCTTAATCAGCTCAAGAGTAATCATGGACTCAAAGCTCTCACTAAGCTCAAAATTGTTGGAGTCGCCATCACAGAAGGTCTCACTCTGAGAGTCTATAATCTCCTCTTGTGTTGGTGTCTCTGCCTTGATCTTGAAGTCAAGGGGCTCGTCAGACTCATCAAGAGGCGTGATGATGAGGTCAGAGCCTTCGATCCTGTATCTCTCATCTTGCGAGTCTGAAGGGTCGTTGCCTGCTGCGTTCAAGGTCGTAAAGTTTGTCAGAGGGCAGAAATCAGGGTCAGAAGACTCGAACAAGTCGTTCAAATCGTACGTTTAAGGAGCGTCTCCGACCCGAATCGGGTTGGAGAACACAAAGACTTCGTTCTCTGAATCCCACCACTCGGGCGAGAGTCTGTTGATTGTCTCATCTCCGCAGACCTTGATCGTGAAGACGACATCCTTGTACTCCGTCTGTCCACCTGCTGCTTCAGCCTTGATCCTGAAGTTGTACACCAGCTCAACATCGCTTCCATTAGTGGGAGCAACGGTGGTGTCGACATTGATCTTGTTGTCTAGGTTGTCTCTATCATCCAGGAGAAGGACATCCCAGATATCATCTCCTGATTCAACAAGTGAGTTGTTGGCAGATTCAGCGTGGTAGATCGAGAACTCCTTAATCAGGCACTTATCGGGGTCGCTGTAGGTGAAGAGATTCTCCATTTAGAAGAAAGTCAGAAGCTGGATCTCATCTCCCGTGTTCTTGTCTAAGGTGATCTCTAACGGGTCGCTGTCATCGAGGCCAATGGTCTGGCTGCCAGCTCCGCATGTTCCAGAGACAGACATCAAGGACTCCTTGATAGCGAACTGAGTGACTGTCCCAGCGACAATGAAGAAGGTGTGGCTGAACTCCTCTGTTGCCCATCTAGGCTTGAAAATGATCGAGTCTTCACTCAAAGTGAAGTTTCCTTCAAGGATCTCAACCTCAGAAGTGTCATCATCGCTCTCTGGGTTTGTGCCAGTCTCCTTCAAAGCGTAGAAGTTGACTGGGCAGTATGTGTCATTGGACTCAAACAGAATGGAGATGTCCTTAGTGAAGTTATCTGTATCCCCGTTCTCAGGCTGGAAGTCATAGACCACCCTGCACTCAGACGTAGCCTCGAGAGACTCCCACCCGCAGACAATGATGTTGACATTGATTGTCTTCTCGATGGTCGCTCCACCGTCGGCTTCAGCAATGATCTTGAATGTGTAGGAGATCTCATCGATAGTCCCGTCAGTGAGATCGACATCAGTCTTGATATCGATAGCATCTGAGTCCTTGTTCTCAAGGTCGAGGACGTCGTAGAGATCTGAGTCATCAGCGATGGGATCGTCTGTTGCGTTGATCAGAGTGTATGACGAGATTGGGCAGGCGTCATCGGACACTGAGAAGAGTCCTTCTGTTGAGGACTCAGAGAGCAGGCTGATCAGTCCCAAGTTCTTGAGGACATCGATGTCTAGCGAGCCTGAGTCTGACAGAGTCACGTCAACAGAGTCCGCGTCGCACTCGACAATCAGCTCGTAGGGCTTGTAGGCATGCTCTCCACTTGGAGACTCGGCCAGGACATAGAAGGTGAAGTTGCCTTGGGAGTCTGGGAACGTGGTCAGTGTAACGTTGTCATCAGCGATGTAGAAATTGCCTGTATCCTCGTCAGGGGGATACTCTTGGTTGTCATAATCTTGGTTTGTGACAATCGTGAACTTCGAAGGGGGACAGAAGTCGTTGTCGTCAGACTCGAAGAGAGTCGTCAGGTCGACTTCTGTATCAGTGGCGTCTGAGGCCACGGTGAGGGTTGCCTAGACGAGAGTGTCGCTGATCATAGTGATGCTCTCAGTACCGTCGCAGACAATCACCTAGATCAAGGCGTCCTTCCAAGCTGTGGCTCCACCTTCGGCAGTTGCCTTGATGGTGAAGTTGTAAGTGTACTTCTCAGTGACTCCACCGGCATCCTCAGCAGTCACGGCTGTGTCGACTGAGAGGCCATCCAGGTCGTCTGACCTTTCATCCAGCTTGAGGGCATCAAAGATGTCGCCTGAGGTCAGAGCGGAGCCACCTTCCATGTCGTAGATCTCTAAGGTCTCTATGGCGCATCTATCTTCGTCAACTTGGTCGAATAGAGCTAGAAGCTCTGCATCTGAGAAGATCTCTTAGACTGCTGGGCTCTCATTCCTGCCAAAATCTAGCTCAAAAGGACCTGAGTCAGCCAGAGTTATGACTTGCGAGATCTGAGAGCAGATATTGATGAGCTGCCCTGGCTTGTTGATGTAAGCCCCTCCCACTGTCTCAGCCTGGACCCAGTAGTTGAAGACACCTGGGTCTGTGGCGTAGTACCTCACTCTATATGACCCATCATCCTCCTCTGTGTCGACGTTAGCCGCTTGCATTTCAGTCGGGCTATCAGCGTTGTCCGGGTCCTCATCCGAGAACACTATTGAGAAACTGGTTGCTGGGCAGTCATCGTCGTCAGTCTCAATCAAGCCAGTATCGACATCAAGGTATTCGGTTCTACCTTGTCTCACGATCAGAGAAGTACTGAGGTCCTCAGGGTAGGAGAAAGTAAGGTTGGTCGAGTCTGAGCACACAATGATCTTGGCCTCAATATCCTTGATCACTGAAGCTCCTCCCTAGGCAACTGCCTTGACTTTGAAGTCGTACGAGATGAATTCAACAGTTCCGTTCGTTGGGTCAGTGGTGGTATCGATGAACAGTGCTCCATCAGGCTCTCGATCACCAAGCCCGAGCCTGTCATAAAGAGGATGTGTACTGTTTATCTCATTACCGTCGCTGTCAAGAATCACATATTCAGATAGAGGACAGCGTCCAGATTCTGTCAGAGTGAAGAAGCTTGCTAGATCAGCAGCGCTGAACAGCTCAACTTCGTCCTGGTTCTTACCGATTTCAGAAACTAGCGGGGAATCATCGGCGAGCTCAACTGTCTGTGAGGTTGGGCCACAATTCACGTTGAGAATGAACTACTTGACAGCAGATTCTTCAGACAGTGTGAAGGCCTCAACCCAATACCTGAACACGCCCACCTCTGTCCCAAGAAGCTCTGCGACAAAACCACCTTCACCTTCAACAATTTGGAACCTCTCGGTCTACTCTTCTGTTGGTCTGCTGGCCAAGCTGGACACATTGAACACATCGTATCCAAGCTTGCTGGAGCAGTCGGTGTCATTTGACTCAAAGAAGCTGCTCAAGTCCTCGTTTCTCGATACCGGGTCATCAACAAAGTCCCACTGGAATGTGTGAGGACCTTCCTCGGCGGCAGCGATTGTCTCATAACCACAGACAATGATACTTACTCTGATCGTCTTGATATCATTCTCTAATCCAGTTTCTTCGATTGGCTCTTCGTATCCTCCGCTTGTCAGTCCTCTGATCTAGAACTCGTAGTCGATCGAGTATGTCTCTCCATCTTGAGGCTCAATATCTGAATCAATTTTGAGAGAACCCTCCTCATCTCTCTCTCCAAGGCCTAGCAATTGATAAAGTGAGTTCTCTCTAGAAACCTCTTACCCGTTTGTGTCAAGGATCTGATATCTTGTAACAAGGCATCTAGTCGGGTCAGCTACAGTGAACATCGCGTTGAGCTCGCTCAGGCTGAAAAGAGTCAAAATTCCCAGATTCTTGATGATATACTTGTCTTCGTTTCCCTCAGTGGCAGTGATAGTCTAGTCACTGGCTGTACAGAAGGAAACGAAGGCCTCATAGCTGCCAAGTCTCCCACTGACGGACCTAGCCACAATCTTGAAGCTGCCCGTCCAGTCATCATTTGCCTGAGTCTCCAGGGTCACTCCGTCTGCATTGAGCTTGAAGTTGTTCTGGATAGTTGATTAGACATTCCAGGCATTGGTCGCTGATTTAGTCCAAGTGCTCTGTTTAAGCTTGTAGCCAAGGGGTGGACAGTCTGTGTCGTTGCTTTCGAACATTGGGGGGATGTCGTAGGTGTACAACGTGGAGTCTCCCTCTTCAAGCTTGGCACTGAGGGCCTCATTTGATGTTGGGGTCAGCTCTTCAAAGCCACAGACAATAATGTTGACTGTCACTGTTGTCGTGGCAAAGGCTCCTCCTTCAGCGATGGCTTTGATCGTGAAAGTGTATGTCTCTTTGATCAGATCGAAGACATCTCCCGGGTTGACATACCTCGTGTTGAAAGTCACTGCGTCTGAATCTCTGGATCCGAGCTGGAGCTTTGAGTAGAGATCGTCACCAGAGCCAATGGTCTCACCATCTCCGTCTAACAGCTGGAAGGAGTCGAATCCACAGATGGCGTCGTTGTCAAGTGAGAAGAGGCCAACAGTCTCTCCTGCTGTGAAGAGAGTCTCAAAGTTGTTGATGGGTGTCTTTGCGAAGTTGAAGTTGAGATTGGTTGAGTCCCCTGGTCCGTAGACAATCTATGAGGTTTCTCCACACTCGCTCGTGACAATGACCCTGATGTAGGCTCGTGGCCCTCCGATCGTGAATCCTTTCACATAGAAGGTGTAGCTGCCAACATCTGGAGATGCCATGGTCAAATTGTAGTTTTGAGAGCCATTTCCGTTATTTCCTCTCATTTCGAACCAATTTTGCCATTCTTGAGTAAGTGGTGTGTCATTTCCGTTGTTGTCCAGTGTAAGGATTCTGTCATTGACTGGACACCAGCTATCTGTTGTGCTCCAAAGAGAGTCTGGGAACTCTTACCAAGTCGTCTGCCCAAAATCAGCTGTGAATCTGTACTGAGTCGGACCCACGATTTCGATGACCTCATTCTCGCACACGATCAGTTTGAAAGTGAATGGCCTGTACTTAGTTCCTCCTCCAACCGACACAGCTCCGATGTACATATCATACAAGATGAAGGGCAATCCGGGGTTAGAGTCGAGAGTTGGCTGGTAGTAGAAATCATCGACAAGATAGTTGACCCTATCTCTCGCCACAAATCTGAACTCGGGATCGTACTGGGACGTGGACCCATTGTTCTGGAGAACTGGCTGGTTGTTTTGTTGGCAATCGTTGTTATTATTTCTATTGCCATTCCCTTGACTTGTGGATTCACAATCATTAAAAGCGCTGCCAATGCCTTGATTTACCACAAGCTCAACTGAATCGGGTCTACTTGGGTACTTCGCGAACAGTCTATAGCCTTCGATGCCACACTCTCCTGTTGTGTCATTCTGCCTGAACCAGCTGACGACCTCTTCACCAGTGAATAGCACTCGCCTTCCTGACTCACTGTTCTTCTCTTTCTCGAAGTAGAGTTCCGTGCTGTTGAGCAGCTCAAAGTAACTCGAGAATGGTCCGCAGCCATAGTTGTTGACAACCAGGAACTGCCAGTACTATTGTTTCCTCGCTGTGTAGCCTACGAGAGTCACCATGTAGCCGAGATCGAATGGTGTGGCCGGTGGCACATCAGCTGTCCTCAGAGCTCGGCGCCAGTAGACGTCTCCGAAGGGCTCATCTGGCGGGGGAGAAATGACCCAGTTCTCAATGAGGTCCTCTTAGGTTTCGTTGTTCATCACTGTTCCTTTATCTGGGTCACCTCTGTAGTCGTATCTGAGCTCCATGTGGATGGCTGGGCAGTGGATGCTGCCATCAGGGAACGTAGCGTTGAAGGTGGGCAGAATGGGATCGTTCGGGACGAAGAACCAATCTATAGGGTGAGGGTAAGATACAGCAATATCAGGTGGTCTGATCGACAGACTAGAGTTGAAGTATGTCACGTCCCAGTTGTCCCGGCCTGATCCATTTCCGTAAAGTCTTGGCAGCCAGACAGGGTACTTGTTCTCAGCACCTCCTCCTCCATTAGACGCAAGCCATCTCCTCTAGTCCTCTGTGAGTGTCGTCTCGTTGAGGTGCTGCTCCCACTCTGGCTCGTGCTTCTTGTACACTGGCTCTTGTTTCCCGTATTCCTCTGCCAGCCTCCTGCGCCTGTCATCGTCAGCTCCTTCCGCGTCATCCATCGGTGGGTAGAGAGGGATTGGAGGATCAAACTTTACATAAATGTGTTTGTCCAC
>Ga0075467_10004173_pt1 | contig 10806 bp, 2 predicted proteins | sample DEB08_DNA_9_FD_75067 | JGI IMG/M metagenome (GOLD analysis project Ga0075467, IMG submission 75067) | Aqueous microbial communities from the Delaware River and Bay under freshwater to marine salinity gradient to study organic matter... | ecosystem: Environmental > Aquatic > Marine > Coastal ...
CGGACGGAGATAACGATGGAAGAGAAGAAGGAGACTCAGACGGCATCTCGGACGGAGATAACGATGGAAGAGAAGAAGGAGACTCAGACGGCATCTCGGACGGAGATAGTGTTGGAGGAACAGTAGGAAACTTCGACGGAAATTGAGAAGGTATACTTGAAGGAAATGTAGATGGTAAAGAACTTGGTCCGACAGTTGGAATAAGAGATCGTGATGATTCCTCTGAAGGAGAAGTTGAGACTGTGGGATGTGAAGATGACGACCGAGTTGACGCGGCTGATGGAGATAGAGAAGGTTCCGAAGACAAAAATACACTCGGCGATGTTGTACGTGTTGAGGATGGTGTAGGAGCTTGAGTTGACTCACAATCATCAGCAAAAATACGTCTTAGAAAGTCGATTTCGCAAATTACTTTTTCTAAGTCGATTAAAGAAAGTCCTAGCGCCACGAACACAGTTGAAATTCCCAAGATGGCCAGGTGGTGTAGTTCATCAGAATAATAGTATAAGTAGTCTGATATGTAATAGAGTAGATCTGACGAGTAATAAGATCTCTCACTGCTGATGCTATTAGTGTTGCTGTCATTGTCCACATCAGAGTCATTCTGATCAAAAATGTCATCTGTAGCATGATCTTCTCCATCTAACTTGCGTGGTGATCTCAGAGAGGGCTTCAGCTTGTTGAGTTCGATTGCATATTTTTCTGTTGAGCCCACAGTTCTTAGACTCCTTTTAGTTCTCTCTTGACCGTCGCTTTCGATCACTGTTGCGTTCGAATGATAAATATTTGAAGCGACGACCAAAGAGAATAACATGATGACGGTGCTCTTGAAGAGTCGACTGTGCTTGTGATATCCAATATATGTCATCGTATGGTATTTTTGTTTGTCTTTAGTGTGTTTTTTAGTATCAAATACAATATAAATAATTGCTGGTAAAGTCCTTAGATGATCTCAAATGTTGATGATTGAATTGTGATGAGAAAAATTAATTTGATGAAATACAGACTCGTCAAAGTAATTTTCGTACAGTCGTACCTATCTACGTGCATACTATCTGTACGAAGGATGTGAACGTGACTGAGTTGTGTCGAAAAGACAATGAGGCTTTTCTGAAACTAGGTACTCGGTTTGCTTCAAGATAATGTAATAGATTATTACGACTGTGTTACGCTAAGACTATGTAATTTTAGAAATCTTCCAGCTGTACCTACATATGTAGACGTCATTCGTATTATTTGGACAACATTTCATCTTCCTTCATATTTTTGTCATCATTTAAATACAGTAAAGAGTCATTTTTATCATTAGTTTTCAATTATTTTTATCATTAGTTTTCAATTATTTTTATCATTAGTGAATAATTATTTTTATCATTAGTTAATAATTATTTTTTTCATTAGTTTTCAATTATTTTTTCATTAGTTTTAGATTATTTTTTTCATTAGTTTTAGATTATTTTTTTCATTAGTTTTCAATTATTTTTTCATTAGTTTTAGATTATTTTTTCATTAGTTTTAGATTATTTTTTTCCTTGGTTTTGATTATTATTTTTCATTGGTTTTAGATTATTTTTTTCATTAGTACCGACTCTTATCTTATTTTCAATCAATTTTTATGACGTCAGTGTTACGCTAAGACTATGTAATTTTCTTCCAAGTGTAGACGTCATTCATACATTTCATCCTCTGTAAAGACTCATTTAGTAGACATTCAGATATATTTTCAATCATTATTTTCCCGCTAATTTTCAATTTCAACAACAATGGAAAGGAAACTGTAGCCGATGGAATGAACAATTTGTGCTACTCTTTAACCTATGTGTACATGACGTACTTCTAATAGTTGATCATTACATCGTTCATAAAAACATAGGTTATATATTGCTGTAATAATGTAGAGTTTATTCAATCATAAAAAAGAGATCTGACATATCTTAAATCATTTTTACCGCTTATTTTCAATTTCTACAACATGAGGAGGGTAAATCACGATGTAGTGCGTTTGCGAGGGCGGAATGTCCGTCGAAGACATATTGAAGAGGAAAATTCAGATGAAGAAAACCAGCAAGGTTTTCCTCTGAATCAAGAAGCTGCAGAAGGGTTTAATGACGACGAAATAGACCGAGCTGAAGCACCTGATGTCGAAGAACCTGCGCCACCTGAAGGTGAAGAAGCTGTGCCTGGAGTTGGCAACCCTCCACCTAATGTCGAAGAACCTGTGCCTGGAGTTGGCAACCCTCCACCTAATGTCGAAGAACCTGTGCCTGAAGATGTCCCTCTACCTGAACTTAACTTTCTTCCAGTCGATTCGAGTGAGTCTGAGCCTGAACCTGAACCTGAGTCTGACCCTGAGCCTGAGCCTGAGCCTGAGCCTGAGGTACCAATGCCTGGGTTTGTACCCCTTGCAGATGATGATAGTTCTGAAGAAGGCAATCCTCGTCCTCGTGCAAATGTTGCTATAGGTAGAATGCGAAGAGAACTAACAGGTAACGAAAAACTCATTCTCTTTGATGCAGATGATAGAGATAACCGAATTGTTACTCGATCCCCAAGACTAACTATCAGCCAATTGGTTGAAGAGCTCCCTGCAAATCTATCAGAGGGCCACATTGATCTCATGATTATGCGTAGTGTTACAAACGGGAAAAGAGGAGAACCAGCATATCAAGTCAAGTACTCAAATGCAAAGAATAGAAACCAAACCAATTCTACTCCTTACAGTAGACTAATCTTGTGCAAGGTGATGAATGTAGAAGAACCAAATCATCTCGTCTATATCATGGTTACAAAAGAATACAACAGAGATATCTTTGATGGGATCATGCATTACCGAGACAATGGTGTGATTTCGATTGGTTCTATCGTAAGAATGATGTATCCAGGATCAATCGAAATTATTTTAAAGGATGACATTCCTGTTATAGTAACCAAGAGCGTGCTTAAACCAATCCTTTATCCAAAGAAGATCCGAACTGTGAGGATCAAGTATAACGTTGAGTCGAATGTTCCTTTGGCATTTGTTTTAAACAATGCTACTCTCGACGTTTTGAACAGTTGGTTAGCTGAAACTGGTTGTAATGGATATTTCTGCGATAAACAGTGCCTCAAGGAACTTGTTTTGAGTGGAAGGGGATGCAGTTGTTATGCTTGGCCTGACAATAAAACCAATATGATTGCAATGCATAGAATTGTTATTAAGTCTAGCGATCTAATGGAAGACATGAAGATAGATGAGTTTTCATCTTTGAAATTCTCGAACCTATATCAGACCAAACCTTTCCCTGCTTCTCTTAAAAAAAGTAATATGGCTTTCAGTGCAAAATTCAATCAGCTTAAAAAGAGTATTAAAAGGAATATGAAACTTATCAATCAGAATGGAGGATTTACGGTAATCGGTTGGTATAAAAGGGGAGTTATTATGGATAAAACCATCCTTCAATACTACGACAACGCATCACCTGAAGTAAAGAGGTATTTAGATAGAGAGGAAGCCGAAGTAGATAGTGGAAAATTGACATTTCATCCTGTTTCCATTCAACCTACCGATAAAAGATTCACGCAGGCGGGAAATGTTTTCAATAATGCTTTGAAAGCAAATCTTTTTGATGTTTCGGAGTTGAATCATATGAACTATTAGTTCTATTAGTTCAAACGGAAAAATCTTTATTGATTACGAATGGTATTGTTTGTATGAATTTAGCAATAGGTAGAGTAAGAATTAATAAAGTTTAAGTTAGGTACCATAAAAATAACTTCGTGTAGCTTTCGCCAACATTGGGAATCAGGGTCTCGACGTTACATAGTATCCACCAACTGGTGGATACTATGTAACGTCATTGCGACATCTTATTAATACTACAGAAAACATAATTACATTCAAGAAATAGGTGAGAGACAATTTTGATTATATTTACTATCCGAATCATGACTCATTTATATCCACGACTTAAAAATAAATATGGACAGTGTATGTATATGGTCATTATTATGACACGAAATAGGTGAGAGACAATTCTGATTATATTTACTATCCGAATCATAACTCATTTATATCCACGACTTAAAAATAAATATGGACAGTGTATGTATATGGTCATTATTATGATACGAAATAGGTGAGAGACAATTCTGATTATATTTACTATCCGAATCATAACTCATTTATGTCCAAGTGTATGTATATCAAAAAATAAAACAAAAGTTAGAAATTCTTAATCGCGAAACAAAAGAACTAATCTAACTTCGTCTTTCGCAAAGTTATATTCTTCCAAGTCATTTATAACATCGGTTCCACTTCTAGCCCATGTTTTCCAGTCCATTTCTCCACGATCGATTAAAGAATGAGTTTTTCTTTGCCATTTAGTTTCAATATGGCACATCAGTGCTTTATTGCCATCAAGTCCACAAATAAATGCTGCACAGCCATATGGACGTAGATTGATTGGTGTAGATCTTGTTGATGGTCTTAGTCCTTGGTTGTGTTGTCGTAGACGCCTACGAATATTTGTTGTCCTACCAATATAAACATACTCTTGTCTTGTAGAGATTAAAAAGTACACGTAACCACTATTGCAGACAGGCAATGCTTGATCAATAATTCTGAAAGGATATGATCGTTGTGTTAATACTCTTCTTTGTGGATCTGAGGAGTTGACTGTTACTAGCTCCAAAACATGTTCCATGTATTCCGACCACTGAGACGCCTTTTTAATCAAATCAACGATACTATTTATTGTATCATTTTTGTCACCTACAAAAATTATATCTTTCCCATATTTTGTTCGTGATAACGCTACAATCACTTGTGCTTTGTCCCATAGCTTGAAATCTCTAGACAAATTGTTTATCTGTAATGCAACTCTTCGCAAAGTCTCACCCATTGCTGCATGAATAGTGGATGTAAATCTTGGTTTGATGCAATATTGAAGACGGTAACATTGAACATGCCTACCTGAATAGATAATGCGCTGGGGTACTATAAATGCAAATACCATTTTGAATTCCATGCGTATCAAGTCTTCTTCTGCCCATTCTGGATTGAAAACAATCTCACGCACACCTGTCCTTGGAATCCAGACTTCAAGCTTACACCCCTTATCGACTTCACTTTGTGGTGGTACTCTCAATAAGAAACCAATTTGTGACTGAGTAAAGGCTTTGCTATTGATAGTAAATTCCACTACTAACCCCGGATAGAGTGGAAGTACACTAGGTTCTTTCACTTTTTTGTCTAACGTAGCAATGGTTGTTGGTGAAGCTGCAGTCCAATCACAATGCGTATATCTATTCTTTTCCATATCAATGGATTCCTTTACACGGAGAGTTTCTGGTGGAACAGTACGTCTTACATTTTCAACAAATTCTTTAGTAGCTTCAACAGCAGGAACCCGCATACCATACAAACGGAATGTCTCCGGCGTAATCTCAGGATCTTGCCAATTATTGACAAAAGTACACGTTTGTTCAAGTAAACTTCGAAATTCTGTTAACAATTCAGGGTTGTCAGCGTACTTGCTTGGATGCATACAACAAATTTCTAAGATCCGTCTTAAGGCAACGTCATTTGCAGCACGAACAGATGTCTTTAGCTGTACCATTTTAAAACACGTTAAAATATGTGAAGAAAGAAGGAAGGGTCGCCCAACAACAGGCTGAAGCTGGAGATGATCCATAGTTGAAATGCATAACACTCCACCAAAAAAACATTGGAACTTCTTATCCTTCGCAGTATGCAATCTAGTAAGGAAAGCATTTCAGCAGACAGTTGACCAATCTCATCATAGAATAGAACATCTAATGTTCGTAAAAAATCCAATTTTGTACTATTGTAGGGTTTGTTGAGTTTATCAACAGCATAATCTGCCATTTTATGCACTGTCAATCCTGTATCTGTTGGTAAGCAAAACATATGATGAATATGTTTGCCACCTAAAAAGTTCGACCGTCTAGCCATCATGGCTGTTGTTAAACAGTTTAGGCCTTGTGAAGCAGCATAAATTACCATGTATTGCATCAGCCATGACTTGCCACAGCCAGCAAAACCACGAATTGTAATGTTTTTGATAAAATTGATATTTGTAGGATCGCAATAGCGATCAATTGCTTCCTTACAGGTATCAATGGCTAGCTTCTGTTCAAGAAATGATGCATGAGGCTGTCCCTCACTTTGTTGGAAACACTCAGAGGCATCCCAATCTAATGGATCGTGTTTAGTCACGTTTAGTAATGCATCTCTACTTGGTAAATCACAGTCCTCACTTGAATGGCTTAGTTCTGTCAAAGCGGAAGAGACAACATCACGTCTTATTTCCTCTCTGTATGCCACTGCTTCATCCGATTTCATTGCATACAAGGATGTCATTTGGACTGGAGGAATGTCAACTATTGGAATTTCATCGTGTAGAACAATATTAATAAGCAGTTCATGTGCAATGACGATCCAGGAGTCGATAATTTGCCTAGAATTTGGAAAGTACACCAACTGCTCTTCAATAAAGTCATAGAGTAGCTTGTTGACGTACTCTTTCAAAGACTCCTCGTCATCATTTGGACCTATTAATTTTGAGTAGCGAAGTGATTCCCTGATTGTAGGAAAAAGAGTCAAATCAAGTTCCGTAGAAAAGCGTCCCATTGAAAGCATTAAGTGTAATACAAATTGAATGCCCATTGTTGGTTGTATAAAAGAGTAGACAGGAATTGGTAAATGATCCAAGTGATCATCGTTCAAGATGATGTTGCTTGATAAGTGGTTTTTCATTTCGTCTGATAGACCACAATTATTGCCTTGTTCAATGAAATCACGAATGTTGTAAAACAATTGAATTGTTTGATGCTCTGGAGAATCCTGATCAGGAAAGCTTAACTCATCTAAGTATTTACATACTTCAGAGATAGCTTTTTTTCGTAGTAAAACTTTACAGCCAATAGTGTCAATCCAACACGTTGATGAGAGATTGTCTGTGATCATATCATTTATTTTTTCTTTTTTGTTTATCTTTTCTTCAATCTTAAACCACCGGAAATAATCACCAACTTTGTCAAAAATTTTACGAAGCTCAGGTGGACGTAAGGAGAACTGAGTGATTGCATCAATTTTTTCCCTCCTCAATATTCTATCTTGCGATACAAGTATTTCTGACTCAGTCAATTGTCTCCATGGTGGTAAACCTTTCATTCTTCTGATAGTATCAACAGGGGCATGTGCAGCAGCACCATCAATAGGTTCATTAGGCCTTTTCAGAGCGACACCTGGGCGGATTTCCAGAGATGTTGTAGGAAGATTAACAAAGCTCAAGTCAGTTTGGACTTCCGAATACTTAAGCATGTGATGAAGCATCTCACAAAGGCTAATCGCTCTTCCATGAGTCATCTTGCTGTCTCGTCTTTCTTCACGCTTCTGATCTTCATTGATTTTAGATGAAGTTATTTTTGTATTGTGTAAATGTTCTGTTCTTGTTACAAGTACACCATTTTCTCTACCATCCACGGACACAATAACATAATTTTGCTCATCAATCTTAGACATGTACTTCACACAGTATTTGTTGCAACCACCGCATCGAAATATTTGTTGAATATTTTGCATCCCACGACAAGCAACAAAAAGTTCTGATATCACAGGAGATATATTACTATGATCATTCCAATTTACAGCTGCAATGCATCTGTGGGGATGAAAGAATGTGTTCTTGGCTTTGAAGGGTTCTACATAGCCATTCTCATGAACAACCAATGGATCAATCATCTTGATCTCCTGCAAAACTTGTAGGCATTCAGGAGACAAACCGTTTGGAAGGGGTTCCATGTAACTTCTGACGTTGTTTGGTGGTTTGTTCTTCATTAGATTTTGAACTGCTCTGCAAACGTATTCACCATTTCCAATGTACCTTAGACACCTATCATTACATTTATGTGGTAGAGTAATTTCTGCGTCTTTTATTGCATCCTTCATGTCGGCAACGTCAAAAATCAAACCTTTTCTCTTCAAATCATCAAGGTCTGCTGGTCGAACTACTTCAAGTATACTGGCACGAATCATTTCATTCATAAAATAGTTCTCATTTTCTGAAAATGTATCTGGGTCGATTTTGATCATAGCATGAATATGGGGGAGATTCCCTACATCCTTTTGATATTCATGTCTTGCGAACATACAAAGGACGTTTTTAAAAGGACTGGATGAACTTGTGCGAAGGAACTCTAAAAAATACCGACACGTCTCGTTCCAAGCACGTAGAAGCAGACCTGCTGATGCTTGCAGAAGTTGATCTTTTATTTCCTTTCTTTCTCTCGAGGTCAAATCAAAATAACCTGGATAGTATTGTTTCCACTCATCGCCATCTATCCAAGTTTTGATAGGCTTTGTACCAAAATGTTTTTTTTGGTTACACGTAAATGTGACAAAGTAATCCATCATATAGTATTTTTGTGCTGCGGTTAGATTTCTGACCATTTGGTTCGAATCAATAGATTCTAATAATGATGAGTCGTTTTTCCCACGAACAGAAAGACCATCAAGTTCAGAGTCATTGTAATGTAGTCCTCTATTTAAAGCGATTCTAGTATCGCTATGGGTAACAGCAGAATTAGTCATAACATCGTAGCAGTAAGATATATACCTGATTTTAGAGAAGAATATATGTTGAGTTAATCATTATATGTTACAATATAGATGATAAACATAATTAAATGTATATCAAAAACTTACCTCGGATTCGTTGATGTTTGATTAGAAGGTGACGTTAATCGTGAACGCAAGTGATCGTTAATAGGACTAAAACCGTATTCACACATTAGATCAGACATCACACTTGATGGCATAGCTCCTATGATAGAACCGTTTTTCATACTATAAAAAACTGAAGGGAAAAGCATACCCTCTGGATAAAGCAATGGAACAGATGTTCCAAAGTTGGTGGAAACCACTCGTTCAACAAAGAATCTTTGCAAGGAGCTTGGACTCAGCTTATGTTTCTTTCTTGTGAGTAAAGATGCGCATAAGTTGAGTAAAACATGCATACTTGTATTAGTACCTCTCTTTGAAGGGTTATCAGAATCAGATTCAACTTGGAAAGCCATCTCTCCTGCGTCAGTTTTTGGGATAAAAAAGTTTTCTTCATCATCATCACCTTCCGTTGCCTCTGATTCATCGTCTGACATTTCATCTTCTCCATCAATCATACCACCACCAGTAATCATATAGTCATCCATATCGTTAACATCAATGCTTGGAACACTATCGTCATCAGATTGGTCTGATTGTTCGGATTCCTCGTCAGAGCTTTCGTCATCTGTAACAAACCCCGCATCTAAGTCCATTGTAGGGGGAGAAATTTTATTGATGATATTGCTATCCAGCTGATTTGCGCAACGTTTACAGATGCATGTCCTACACTTGGGATCAGCACATGCAAAGTGTTCCGACTTGCCACACTCACATTTTTTCACCCTGTTAAACATAGTAATCAAAGGAATCTTATGAACATCACAAACTATGTGAGTTTGCCCTCCAATATATTTCATCAATTCACGATTCACATCTTCCATTTTCTGTGAAACCTTTCTGCAATAAATAAATATTCTTTTCCCGTTTTCTCGAAAGGATGGATTATCTACCCATTCTCTACAATAATAGTCATTGCGGTGTTGATAGAACCAATTGCAGTGTTGTCCACCATGCCTGCTAAATACTTCGCTAGAGTAATTTAGTTCATCAATTTCATAATATGATATTCCACAGCATAATTCAAACTCGATGTCATTGTCTGTTGTAAAATTCATTTCAACTTGATCAAAATTTATATCATCGCACTCCCGAATTAACACATTGTGCTCTTCTTCTTCAAACAAATGCTCTAGTTCTTCTGGATCTTCAAAAAATAACGTCCCGCCAACCTCTGCGAATGCATCACGAAACGACCCATTGCTATAGCAATTTCTGCATTTATTTGATATTCTTTCAATGTTGTTTATAAAATGATATTTAAAAGGATCAGTCTTTTCAGGGCGACATTTCACATGATTAAAAAATTTCTTAGTTAACCACATGAGAATCCATCCATGCCACTGCGACTGTCTGAGAGACACTTTTGATACATTTTGCCATAATAACTCAACACGACTCAACATTGCAGAAATGACCCATAATCCTAACGTAGAAACTGTTGGTGATCTCGATAGAGAATTAAGAGGCGGAAACGGAACTCCGTATTTGTTACATTTCTGGACTGGAAAAAGGACAGAAGCAAATGACTTTCTGCAATATTGTGTGACCTCAAATGGATTTTCACGACTAATTACATCCCAAATAACTTTTATCGGCTTTTGATTCTTTTGTTCTTGTAACCAAAGAGCAGCAGATACCGGTACATAAGTAGCTCCAGAAATATAATAATCAAAATCTATATCACAGCATTCAGCTCTTGCAGCCTCACGTATAACGCTCACAAACTGTTTGGGGATTACTCCATCTTTAACCAGAGTGTTGAGCAAAGCATTTATATCTGCCCGATTTTCGACGCTTCGTAACATACATTCTCTTAGTAAAATCGAATTAATGGCAAAATTGTGGTATGATGTGATTGAGCACGTGTCAATTCCATTGAATGTCCCGCGTTGCTCGTGCATCTGGAATGAGCTTGAATACTGTTTTGCTTTCATCGGGGAGATTGTTCTTGGTTTGATAGAAACATGAGCTAGTTGATCTGGATGAAAACTAGGTAAAATATGTTTGGGTTGCCGAGGTATATGAATGAAAAGCTTATCAGTACCTCCGTTATGATTCCTACATGTCATCACCATCGGACC
>Ga0075467_10004175_pt1 | contig 10804 bp, 8 predicted proteins | sample DEB08_DNA_9_FD_75067 | JGI IMG/M metagenome (GOLD analysis project Ga0075467, IMG submission 75067) | Aqueous microbial communities from the Delaware River and Bay under freshwater to marine salinity gradient to study organic matter... | ecosystem: Environmental > Aquatic > Marine > Coastal ...
GCAGCCATTTTTTTGACGACTTATACGAACAGTGTTCGTTCCACATGGCCGAGAATATACCAAGTTCTGTGAACGTCGGGGCCCGCTCCAGTATGCTGAGAATACTTGCGTATTCGTCGGGCGTAAGGCCATGGGCGGCAATGAGGTCTTGGGTGATGGCAGGCTCGGTCATGGGGTCGGCCTCAAAAGGTCATTGGCGGAATGGCCAATGTCTTAAAAGACCTGTGCAGGATGGGAAAGCGCGAAAGCGGCCAAGCGCAACAAATGCTGCGCCCTCGTGGTCAGCTTTCGGTTATACCAGCTTGTCTGAGGCGCGCTTTTGCAAGCTGCGCAAAGCTTCGACCGCTTCATCGGCGCGGCGCGCAGGCACGAAGATGTGATCACTGTGGGCCGCTGACACGACATTGGCTGGTATTTCACGCTTTTCCAGCGTTCGAAGCACCGCGCGTGTAACCCCGATTACGTCAGGTGGGATGTTTGCGAACAGGGTGATCTGGCGCAGTGTCAGATCGAAAATCAGACCAAGGCGCACGGCCTCGGTACGTGGGATGATCAGGGAAACGCCCTGATCTTCTATGAAAAACGCGCGCGCAACGGCCATGGCGTCGCCCGAATCCGCATTATGCAGCATCGAACAGTAAACGAACGTGCCGGGCTGCAAAATCGGAGCCAGGCTAGCAACGCTTTCTTGCAAGGCGCGCTCGGGAGAATAGTCGTCGGTCATATGGCTCACTTACTTAGTTCTCTTGCATTACGCCGCCTTTGGCAGCCTGCAACAATGGGAAATATCCGAAGATTACGTCATTTTTTGGAATGTCGCGCTAACAAGGCTTAATGTGCCTCGGCCCAATTGGCCCCCCGGCCCGCGTCGACCGTCAACGGTACTGTTAGATCAATGGCTGGCATCGAGGCATTTTCCATGACGCCTTTTGCAATCGCAATGAGATCATCGGCAGCACTTTCCTCGACCTCGAACAGCAATTCATCATGGACCTGAAGAAGCATCTTGGCGGGTAGTTTCGCAATGGCGTCAGGCATACGGATCATGGCGCGTCGGATCACATCTGCGGCCGTTCCCTGAATAGGCGCATTGATCGCGGCACGTTTGGCAAAACCTGCGTGCGGACCACGATTATTGATCTCGGGCGTGTTGATCTTGCGCCCAAACAGCGTCAGGACGTAGTTGTGTTCTTTTGCGAAGGCGACCGTGTCGTCCATATAGGTTCTAATGCCGGGAAAACGCTCGAAATATCGATCAATAAAGCCCTGTGCCTCGTCGCGCGGGATGCGCAGGTTGCGCGCCAGACCAAAGCCGGAAATACCGTAGATCACGCCAAAATTGATCGCTTTTGCCTGACGGCGCACGTCAGGTGTCATCTCGGCTAGCGGCACATTGAACATCTCGGACGCGGTGGCAGCATGGATGTCCTGCCCCTCAAGGAAGGCTTGCTTCAGGGCGTCAATTTCGGCGATGTGTGCAAGAATGCGAAGCTCAATCTGGCTGTAATCAAGGCTCACCAGCACATGACCCGGAGTGGCGATAAACGCCTCACGAATGCGCCTGCCTTCTTCCGAGCGCACAGGAATGTTTTGTAGGTTGGGATCGGTCGAAGCGAGGCGCCCTGTATTGGCCCCCGCGATCGAGTAGGATGTATGAACACGACCAGTGTCGGTGTTAATGTGATCCTGCAAAGCATCAGTGTAGGTTGATTTCAGCTTTTGAACTTGCCGCCAATCAAGCACTCTCCCGGGCAAATCATGTTCGGTGGCAAGATCCTCAAGCACATCAGCGGGCGTCGAATACTTGCCGGACTTGCCTTTTTTGCCGCCCGGCAGCCCCATGTTTTCAAATAGAATTTCGCCGACTTGTGCGGGGCTTCCGACATTAAAACTATGACCAACAAGCGCATGAATTTCGTCCTCCAACTGCGCCATTTTCTGTGCGAAAGCGTTCGACATCTTCGACAGGACCTCACGGTCAACTTTGATGCCTGTCATTTCCATTTCCGCAAGCACCGGGATCAACGGCCGCTCTAGCGTCTCATAGACAGTCGTCACCTGTTTTTTGTGTAGTTCCGGCTTGAACAACTGCCACAAGCGCAACGTGATGTCGGCGTCTTCGGCGGCGTATTTCACCGCGTCATCCACACCGACACGATCAAAGGTGATCTGTGACTTGCCGGAACCAAGAAGTGTTTTAATCTCAATGGGATGGTGTTCAAGGTAGCTCTCGGAAAGCTGACCCATGCCATGATTGTGAAGCCCTGCGTACATCGCATAAGACATCAGCATGGTGTCATCGATCGGAGCAACATTGACTCCGTAGCGCGCAAAAATCTTGGTGTCGTACTTCATGTTCTGACCGATTTTCAGAATCGAAGGGTCTTCCAGCAGCGGCTTCAGTATCTTAAGTGTTTCCTCAAGATCCAACTGACCCTCAGCCAGTTCATTGGATCCAAACAGATCGTCCACCGGGGACGCCTTATGGGTCAAGGGAATGTAGCACGCCTGCCCTGCCTCGATGCACAGCGATACGCCGACAAGTTCAGCAACCATTTCGTTCAACGAAGTGGTTTCGGTATCAACAGCCACATAGCCGCGCGAACGCGCCTGCGCGATCCATGTTTCCAATACCTTAAAATCGTTCACTTTCGTATAGCCTGTGACATCGAACGGCACAGCCGCAGGCATCGCGGTATCAGCGGACACAGTGCCCTCGATTTCGGGGATCACCGGGACTTCCACGTTCAATGCCTCGGCGATGCGCCGTGTTGTTGTTCGGAATTCCATGGCGCTGAGAAACCCCAGCAGATCTTCGACGACCGGCTCCTTCACCTCAAGCGTTTCTAGAGCATAATCAAGGTCCATCTCGCAGTCGAGCGTCACAAGCGTTTTGGAAAGCAGGATCTGGTCGACGTTGTCAATTAGGGTTTGGCGACGCTTTGGTTGCTTGATCTCTTCGGCGCGTTCAAGAAGCGCTTCTAAAGTACCGTATTCATTTATTAAAAGAGCCGCTGTTTTGACGCCGATCCCAGGTGCACCCGGCACATTGTCGACGCTGTCGCCAGCCAAAGCCTGCACATCAATCACCTTATCCGGCGTGACCCCAAACTTTGCCACCACGCCATCGCTGTCAATACGGGCATTCTTCATAGCATCGAACATTTCGACACCGCCACCAACCAATTGCATAAGGTCCTTGTCAGACGACACGATGGTCACGCGGGCCCCCGCATCCCGCGCCTTGCACGCCAACGTCGCTATGATGTCGTCCGCTTCAAACCCTTCCTGTTCAAGACAGGCAATGTTGAAGGCGCGCGTTGCATCGCGGGTTAGCGGTATTTGCGGGCGCAAATCCTCGGGCATCGCTTCGCGGTTCGCTTTGTATAAGTCATAGAGATCATTGCGAAACGTATGGCTGCCTTTGTCGAAAACTACTGCCGCATGGGTCGGTGCATCCGGGCCCTTGTTGTCCTGAACCGTCTTCCACAACATGTTCACAAAACCCGACACAGCCCCCACCGGAAGCCCGTCCGATTTGCGCGTCAGCGGCGGCAATGCGTGGTAGGCGCGGAAGATGAAGGCGGAACCGTCGATCAGATGCAGGTGATGCCCCTTGCCGAATGCCATGTCTACGCCCCTTATATTTGCTCATCGGTTGATGCCTGAATGCGCTTAACTGCGCAACGGTTTGGACGCGTGTCTCGCGACGGTTTTATCGGCGTTTGGCATTATTGAAGCGTGGCGCCTACAGGCAGAGATTCACGCGTTCCAGACGCGATCTCAGCGCGCCAACGGGCATGAACAACTTCTTGCGGTATCCAGTCATACCGCGTGTCTTCTTGCACTGTGTCCCAGAAAAGCCGCCCACCAAAACGCCAGGGATCCAAGACCATCGCATCGTTAAGCGCGCCACCATTTGGGGTCAAAAGCGCAGTCGAATGATCAATCAGCCAGTCACTTTCCGAATTTGCAATCGCGCGTTTCACGTCCAGTGTCTGGAAATCCTCGGCAAGAAGACGGTTCTCAAGATCTTCGGCCCAATGCCAGCAAAGGCCGCGTGGCCGGAGCCCCATATTGACCTTGGTGTTATGGACCAAGGGCGGGTCGGTAATTCCGTATTCTTGCGCTAAAACAGCCGTATAAGCAAAAGCAATTCTGGCAGCACGCGCCGCTTCTTCGGGGTCGACGTCAGGCCCAAGCGCCAAAAGTCCTGCCTCTAGCCGCGCGACCTCGGCTGGTGCAATATCAGTCGGCCCGTACCTTCCACAGGCCGCCAGAACCAGCATCGCAACCCCGGTCAATGCCCACTTTATTCCCAGCACTGCCCTGCCCTTTATTCTTGATAACTCCGAGGGCAACGCCCCCGGCGGATCACCTTGCGTCAGCGAAGCGACATCTTACCTGCCTTTGAATAGACCACCAAGGATGCCGCGCACAATGCGTCGCCCCGTTGTTCCCTTCAACTCTTTGACAACCATCTTTGTCAAAACATCACCAAACCCACCGCTGGACCGCTTATCTTTCCGCGAGGTCGATTTTCCGACCCTTTCGCTGTCATAGCGACGCCCGGCTTTGAACTCGCGCTCGGCGTCTTTGGCCTCAACCTCAAGGCGCTCGGCTTTTTCGGCTTCTTCTGCCGCGTCGGCGGCGCGGCCGCGCAAAATCTCGTAGGCGCTGTCCCGGTCCTTGAGCGCCTCGTATTTTCCGGCAATCGGCGAACTATTGATGACGTCCTGCCTTTGTGCCGCAGTGATCGGGCCAAGCTGGGACGATGGTGGGCGGATCAAGGTGCGCTCGACTACGCCTGGCGCGCCCTTGGATTGCAGCATTGAAGTGACTGCCTCGCCTACGCCCACTTCGCGGATCGCGTCTTCGGTCGAGAACCGCGGATTGTCACGGTAGGTTTGCGACGCCTGCTTCAATTGCTTGCGGTCCTTGGCTGTGAACGCGCGAAGGGCGTGTTGGATGCGATTGCCAAGCTGACCGAGAATGTCTTCCGGCACGTCAGCCGGGTTCTGCGTCACGAAGTAGACCCCGACACCTTTCGAACGGATCAGTCGTGCCACTTGCTCGACCTTGTCGACCAACGCTTTGGGCGCATCGTCGAACAACAGGTGCGCTTCATCAAAGAAGAAAACGAGGCGTGGCTTGTCTGGGTCGCCAACCTCGGGAAGTTCTTCAAACAGTTCCGACAACAGCCACAAAAGCGATGTCGCATACAGCCGCGGCGCGCTCATAAGCTTGTCGGCGGCAAGGATATTGATCCGTCCGCGCCCATCGGGGTCGGTCCGCATAATGTCGGTCAGCTCAAGCGCTGGTTCTCCAAAAAACTGCGCGCCACCTTGGTTTTCCAACACCAAAAGTTGTCGCTGGATGGCGCCGATCGAAGCGGTCGAGATATTGCCATAGCGGAGCGACAGCTCACTTTTGTTTTTGCCAAGCCAGACAAGCATGGCCTGTAGGTCTTTCAGATCAAGAAGTGGCATCCCTTCTTCATCCGCGACCCGGACTGCAATGTTCAGAACGCCTTCTTGCGCGTTGGTCAGTTCCAACAGGCGCGACAGTAAAAGCGGGCCCATTTCGCTGACGGTTGTGCGAATCGGATGGCCTTGTTGCCCGAAAAGATCCCAAAACGTAACTGGGAAGGCCTCATAGGCGTAGTCCTCAAAGCCGATCGTTCCGGCGCGCTCGGTGAAGGCATCGTGCAGTTTGAACGCTTCGGAACCTGCTCGCGCAATACCCGAAAGGTCCCCTTTGACGTCCGACAAAAACACCGGCACGCCCGCCGAGGCAAAGCCTTCCGCCATGATTTGCAGGGTTACGGTCTTGCCAGTGCCCGTCGCGCCCGCCACCAGCCCATGTCGGTTTGCGTATTTCAGCAAGAGACCCTGGTGAACTGCGTAGTCTTTGCCGCCGCCGCCCATGAAAATCGTTTCTGACACCTGTTGCCCTCGCTTCAATCTTTACCTTCGCGCGCAGAATAACTTGTTGACCTTTATGTGCCAGAGTTAACCTGTTCCAAAAACGCTACCGTCGTCTTTAGAACACTTCCTCCCTGTCGACTGGCCGCGCTTTTTAAACGCGGCCTCCCCCCCAACGCGAGGGCTGCCAAAAAGTGAACACAAGACTGTTGACGCAGTCATACGGCTACAATAGCTTGCGGGCAATTAATAAGCTGGCCAGTCCGGCAGGGAGAAATGAAAAGCAGGGTCTGGTTTAGGGGCCCTGTTTTTTATTGCGCCGATGGCAAGTTGCGCAGCGCTGACATTGAATGTGATGGCAAAGGATTGCCGCTGCGCTTTCAGACCGCTGACACGCTTGGGCTGGCGTGCTAAGGGGCGCTTACACGCATTCGAATTCATGGGAGAAAACATGACGAACGTATTGAAAGTTTTATGTTTTGCGCTGGGACTGAGCTTTTCCGGCGCAGCCTTCGCACAATCAACTGACGCGCCAGATGGTGAGAGCGCACCAACCGAAGCAGACGTCGAAACACCAAGCGAGCCGACACCCGGACAAACCTTCTTGGCTGGGACATTCTCGGATTGGGAGTTGCGGTGCTTGCGACTTGAAAGCGGCGCGGACCGTTGCCAGATGTACCAACTTCTGATCGACGGAACCGGTCAGGCTGTGGCCGAAGTGAACTTCTTTGCAATCCCGCCCGGTGGACCGGCTGAGGCAGGTGCTTCACTGATAACACCGCTAGAAACGCTTTTGACAGCAGACCTGCGGCTTGCGGTGGATTTAGGCGAGATACGCCGCTATCCGTACAGCTTTTGCACAACTGAAGGGTGCGTGGCGCGGCTTGGCTTCACGCCCGAGGAAATCGCGGAGTTTAAGCGCGGCGTGACAGGCAAAGTGACGATTGTTCCCGCCCTGGCGCCAGATCAGACCGTTGATCTGACAATGTCACTGTCGGGCTTCACCGCAGCTTACAACGATCTTCGCACGCGCGCAGGTCTTTGATACCGGCGTCGGGGGCGATCAAGTCCCCGACATCCGCCGGATCGCGCCAACAAGCTGCGCGGTCGAACCGTCTTTTCCTTCTGTTCCAACTTCGCCTGCGACGACAGGCTCAAGCGCTTTGGCAAGCTCTTTGCCAAGCTCGACGCCCCATTGGTCAAAAGAATTGATACCTAAAATCGCGCCTTCCACGAAGACACGATGCTCGTACAGCGCTACGATCTGACCCAGAACAAACGGCGTCAACTTGGGATAAACAAGTGTCGTTGAGGGGCGATTTCCTGGGAAGACGCGGTGTGCGGCTTGTCGTTCCAGTTCGGCCCCTTCAAATGAACCTGACACAATGGCCCGGGCTTCATCCATCGAGCGACCCCGCATCAAGGCCTCGGATTGAGCAAGGCAGTTGGCGACCAAAAGCCGGTGTTGATGGGCCAGATCGTCCTCGAATCCCTCGGCCCCAACCATAAACTCACACGGCACAACGCGCGTACCTTGATGGATCAATTGGTAAAATGCGTGCTGTCCGTTCGTGCCGGGTTCCCCCCAAACAATCGGGCCAGAGTTCTCGGCAAGGCGCGCGCCATCCATCCCGGCGCTCTTGCCGTTGCTCTCCATTTCCAGCTGCTGAAGATAAGCCGGAAGCCGCACGAGCCTTTGTTCATAAGGCAGAACTGCACGAGTTGCGTGACCAAGCCCCTGATTATGCCAGATGCCAGTCAGCGCGAGCATGACGGGCAAATTCTCCAAAGGTTCGGCGGCGCGGAAATGCGTGTCCATCCACTGTCCGCCCTTCAAAAAGGCGCGAAAACTATCGGCGCCAGTTGCAATCATTAGTCCAAGCCCAATCGGACCCCAAATAGAATAGCGCCCCCCAACCCAGTCCTCGAAACCGAAAACCCGCGAGGTATCAATCCCGAAAGCTTCTGTCTTGTCAGCCGCCGTGGAAAGAGCGGCGAATTGAGCCGCCGGATTTGTCACTTTCTCGCTCATCCAGACCTTGGCGGTGGCGGCGTTTGTCATGGTTTCGATGGTGGTGAAGGTCTTCGATGCGACAATGACCAAGGTCGTCCTAGGGTCAATGCCGCGCAGCGTGTCCGCGATATGCGCGGCATCGACGTTTGATACGTAGTGGCAGCGCGGCCCGTCGTGATACGGCGCTAGCGCAAGCGTGGCCATCGCCGGACCAAGGTCCGAGCCACCAATGCCAATATTGACGACATCGGTGATCTTGCCGCCTTCGCCGACGAAACGTCCCTCGCGGACGTCTGCGGCAAAAGCCTCCATCCGCTGAAGTGTTTCCAGAACACCGGGCATCACATCAGCGCCATCCAGCATCACTGGCGGGCCATCCAGATTGCGCAGGGCAGTATGAAGCACCGCACGGCCTTCAGTTTCGTTTATTTTGTCGCCGCGAAACATCGCCTCGCGCCGCGCGTCAACTTGGCCCGCGTCGTAAAGGTCAAGCAGCACTTGGCGTCCTGCCGCGTCAATTGAGGTCTTGGAATAATCGAACAGCATGTCGCCTGCATTGATCGAAAATGCGCGCGCGCGCTCTGGGTCGCTAAAACGATCAAAGATCGGAGTCTCGGCGGCGGTTTTGGCCGCTGATTTCAGCTTACTAAAGTCCATATTGTCCTCTTACGGCGCCCAATGCACAGTCGCGCCGCTTAAAACGGTCACGATCGGCGCGTCTTCAGGTGTGAGTTTGCGGGCACGATCGACGGCGGCGCGTTTCTCATCCCCTGTGATCAAAACATGCGTGGTCATTGCACCCTTCAAGACCGGCGCGGTCAGTGAAAGGCGCGGTTCAAGTTCGCCCCCAGGTGGCGTGAGGGCCATCAAAGGTGGCGCGTCATTTGCGAGGGCTTCATGCAATTCAGGTGCGCCGGGGAAGAGAGAGGCCGTATGCATGTCCGCGCCCATGCCAAGCAGCAGGATAGAAAGGGGAAGCTCTTTTGTAAGCCTGTCGCGCACTGCGGTCCAATCAGCTTCGGTTTCCGGCACCAAGCGCACGAACTTCGCCACCGAGGCGCGCGCAGTCAGCAGGCGTTCGCGCACTAAGCGTTCGTTCGAGCGGGGATGATCGGACGGCACCCGGCGCTCGTCGGTCAACAACACATGCACCCGCGACCAGTCGAGGTCTGCGGCGGACAATGCGTCAAACACCGGCCCCGGCGTCGATCCGCCAGGGACCGCAAGCGACGCCCAAGAGTGCTCCAAAAGGCATGTGCTCAGTTCGCCCGCGATCTGGTTCGCAAGGTCGATCATCATCATTTCGGAGTCAGGGTATGTTTCGAGATGCATGTGCGCCTTTCCGGCCCCGAAAAATCAGGCCTTTATCTCAAGCCAACGACGACCCTCGCGATGCATCAACACTGCGGCGTCTTCCGGGCCGGTCGTCTCAACGTCATAAGGTTTGGGGCGATCTCCGCGACTTGTCCAGTCCTTGATAATCGGATCAGTCCAGGCCCAAGCCGCCTCGACCTCGTCGCCTCGCATAAACAGCGTCTGGTTGCCGCGGATCACGTCCATGATCAGCCGCTCGTAGGCGTCGGGCACATCTTCGGCCTCGGGTCCAAGCGCGTTGGCGAAGGTCATATCCAAAGGCACGTCCACAAGCCGCATGCCACCGGGGCCGGGTTCCTTGATCGTCACGCCAAGGGTGATGCCCTCGTTCGGCTGCAGACGGATCGATAGTATGTTGCGGTGCCGACCACTATCCTTGTCGAAGATCGAGTGCGGTGTCTCTTTAAAAACAATCGAAATTTCAGAGGCCCGCGCCTTCAGCCGCTTGCCGGTGCGCAAATAAAACGGCACGCCGGCCCACCGCCAGTTTGAAATGGCCAACTTCATAGCAATGAAGCTTTCGGTGATGCTACTGCGGTTTTCGACCTCTTCAAGATAGCTTTCACCGGCTTTGTTAGACTCGTATTGCCCTCGCACAATGTCATCGCGTTCAGGTGGATCCAGCGCGCGAATAACCTTCAACTTTTCATCCCGAACCGAGTCGGGGTCGAAACGCGCAGGCGGCTCCATCGCGATCAGGCATAAAAGCTGCATCAGATGGTTTTGGACCATATCCCGCATGGCGCCGGACGTGTCGTAATAGGCTCCCCTTCCCCCGACACCGACGGTTTCGGCAACGGTGATTTGCACGTGATCTACGTACTGAGCGTTCCAAAGGGGCTCGAACAACATATTGCCAAAGCGGACAGCCATCAGGTTTTGCACGGTTTCCTTGCCAAGATAATGGTCGATCCGGTAAATCTGACTTTCGTCGAAATGGTCGCGCAGAGTGGCGTTCAGGGTCTTGGCGCTTTCCAGATCGCGACCGAAGGGCTTTTCGACAACGATCCGCGCGGTTGGCCCGGCGATATTATGCGCGTGCAGGCGTTCAGCCAACGAGCTAAAAAGGCCTGGCGCGACCGAAAAGTAAAAGGCCTGCACCGTATCTTTGTCTTTGCGCACCAGCTTTTTCAGCGCGGACCAGCCATCGTTGCCAGTAGCATCGATGCGCACATAGTGCAGGCGGTCCAAAAAGCCTTTCACGTCCTTGGTGGATCGTGCAGCTTCGGGGAGGAATTCCTCAAGAGCGCCCTTGATGTCCTTGCGAAACGACGAATCGGTCAAATCCGAGCGCGCAGCCCCAATAATTCGCGATTGAGCCGGCATCTGGCCCGAACAGAACCGACGAAACAAACCGGGCAAGATCTTGCGGCGAGCAAGATCTCCGGTTCCTCCGAAAATCACAAGGTCGAAGTCTTCGACCGGGATGACGCGCGACACCATAAGACGGCTCCTTCCAGAATTCGCAATTGCGGTGTTACCGCTAACAAAA
>Ga0075467_10004176_pt1 | contig 10802 bp, 9 predicted proteins | sample DEB08_DNA_9_FD_75067 | JGI IMG/M metagenome (GOLD analysis project Ga0075467, IMG submission 75067) | Aqueous microbial communities from the Delaware River and Bay under freshwater to marine salinity gradient to study organic matter... | ecosystem: Environmental > Aquatic > Marine > Coastal ...
AAGTGTGGTGCCAGTAATCGCATGCGCGCTGGCCAAATAGACTACTGCAGCCCCGATGTCTGCTGGCGTTGACGATCGCCCCAGAGGTGTTTTTTGATGCGCCTGTGAAAACCCATCAGCCGTTTGATCACCTGAAACCATGGTAATTCCGGGCCCTAAACCAACCACTCGAACATGTGGTGCAAGGGCCTGGGCCAATAGGCGAGTGGCTTCAAGCAGCGCGGCCTTAGACAGGGTGTAGGACAAGAAATCGGGGTTGGGATTGATTAACTTTTGATCGAGCAAGTTGATGGCAACGGCAGGCTGTGAGTACGGCAACTGGCTTTTGGCGCGCAACTGATAAAGGTTTCGCGTCAAAGTAATGGCGGCAGCGGCATTGACCACCATGTGTTTATGAAGTGCACCAAAAGAGAAAGTCGCCGCGTCGTCATAAGCAAAGAGTGAGGCGTTATTGACCAAGCAGCTCGGCTCGCCTAACGATTGGGAGCATTCATTAATCAGCGTATTGACCGCGGCTTCGTTGGCCAAGTCACCAGCGATTAAGCAGGCGCGCCGCCCGAGTTGCGTCACTTCAGCGGCAGTGCTTTCAGCCTCACTTTTGGAAGTACTGTAATGAATGGCCACATCCCAGCCGGCGCGCGCCAAATCTAAGGCGATTTGCCGGCCTAGCCGTTTGGCGCCTCCGGTAACCAGTGCAACATGGGGCAACGTTGATTTTGACAAAAGAGAGCTCCGCATTACGATAGGTGGTGCCACCAATCATCAAGACTTGATAGTAACTCGCACTGGTAGTTGGCGCTAATTTTGGAAGCTAGCGAGCCAACAGCGCTCCCGTGTTCTCACTAAGATATTTTTCTGAGGTTTCGGACAGCACATCACGCCACATCCGGTAAGGCTGGTCGAACATTAGTGTAGAAAAATGCTTGTCGCGCATAAGCATCTGAACGTAACGCAGGATACCCTCATCATCATAGATGGCTTCGCTATAAAAAATCTGCTTACCGAGTGCAGATTTACCGAGCACGGCTGAGGCTGCGGCTATGCCTAAATTGTTGACCCTAGCCGTGGCTGGACCTGGCACCACGACGATTACCTTTTCCCAAATGGAAGGCGTCACTTTTTCTTCGATGGCCTTAAGCGCCGCAATCATCGCTTTGATTGTCGATTGACCGATTTCGTTGTTCACAGTCATGACTTCGGGCTCGACGCTAGAAAGGGTTAAGGCAATATCCTTAAGAGTCACCTTTTGCTGTGCAATTGCAGCGCGAGTGGCCTGTTGCAGTTTCGAAATAACCGCTGTCGCACCTTGTCGTGCACCAGCGCTGGCTTGAATTTCTGGGATAAGCGACATTAGCGCCACCAGCGAACTCGAGTAGCCCTCTGCATCGCGCCAAGTTAGCGTTGCGTTAGGGCCGGCCAGTTCATTCATGAGACCTTGGTAAGCGAGAACCGCGTGCAAAGCAGCCTTGATCTCGTAGTGACCAGGACTAAAGGCATATTGCGTTCTTTGTGTTTGCTCAATCGCAATGACACCATCGTAATTGACAATCACGATGAGAGGCAGTTGGGCCAGTACGGAGGTGTTTTGAGCACGGTAAAGGGTGATGAAACCCGTATTTAAGTCAGCCAGTTTGTCGCTAACTGTCGCAGGCTCGGTGCCAGTGGATTGAGCCCAAGACGGCACCTGCACAGAGGTCATCAGTAAGGCCGCGACGCAAAACATAAAACGCTTTTGAAGGGTTAGCATGCTGGTGCCTAAATAGGGAAGAAGACACCGACATGCTAGCACCTGTGTGATTTACTTTGCTTCGATTTTGGCTGCTTTAACGACGGCAGCCCAACGCGCCTGTTCGGCATTCACATAGTCGTTAAGCGCTTGTGGCGTACCTGTGCTGATAACCAAGCCTTGGCCTTGGACCCGCTGTTTGAAAACATCAGACTGTGCACCTTTGGTGGCTGCCGCATTCAAGCGTGCCACCAGCTCGGCGGGGGTGCCGGCAGGGACGTAAATGCCATACCAGCTTTCAGCCGTATAACCTGGTACACCCGCTTCTGCCACAGTTGGCACATCGGGGCGAGCCGGTGAGCGCTCAGTGGTGGTGACGCCAAGTGCGCGTAGCTTGCCGCCATTAATCAGTGGTGCGGCCGCGGTGGCCGTGGCGAACATCATGTCGACTTGGCCACCTACCAGGTCATTGAGGGCCAAGCTTGCACCTTTATAGGGGATATGCAGGATGTCGGTGCCACTGAGGTTCTTAAACAACTCGCCGGCCAAGTGGGCTGAGGTGCCCACGCCTTGTGAGGCGTAGGTGATTTTGCCGGGATTGGCTTTGGCGGCAATCAGCAGGTCTTGAACGTTTTGGTAGGGGCTGTCAGCACGAACCACCAAAATGTTAGGTGAGCGTCCAATGAGCACCACCGGATCAAAAGCCGTGTTGGTGTCATAAGGCATGGATGCCCGCAGGCTTGGATTGAGGGCGTGGGCGAAGGTTGCCATCAGTAATGTGTGCCCATCGGGGGCGCTCTTGGCGACGTTGTCTGAACCAATCGTGGTGCCACCGCCAGGTCTATTGTCAACAATGACGGGGCGACCCAATTCGTCGGCCATGGTGACTGCGAGTGTGCGTGACACGACATCGGTGCCTCCACCAGCGGAAAAAGGCACCACGATGCGGATGGGTTGGTCTTTGAAGTCGACGGTTTGTGCACTCGCTGGCAGTACCAAGGTTGCGCTGGCAATGAGGGTGGCAATCACACCCATTGACTGGTAAGAACGTTGCATTTGTGAATCTCCTGACTTTTGTGGTTATGTCGGGGCAGTCTACGACTGAGCTGACACAACCACATCAGGCCGCACCCACTTAATTCCATCAGTTAGAATTCGTAGGTCTGGTCTTTAGCGACTGATACCCTGATTTAGTACCACTGCCGCACAGCACTGATGAACCGGTTGACGCCCTCCTTGACGCTGGCGGCATCAAGCGCGCCATAAGACAGGCGTTGGTAGTTACCGCCCGATTGGTCGGTTAAGCCAAAGGCAAAGCCTGGGATGGTGACCACTTTGTGCTCGCGCGCCATGTGATGGGTAAAGTCCATTGGTGAGTGAGTCGCCGCCAAGGGTGGCAAGCGCATCAAAACATAAAAGGCACCAGCTGTTCTTGGAAAAGACACCAAGTCACCCAACGTGTCTAGGGCGCAATGGACATCGTGACGCACAGAACAAAGCGCTTGGATTTTGGGTTCGATCCAACTTTTCCCCAGCTTTAGGGCTTCGATTGCAAGCAACTGCGAAATCACGGGTGGGCAAATCAAGTTGGTGTCTTGTACTTTACTCATGGCTTGGGAAAGTGAGGTCGGAAACACCACGTAGCCGACTCGCCAACTGGCCATGCCGTAGTTTTTTGAAAGCGAAAAAAAAGATAGCGTGTGCTGGCTAGCACCGGCTATCGACGCCGGTGAAAAGTGAGTTTCACCTTCATAGATAAAAGACTCATAGGCCTCGTCACTGAAATGATAGAGGCCTTTGTTGGCACACAAAAGGTTAACGGCGGTCAAGTCCGCCTGACTATAAACAGCGCCACTGGGGTTATTGGGTGACACGGTAATAATGGCACGGGTTTTGGGGGTGATGGCTGCTTCCAGGGCCGCAACATCCAACTGCCAGTCCGAGCGTGTCGGCACCAAAACCGGCACGCAGCCGCACAAACGAATGGCCATTTCTTGATTGAAATAGAACGGTGTTGGCAATATGAACTCATCGCCTGGGTCGCTGACAGCCAGCACAGCATTCAAAAAAGCCATGTTGCTGCCGGCGGTCACCATCACCATCGATTCATGGCCGACTTTGATCTGGTTGTCTTGCAGGAGCTTGTGCTCAATCATTTCAATCAATGCACCAAGCCCCATCACGGACTGGTATTTGTTGAGTGCGCTGTCTTGCATCAACTCAGGAAGAGCGGCAACTGCCTCTTTGGGTGGACCGTAGTTAACCACCCCTTGGCCCAACGAAATCGTGCCAAGGTGTTCGCGAACCAAAGCCGCGATAGTGGGAATGATGGGCGCATCGACTGCCGCCACCCGTTGGGAACCGACTCTCATCTCAAAATAACCAAACGAAATTAATCAATCTCCAGTTTACACAGGCATCGGACAGCAATCAGTTGGTGCTGACCCGTTTGCAAGCTTTTGCAAGAAAATGGTGTTTGTGTTGCATAGACTAACAACTTATTGGCTTTATACCTAAGCAAAATCACCTGATTAGCGCCGCCACGTAACATCGCTTCCCTTAAGGACCAAAATGAAACGTTTCCTAACCGCTGTCGCAGCCACCTTCCTGCTGACTGGCCCAGTTGCTGCCGAGCAGTCTTTGACGATCAGCCACGGACCGGTGCCCACCCCAACTTACATCGACCTCGGTGCGCCAGGTGATTCGGTGGGCGATCAGCGAATTTGGCAATTTGATGGACAAACAGGCGACCAACAAAACGTGGTCATGGATTGGGTGATGACAACGACGGGTCAAAGCAGTGAAAAACTAGGTATGGAAAGACGCGTGACCCTAGGTGTGTTTTCAATTGGCCAAGACGCAAAAAATACGATTCTGATTCAAGGTGTTGGCCTCTACCCAAAGACCGGTTCGACGCTTAAGAGCGACGCGGTTTTGCAGAGAGCAGTGATTGGTGGCACTGGAAAATATGTCGGTGCCATGGGTTCCGTCACTTCAACACACTTAGCAGACAACACATGGCAGTACGCGATTAGTCTGAAATAAGACCGATGATCGGTTCCTACATCCCTCTGGTTTTGTCAGATGGTTTTGGTTGTCTAATGTTTTACAAAATGTCACTAAAGGTTATCAATGAAAATTAAATGCACGCGTTTACTAACACTGGCAGGCCTGTTCGTCTCGCTATTAGCGGGGCCTGTTTTGGCGCAAAAGCCACCTTTGAGTTTGGTGACCTATGGCGTGATTGGTGAGCCTCAAGTGGTTGATGTGGCCCCCGAAGGCCCTTCAATTGGCGACATGTACCTTCGCAATGAAAAATTAAGCCTCAAATTGGACGGTCCAGTCGTTGGCGAATATTTTTCAAAAGCGACCATTGTGTTTTTGGATGAAGCGGCGCAACGTTCTGCACGTTCTTTTTTTGCTGAAATGGTGCTGCCTGAGGGCACAATATACGTACAGGATTTTGTCCAAAGTGACCATGGGCGTCCGAAGGGCGCCGGTCATAAACATCAGGGTGCGATTGTGGGCGGGACAGGTCAATACGCGGGCGTACGCGGCATCTACGAAATCGAATTCATCACTGGAAAACTGGCAAAAACCACCTATAACTTTTGGCTTGGTCAGTGATCAACCCACTGCCCCATCGTTTGGGCGATGGGGCAGTGGCAGCCGTCATGCCAGCTGGGCATGACGGCTTAGCTTACTTGGCTTCAGTCACACCCAGTGCACTCAAAAGCGATTGGGCCACCAAGCCAGAAGACTGGGGATTTTGCCCAGTGATAAGTTGCCCATCATGGATAGCGAACGGTGCCCAGTTGGCGGCGCCTTCGAATTGACCGCCAAGCTCACGCAGTCTCGTTTCAAGCATAAATGGCACGATGCCGTCTAAGCCGACTTCGATTTCCTCGGCATCCGTAAATGCGTTGATACGCAAATCTTTGACAATGGATTGACCATCAGGGCGCTTGGCGGTGACCAGTCCCGCCGCACCATGGCAAACGGATGCGATTAATTTTTTGGCTTCAAAAGCAGCTTCGACAACCCGGGTGACGCCAGCATCGGTGGGTAAGTCCCACATGGTGCCATGGCCGCCGGGGAAGAAAATCGCGTCAAATTTTGTGCCATCCTGATCAGCAACTTTAGCCGTGGTCTGCATTAAAGCAGCGAGGTCAGTGTCGGCCAGAAAGCGTTCGACGATTGCCTCGTTCTCGCCTTGAGGCTTGACGCTGCCAGGATCCAAAGGAATGGGGCCGCCGAGCGGTGAGGCCAGTACAACGTGCGCACCGGCATCGACCAAAGCGTAGTAGGGCACAGCGAGTTCCTCTGCCCAAAAGCCGGTTTGTTTGTCGGTGTCACCAAGCCGAGCGTTTGAAGTGACGATCATTAAAATTTGAGATGGCATGTGTTTTTCCAGAGAAGTGAATAAACATGGTAGGCCACTTACTGGATTAAACGCCTTTGCAGCCCAACGTCACGGGGCCTTTGCATTTGGGTTCGTCACAGCGCACAAAAGCGACGACACTTGGTGCACAAAGACAGAAGCCAATCTGATCGTGCTTAAAAACGAATCAAATACGCCACCTTGCCGCTGTGCCACAATCAGTTATTGCCATTAATTTGGTGATTAATGGTGGGTTAACGAGTCGACCCCAACATGACTCTCTCTGATTTAATGGGTTCTGACAGCATGCCTATTTCAATGATCGACTCCGCTATTTTTAAAGACATGTTCGGCACTGCCGCTATGCGAGCTGTGTTTGACGATGCCGCGACCTTGCGACGCTATACCGACACCGAAATCGCCTTAGCAAAAGTCCAGGGTGAACTTGGGATTATTCCCAAGGCCGCCGCCGCTGCCATTATTAGCAAAGCAGACTCGAGCAAGCTTGACATGGTTGAGCTCAAACGAGAAACGGAAATTGTGGGTTACCCGATTTTGCCATTGGTGCATCAGATTGCAAAAATGTGTGGACCTGAAGGCGAGTACTTGCATTGGGGTGCGACCACCCAAGATATTATGGACACGGCAACTGTTCTTCAAGTGCGTGATGGATTGGCGATTATCGAACGCGACCTTGACGAGCTTGATGATATTTTGGATGCGTTGTCATTGCAGTATCGCGACACACCAATGGCGGGTCGGACGCACTTGCAACATGCGCTTCCCATCACGTTTGGTTACAAAGCGGCCGTTTGGTTGCTGATGGTCCGACGACACCGTGAGCGGCTGGCACAACTTAAGCCACGTGTCTTGATCGGTCAGTTTGGTGGCGCGGCAGGCACGCTTGCATCATTAGGTGATCAAGGGCTAGCCGTGCAAGAGGCTCTCTTGGCTGAACTCGAGCTTGGCACAGCGCCAGTGACTTGGCATGTGGCTCGAGATGGTTTGGTTGAGACGATTCAATTTCTGGCACTTGTCACCGGTTCACTCGGTAAGATTGCGCTGGACATTATGTTGATGATGACCAACGAGCTCGGTGAAGCCTTTGAGCCTTTCGTCAAAGGTCGAGGCGCCTCAAGCACCATGCCGCAAAAACGCAACCCCATTTCTTGTGAGTTGATGCTTGGCGCTTCAAAGTCAGTGCGCCAGCACGCAGGGCTTGCCTTGGATGCGATGGTGCAGGACTTTGAACGGGCAACTGGCCCTTGGCACATTGAGTGGTCAGCGATTCCAGAGTCCTTTATCTTGAGTGCTGGCGCCTTGAATCAAGCGAAGTTCATGTTGCGGGGCTTGGAAGTTGACACGGCTCGAATGCTAAAAAATCTTGATCTTTCTGGTGGCCTGATTGTTGCGGAGGCTGTGATGATGGGGCTAGCACCGCATATTGGCCGTCAGACAGCGCATGATTTGGTGTACGACGCCTGCCGTATGGCATCAAGTAAGGGCCAAAGATTGGCTGAAGTCTTGTATGAGGATGAGATCGTTAGCGCCAAGCTTGATCGCGCACAAATTGATCATTTGTGTGACCCCGCCAATTATCTCGGTGCTGCTCCTCAAATGGTTGATCAGATGCGTGCTTGGCATAAGCCTGAATAAGGGCTTGACTTTGGTCAATGAGCCCAAAACGATGGCGAGCAACGTCGACCGCAAACGAAAGCCAGACCACCCATGTCATGTCGACAAAACGGGTTTCAGCAACGGGTAAGGTTTGAAATCCCAAAATAGTTTGCTAAGAGCCCGTCGTTTTGGCTCTTGCCGCCTGTAATTTCCTATAGCTGTCAAGCAAGCGCTGATGCCGTTCAAGCCCCACCAATTGAGGGCTGATTGGCGTAAGGCCGTGGAATTTGACCGTACCATCAACAGACCCCAAGACGGCATCCATTCTTTCATCGCCAAACATCCGGTTTAAATTGACGATGTAGTCATTAAGTGCCATCTCATCATCGAGCGAAATTTCGAGCACGGTGTTTACGGCCTGATAGAACAAACGGCGTTCAACAGTGTTGTCGTTGTATTGCAGAAAAGCACCGACCAATTCATGGGCATCTTCTAACCGCTTCAAGGCGAGTAGGATCAAGAGCTTTAATTCTAAGACGGTTAACTGACCCCAGGGCGTGTTCTCATCAAACTCGATGCCAATCAAGGTTGCAATATCGCTGTATTCATCAAGCGCGTTGTTTTCTAGACGCTCAAAAAGTTCGCCGAGCTCGCTATTGCTTAATTGAAACAAGTTCAATATGTCAGCGCGGAACAGCAAAGCCTTGTTGGTATTGTCCCAAATCAGATCGTCTATGGGGTAGATCTCAGAGTAGCCTGGCACCAAAATTCGACACGCCATGGCGCCAAGTTCGTCGTAGACGGCCACATAAGCTTCTTTACCCATGGCTTTAAGGATGCCAAACAACGCATTGGCTTCTTCGGCGCGGGCGTTGTCACCGGCGCAGCAAAAGTCCCACTCAACAAAATCAAAGTCTGCTTTGGCGCTAAAAAAGCGCCATGACACGATGCCACTCGAATCGATGAAGTGTTCAACAAAATTATTGGCTTCGGTGACGATTTCACTGGTGAAAGTAGGGGGCGGTAAGTCGTTTAGACCTTCAAAACTACGGCCTTGAAGCAATTCGGTCAGGCTTCTCTCGAGCGCGACTTCAAAGCTTGGGTGTGCCCCAAAGGATGCGAAGACACCCCCAGTTCTCGGGTTCATTAGCGTGACACACATCACGGGGTAAAGACCGCCGAGTGAGGCGTCCTTCACCAAAACTGGGTAGCCCTGCGCTTGAAGCGCTTCGATGCCAGCGAGGATGTTGGGGTATTTTTGAAGAACGGCTAACGGCACGTCGGGTAGCGCAATCTCGCCCTCGATGATTTCTCGCTTGACCGCGCGCTCAAAAATTTCAGATAGGCATTGCACTTGCGCTTCGGCCAAGGTGTTGCCCGCACTCATGCCGTTACTGACATAAAGGTTTTCAATTAAGTTTGACGGGAAGTAAACGGTTTTGCCATCGGATTGACGCACATACGGTAAGCCACAAATGCCGCGGTCGATATTGCCGGAGTTGGTGTCGATCAGATGCGATCCAAGCAGTTCACCCTCGGGATTAAATATAGCCAAGCAATAGTCATCCAAGATTTCAGTTGGTAGCGAGTCACCAGGACCCAGCTTGAACCAACGCTCGCTGGGGTAATGAACGAATGCGTCATTGGCAATGTCTTCACCCCAAAAAGCGCCGGCGTAAAAATGGTTGTTGCTCAATCGTTCAATGTATTCACCAAGGGCTGATGCCAAGGCGCTTTCTTTGCTTGATCCCTTACCGTTGGTGAAACACATGGGCGAATGGGCATCACGGATATGCAGAGACCATACATTGGGGATGAGATTGCGCCATGAGGCAATTTCAATTTTGATGCCAAGGTTTGCCAACAAGCCTGACATGTTGGCAATGGTCTGCTCAAGCGGCAGGTCTTTGCCAGCGATGTAAGTGTTCACGTTTGAGTCGGATTGCAACGTCAACAGGGCTTGTGTGTCTGCGTCTAAGTTAGTGACTTCTTCAATCACGAACTCAGGACCGGCTTGGACTACTTTCTTGACTGTGCAGCGTTCAATCGAACGAATGATGCCCTGACGGTCATGGGCTGAAATGTGTTCTGGTAGTTCAACCTGAATTTTAAAAATTTGTTGGTAACGATTTTCTGGATCGACAATGTTGTTTTGTGACAAGCGAATGTTTTCAGTGGATATGTTGCGAGTGTCGCAATACAACTTTACGAAGTAGGCTGCACATAACGCTGATGAAGCGAGAAAGTAATCAAAGGGGCCTGGCGCTGACCCATCGCCCTTATAGCGAATGGGTTGATCAGAAACCACTGTGAAGTCGTCGAACTTGGCCTCGAGTCGAAGCTTGTCGAGAAAATTAACCTTAATTTCCATGAAAACAATCCAAAAAGTACCGCTAAAAAATAGTGTACAAACAACGGTCACGCTAAACCGGTGGCGCTTATGTGCGCACCAATTAGCAAGAGTGTAAGGTAATGAGCTGGCCGTTGACTGGCAGTGGCGCGAGCGAACACCTCTGGTGTCCTTATTTGCTTGGGGTCAAAAAGGATAGATGCTGACAGCAGACCAGACCATTGAATGGCGTGCAGCAGCGGCCCCATGCCAATGAGATTTAATAAAGCGACCAACTCTTTATCTGCTTTCTGCGCAGTGAGGCATGAAATCTTTTTACCTGATACATTTAATGCCGACGAATATTACCGCCGGCTTGTTGCACTTCACACTTGAAACCGCCAAGTTTATTAATGCTACAAATATCCCAATTGCAAGTCAGTCTTCATTCTGAAGTAAATAATAAAGCCGTGATCTTAGCGATTTCTGCAGTCTTACTTTGAGAGAATTAATAATGCAGCGACTGTCGTATTGGTTTTTTTTACTTTTTGCCATGGTCGTATTTGTGGCCAGCGCTAGTATCACTCACGCTCAGGCGACGGCGCAGCAAGGTGGTGCTCAATCGCTTGACGCTGTTGCGCAGGTGCCCACCACCGCCTCAACCCAACCCCAATCGTTAATTTCAGCGCAGTCTCGCGCAGTGCTTAGGGCTGGTTGGTATCGCTGGGATCCTTACCAATACCAAACGA
>Ga0075467_10004177_pt1 | contig 10800 bp, 6 predicted proteins | sample DEB08_DNA_9_FD_75067 | JGI IMG/M metagenome (GOLD analysis project Ga0075467, IMG submission 75067) | Aqueous microbial communities from the Delaware River and Bay under freshwater to marine salinity gradient to study organic matter... | ecosystem: Environmental > Aquatic > Marine > Coastal ...
CCTGCGCCCACTTTAATCTTTCTGTATACGCATCTATTTTCGATAATATGAGTGATTGATTGGCTTTAAAATACGCAAATCGCGCTTTCACCTGCATTACAAATGCTGGGTCTTGAAACAAGCGGCTATACCACTGATGTTGTTTTACCCAAAATCCCTCAGGATACTGACTGTCAGCGTAGTCAACATTGCCAAAGGATAAATCAAAGTCCCACAAGGGCCCCATTTTGATTTTCTGACCAGGTATCACATTTAGGAAAATACTTGACCAAAATTGTGAATCTACATTCTTCGTGATTTCGCTGATCAAATACCAATCTATGAAACTGTCAACGTCAATATGCGCTCGGTAACCAGTATCCTGTTGCTTGAAATCGCGAGCGAATAACGCGCGTTCGAAATCGTTTATCAAAGCGCTAACTTCTGCTAATTCTGCACTCCCCCAATCCACTTTCGGCTCTTTTATGTTAATCAAGAAACGTTGCGTAGTAAAATAAACGTCATCGAAATCTAGGCGTTCCAACTGGTCAATTTCTAGCAAATAACCCGTGTCACCAATATTAACTCGGTTTGCACCATCCTCTACTTTCTCTGTAATATTGTAAGTACCGATGTAGTCGTCATTGAGATACACTTCTGAAAATTCGCTTTTGGGTGTCCAAGCCAAACTGCTCATGTAACCCATTTCAAATGTAATGGTATTTCGCAACATGGTTTTATCTGAGTATTCCGCAATAAATAGCCATGTCTTATCCTCTGGCATGCCTAATAACTGAGCGTTATCTTTTAGCTTCATTTGATAAGGCTTTTTAGGATGCTCCCAGGTCGAGTTTCCTCTGCCACGTATTTTCATATCCACAACATCTGCGTTTTCAAACTCCCTGCCACCGCTAATAGATATTTTGCCGACAAGGTAATCGTCTTTTGATGTAATGGATAAAGCGTTTTCTGTGCTCAAGTAAATAATTGGTAAGCCAGTGAATTTTGTCAGATCTACCGTATAGCTTTTACTGCTACCATCATTGGTAGTGACGGTGTATTGCTGTAACTGGGTAAAGTCATTCGGCGTTTGTCCGCTTATTTGAGCAATATTATTTACTTTAAGCGCATTACCTCCGTGCGCAACACTTGCCACTAATGATGTTACATCAACATTATCAGGAACTCTTCCACTTATATTTGTACCATCGATTTGTAACACAAGGTCGCCGCTCAATGCGGGGTTCTCTGTTTTAAAAAAAGCAAATTGACTGATGTCAGTGGTTTGTGTTGGCTGCGTGGATGGAGTCGTTGGTGCCGAGTCGGAGGATGTGCTGGATGAACCGCCACCACAGGACGCTATAAAACAGAAAATTATCAGCACTAAGAACAACGAACGCCAATTGCGCACGGACCGGTTAGATGATGATTTTTGTTTCAAAACTGCCATAAATTTACACATATATTAGGTATCTAAAAATCAGCTGAAGGTTACCTGCAGAACTATTTTAATACAAGTTCATCGCCAAAAGTGGCACATTATCCTCAGATGATGTGCCTTGTTCAGATTACAGGCTCTTTAAAAATGACAACAGCGCTGCCTTGTTTGCTGTCGACATTGCGACATAAGCTTGTTTAGATGCTTCCCCTTCACCACCGTGCCATAAGATAGCTTCTTCAATAGTGCGAGCTCTGCCATCATGCAAATACCCAATACGAGTATCATCATCACTTCTCCCCGCTAACGATACAGCATCGTTTGCCTTTGCATCGCCCAACATGACGTTTTCTGCATGACCCAAGCCCCACAATGCCGCCGTTCTCCACTCAGCTCCGGAGGCTGAACCTTCTGCTAAGCTATCGGCCAAACCGGGGCCCATATCGTGTAGCAACAAATCAGTATAAGGATGAATAGTTTGATTGCGCAGTTCGGCTAGAGGATGAAACGCGCTGGTTGTCATTGACGGACGGTGGCAGTTTGCACAGCCAGCATCTGAAAATAATCTTGCACCACTTTGAGAATTATAATCGCGACGTGCACCAACGCCCAAGAGACTTAAATACTTCACTAGTTTGTCTAAATTTTGGTCGCTTAGCTCAACTTCAGCGCTTCCGCAATCGGGTTGTGCACTGCCACAGTCGGGGTTAGGCAGCATAGAGGTCATCACTCCGATATCTGTATTAAAGGCGCTAGCAGTTTGGTGCTTAACACTAAATGTACTGGCTTTATAGCCAAAACGACCTAAACGGTTCACACCACTGATGGGATCCTTAACAATGGATGCACGCCCTGAAATACCATCATTGTTAGCGTCATTGGCATCTACCCAACTTAATACTTGCTCTTCGGGCACAGCTTCAAGCAAGCCCAAGCCAACCAGTTGAGGCGCTATTCGTGCTGAAAATTGTGCCGGTCTGCGTTCAGAGAACACATAGTTAGGTGAGCGTAAGCCATTCTCATGGTTGGTCCATGGGCCCAGTGTGACGTTACCTTCCGACGTACCATTTGATTCAATTTGAGGCTGCAACACTTGTCCAATTAAACTGTCTGGAGCACCGTTTTCATCGCCCACTTTGAACACCCATTTATCAAGGTTTCCTCCCACCTCCTCAACCAATGCTTTACCATTTCTCACATGGCAGGCGGCACAGGAATGATTTATGTAATGATTTCCTATCTTACCGATTTGTTCAGTCCATACCGGATTATCATGACGTTCGTCGTGCGTACCGTCATCAAAATTGGTGTGGTGAACGCGTCTTCCTTCTACAAAAGCCTGCGCATTTTGCGAGCTCAAGTTCGTCGCCATTTGCATAAAGCGTCCCGCAGGCTCCTCGCTATAGTTATAACCCAGAGTAGTATCACCACCCAACAAACCAGCAGCAGGAATTGGCGTACCGTCATTCGCCCCACCAGCATTTTCGACACCTCGTTGCCATTCGAAGGGAGCGACACCAAGTTGGCCAATAACATAAACAAAAGACGTACCGTAATAATTTAAACGCGAACCTGTTGGCGGAGAAAGTAGGAATTGACTGACCTCAAATTCCATGTTGGTACCCGCGGTAAGCGCTGTTTGAAATTGACCGCCGGTCTCCCATTTATTGACGATATCCAACGTGTATTTATGCTGTATTCCTTCCTCACTGATTTTTTCAAAGTTATCGTTCCAAGTTCCCTTGCCAACGAACACAACACCTGTTTCATTTTGACTGACTTTTGCTTCTTCTTTTTGTGGGTTAAAGTGAAATTGTCCAGTTGTATTGCGCCCCCAAAACCAAACTCGAAATTCTCTTGCTCCTAACTTAGCTTCGGTAATGAAGGTCGCGCGGATAAGACTTTGTCCGGTTGGAACATAATCTTCTAGTTGAATCCGCGCCGTTCTGTATTCCCAATAATGCGCCAAGTAATGGTCGTAGTGGTCTTGAATGGTAATATCTTTAGCATGACGATCCCTGCCGCGATCACCAATTCTTGTGACTAACACACCGTCCTCTCGAACAAAGCGGCTTGCAGGTTCCAGTAGGGTATTTTGATCAAAAAGTGCTTCTACGTGAACTTGATTACCGGAATCAACTGGACAGCCTTCTGCATCCACAGTGGCTCCTTGCTGAGTATTAGGGCAACTATCAATGTCATCGGCAATACCATCACCGTCTGAATCCGCAACCACCGTGCATCCGCTTGCGTCCACCACATCTCCACTTGGTGTGCTAGGGCAAGTATCAATGTCATCTGCAATACCATCGCCATCTGAATCTGCAACCACCGTGCATCCGCTTGCGTCAACAGTATCTCCGCTAGGAGTGCTCGGGCAGCTATCAGCAGTATTAGTCACGCCATCATTATCACTATCTTGAACGACCGGAGTGGGTGCGGGCGGCGCAGGAGGGATCGTAGGCGAGCTATCAGAACCACCACCACAAGCTGTCAAACTTGCAAGAGCGATAGCAATCAACACTAATTTAAATTTCATGAATATTCCGGAAGTAATGTGTTTAACACTTGCACGACGCAAATACAGTGAACGAGATGTAGCACAAATGTTAACTATTTTTAAATAAATACGGCAAGACGGACTTTACCTGCGTTAATTAGGCGTTTTTTAACTGCACAACTGTCGGTTAAAAATTCAGTATCATGCTTGCGAAAGCAAGGATGACTAAGATTGAAAAACGTAAACATAGTTAAGGATCTAACGTAATCCATTAACATATTCAATTTTTATATAACTCAATATTCAACACCTCCTTTGCAACATGCTGGCAAGCAAGTCGATAACCAAGTGCTAATTCATCTGGCGTCAAACGCTCACGATCAGCGGCGCTAAATCCTCTGCGCTTAAATCAATTAATTCGCCGCTTATCGCATCGACAAGTTTATAGTGAGACGCTTCGTAGTCATGTTGTCCTGCGTTTATTTTTAGCTTATCGATGACTTGATTAACGAGACGACTAAGCTCAATTTCGCTTGTCATCGGATAGTTTTCTAACAATGATTTAATACTAATAAAAGACTCATTTACAGCGCCAGAATTGTCGCCCGTATCTTCATAAAAGCTAGCAAAAGAAGTCGGATTATTACGTACCAAAGTGTCGCGCCCTGCAGCCTTATTCATATCAATCTTACCCAGCAAAAAGCCTCAACCAAGCCATATAAATAGTTGTGCAAAAACAACGAGGGATAACCACTAAAAGACCATATCAGAAACTGCAGTCCAACGAACAACATAAACCATCGATGATACCGCCGAATGACTACTACCATTTGACACTCATTAACTTACTTAATTAGGTCCGTTTATATATCAATTAGATGCTTGGCAAAATTAGCAAGCTAAAATTTCGCCGCACTAATTATACTCAAATTGAGTACCAATCGTACAATGAATGTGTATACTAATTGTACAATTGATTGATAATAGGTTGCTGTTTATTAATTAAGGATCTCAACAATAAAACAAGGATTGCGACAATGTCTATTGAAATTACTTTTAACCTGTCTGACACCGATTTAGAGCACTTTCGAACAATGATGAGGGTTGCTACGGAAAAAGCCAGTGCCTATCCCCCATCCGAGGTGCTGGCGAAAGCACGTGCCGTTTGCGCGGAAATGGAGCAAGCCAACTTGCCTGATTTTGTAAAACAAAGACTAGATTCATTAGAAACACTCATATTGGCATTAGAAGATCCAGAGTGGCAAATGCCCGAAGATGAAAAAAATGAGATCCTGACCTCACTTGCATATTTCACTGAACCGGAAGATCTCGTTCCAGATAATATTCCAGGGTTAGGTTACGTAGACGATGCGATAATGATTGAGCTCGTTATTCAAGAATTGTCCGAAGATCTCAACGCGTACATGCAATTCTGCAGTTTTAGAACAACTGAAGTGAATCGTCGCGGTGACCAAGCGAATACAAATCGGGACAGTTGGTTGGCAAGTAAAAGGAGCGAACTTCGTTCCGCTGCTCGCCGCAACCGAAGTTCAGGTAGCGGAACACGTTTGTTTTCAAGAATCATGTAAGCAAGGTAATGCGAGGGTGAATTGCTCATTCAACCTCTGCAAACCTTTTCAACTCAGGCCCTTCAGCATATATTTTTTATCTCCCTATGATGAGTAATCAAGCCCTTTAGCGATTTGTTACATCGATTACCCTTACGAGTATTTAAAACTCATTAAAGCGCTTCTTCAACTGGAGCCGTTTCCATAGTAAATAAATAACTGGCAGAATTAGCAAGGTTAACAATAATACGCTGATCATGCCGCCAACCATCGGTGCAGCGATCCTACTCATCACTTCAGACCCCGTTCCCACGCCATATAGTATAGGTAATAGACCGATGATGATCGTTGCAGCCGTCATCATTACCGGTCTTACTCTCAGGGTAGCGCCATGCAATACAGCTGAGAACAGGCTATCTTGAGTAGGTTGTTTGCCTTGCGCTATGCAATTTTCAAGCATGCTATTGAAAGACTGATTGAGATACACCAGCATGATAACGCCTATTTCTACCGCCACACCTGCTAGGGCAATAAAGCCGACACCTACCGCCACTGAAAAGTTGAAGCCTTCCAAATAAATGAGCCAGATACTGCCGACCATAGCCAAAGGCAAGGTTCCAATAATCATAGCGACTTCAGTGATATTTCTGAAGTTTAAATACAACAATATAATGATGATCATTAAGGTTAAAGGAAGCACGTAGGAGAGCTTCTCTTGTGCTCTTTGCATATATTCATATTGCCCTGACCACGTTATGGAATAACCCGCTGGTAACTCAAGTTGTTCATTAACAGCAGCTTGAGCTGCGGTAACATAGCTGCCCAAGTCGGTATTTTCGATATCAATAAATACCCAACCATTGGGCCGCGCATTTTCGCTTTTAATGCCAGGTGGACCATCTTCAATGAAAACAGTAGCAACATCGGCAAGCGCTATGCGTTTTCCTTGAGGCGTGACAATCGGCAATAATCCTAAGGATTCAGGGGACGCGCGATATGATTGCGGATAACGGATATTTACTGGGTATCGCTCCAGCCCTTCGACACTTTGTGTTACCTTAATGCCGCCCACAGCACTCGCAACCACCGACTGCACGTCAGCAATATTCAAACCATAGCGCGCTGCCTTTTCTCGCTGAATATCCACTTTAATGTAGCGGCCACCGGCTACCCGCTCAGAGTAGACAGATGCGGTACCTTCAACCTTACTTAGAATTTTCTCAATTTGTTGACCAATTTCTTGAATTTTTTTTAGGTCGCGCCCGCCTATTTTGATACCTACAGGTGTTTTGATGCCGGTGGCTAACATGTCGATACGCGTTTTTATGGGCATAACAAAGGCGTTTGTAAGGCCAGGAATATCTAATAATTCATCTAATTCTTTGATTAGCGATTCTGTCGTCAAGCCTTCCCGCCATTGGTCTCTCGGCTTTAACTGAATAAAACTTTCGATCATAGTCAATGGTGCAGGGTCGGTTGCTGTTTCAGCACGCCCTATTTTCCCAAATACGGTCTGTACTTCTGGTACCGTGTAAATAAGCTTATTTGTTTGCTGCAAAATTTGTCGCGCTTTACCAACAGACACGCCCGCGTAGGTCGTGGGCATATACATCAAGTCGCCTTCATCGAGGGGCGGAATAAATTCACTGCCGATTTTATTGACCGGCCAAAAACTGATGAACAATATGAGTAAGGCACCGAGTAAGGTGCTTTTCGGAAAGCGCATAACGGTGTTAAGCGCAGGCAAATATAACCAAGACAAAAATTTATTCACCGGATTTTTATACTCAGGCAGTATCTTGCCTCGAATAAAATAACCCATTAATACTGGTACTAAGGTTATGGCTAGTGCCGCGGCGGCTGCCATCGCATAGGTTTTAGTGTAGGCCAAGGGCGCAAACATCCGTCCCTCTTGCGCTTCAAGTGTGAATACAGGCAAAAAGCTCACAGTGATGATGAGTAGGCTGGAAAACAAAGCAGGCCCCACTTCTGTGGCTGAATCGATAACAATTTGCCATCGGTTTTCGTCTGTCAATGGCGTTTTTTCAATGTGCTTATGCATGTTTTCTATCATCACAATAGCACCATCGATCATGGCACCAATCGCGATAGCAATGCCCCCCAAGGACATAATATTAGCGTTGATGCCCTGTAAATGCATGATGATAAAGGCAGTAAGAATACCCACAGGCAGACTGATAATGGCAACTAAAGATGAGCGAACGTGAAATAAAAACGCAATACAAACGAGCGCGACGACAATGAATTCTTCTAGTAGTTTAGCGCTTAAATTATTCACCGCTCGCTCAATCAATGCCGAGCGGTCATAAACAGGCACTATCTCAACGCCATCCGGTAAGCCTTTTTTTAGTTCTTCGAGCTTTAACTTCACCGCGTCTATCGTTTGCTGCGCGTTTTCACCAAAGCGCATTACAACGATGCCGCCAACCGCCTCGCCTTCGCCATTCAACTCGGTCACGCCACGGCGCATTTGCGGCCCAACAACCACTTCCGCAATATCTTTAATCAACAGCGTAGTGCCTTTGTCGGTCGTGCTCGCTCCCAGTGGAATATTCTCAATGTCCTGTCTATTTTGAATGTAACCAGTTGCTCGCACCATGTATTCAGCTTCGGCAAGTTCAATAACCGATGCGCCAATTTCTTGATTGCCTCGTTGTATTGCTGCTCGTACATGCGATAGTGGAATGCCATAAGCCCGCAATTTTTCAGGGTCAACCTGCACTTGATATTGCTTAACCATGCCACCGGCAGACGCAACTTCGGATACACCAGCCACAGTTTGTAATTCATACTTTAGAAACCAGTCTTGCAGGCTGCGCAGGTCACTAATATCGTGCTGACCGCTTTTATCGGTTAATGCATAAATATATATCCAACCTACACCTGTGGCGTCTGGCCCTAATTGCGGTTTCGCATTTTCCGGTAAACTCGGGGCGACTTGTGACAGATACTCTAGCACTCGACTTCTTGCCCAGTACAAATCGGTGTTATCGTCAAAAATGATATAAACATAAGAATCACCGAAAAACGAGAAGCCTCTCACCGTTTTGGCACCGGGTACCGATAGCATGGCTGCAGTTAGCGGGTACGTCACCTGATCTTCAACTACTTGTGGTGCTTGTCCTGGATAGCTGGTTTTAATGATGACCTGCACGTCGGACAAATCTGGAATCGCATCTACTGGGGTGTTTTTCAGCGAGACTAAGCCGGCCCCCACGATGATAAAGGTGCATAATAGTACGAAGAATCGGTTGTGTACCGACCATCTAATAATCGCTGCAATCATGGCTTCACACCTACCACTTCAAACATACCTGAGGCAGGTTTTTGTAGTGACGCCTGCAGCGTTTTCCCCACGACTAATTGCGTGAAGTCGACATCCTCTGTAACAACAAAATTCATGGTCATACCGGGCATACCCCAAGCATCAATATCCCCATGCGTTAGTCGCACCATTCTCTCCTCTGGCATGACGTCATCGACTGTTGCCTCAACCCATACCGGCGAATTCATGGCACCCATACTGTTGTCATGCATTCCGCCCATGTCATCCATGTTGCTCATGCTACTCATCGTGTGCATTTGACCGGCATCGCCTTGATCAAGGGCCGCATCAGACCGATCAAGCTCGCCACCTATTCGAGTAAAGTCAGAGCTGATGCTGCTTTCAGAATCTAATAAAAATTGAGCCGAAGTGACCACGGTATCGCCGTCCATCAGGCCAGATAATATTTGAGTGTAGTTACCTGATTGCAGCGCATTTGAATCTATGACTATTTCAACAACATTGCCAATTTGCACTTCCACTGACTTAAATTTTCCGTCACCTAAGGCCAGCACTACGCGGTTTTGCAATCCGGTGCGAATCACCGCCTCAGAAGGTACCACAATGTTAAGTTTATCTGCTTGAGCTGCATGCATATCCTCATGACTGTTTGCATGCATCGCAGTACGTCCAGTAAAAATACTCACTTGCGCGAACATATTGGGCTTGAGGAAATAATCTTCATTGCTAAATCTCAAGCGTGCTCTCAAGGTACGGGTGCGGGTATCCATAGTAGGATAGATATAGTCAACATGGCCTTCCCACGTTTTTCCCGGTAAATATTCCATGGTCATGACGACAGGCAAACCCAGTTTGACCAAGTTCGACTGACGCTCAAAAATTTCAGCATCAACCCAGACTTCATTTAAAGCCGCAATCGACATGAGGGTCATGCCCGGCTTTACGTAAAAACCTTCGCGAATATTTAGGTTGTCTACAAAGCCAGTTTGCGGCGCGTTGAATACGACGGTTTGCTGTACTTTTTCAGATTCGACGAGTTTATCGATGGCTATTTTGGGCATCTGTAAAGCCTGTAAACGTGATTTTGCTGCTGCCATTAAGTTTCTGTTAGCGCGTTTTACTGCCAAAAGAAATTCCTCTTGTGCATTCACCAATTCAGGAGAATACAACGCGAACAAGGGTTCTCCTTTTTCAACATATTCACCGGCAGCTTTCACATTCAGCACTTCAATCCAGCCCTCAACTCTAGGATGCACATGCACGAGGGTATCTTCATTATACTGCACATAACCGACTGTTTTTATGGTGATATCAAGCGCTTTACGCTGTACTTTAGCGGTTTTCACACCTAAATTATTGACCACATTTGGATTGATTCTGATTGTGCCTGGACTGTCTTTCCCACCACTATTTTCGCCATCGGCATAAACCGGTACCAGATCCATTCCCATTGGTGACAAGCCTGGTTTGTCTCTTTTGAAATTAGGATCCATTGGCGCGACCCAATACAGAGGTTGAGCCTCAGTGCTTTGCATGCGAAGCGATGAGGAACCAAGTCCAACAAGAACAAACTTGTAGACAATAACAGTGACGACCACTCCTAAAACTAAACCAATACCGAGCAATACTATTTTAAATCCTGACGAACTCGTCTTGCCTTGGGTGTTTTCTTGTTTGCTGTGCATTAGTATTCCCCTACCTTTATTGCCGTTGCGGGTTTTGGTTTTTTCTCAAGGTACTGGATAGAATCGACAACGCTGGCAGAATTAAATGTGCTTTGTTGTGTCGTAAAATAATAGTTGAGCTCAACTTGGGCCTTGAGTAAATCAACTTCAATGTTGAGCATGTCTATTCGTGCATTCAAATCGTCAATGCGAGCTCTTACGACTTCAGAAAAATCACCGTCATCGTTGGTATATGCGGTCAATGATGCCTCTGCCTGCTCTCTTGTTTGAACCAAAATATTATCATCGAATAAGGTTTGCCTTGTAAGCAAACGTTGATAGCG
>Ga0075467_10004180_pt1 | contig 10789 bp, 7 predicted proteins | sample DEB08_DNA_9_FD_75067 | JGI IMG/M metagenome (GOLD analysis project Ga0075467, IMG submission 75067) | Aqueous microbial communities from the Delaware River and Bay under freshwater to marine salinity gradient to study organic matter... | ecosystem: Environmental > Aquatic > Marine > Coastal ...
GCCTAGCTCTCGACAGTCGCGAGGTTAAGTCAGGCGATCTCTTTATCGCTTTAAAAGGCGCTCAGACGGACGGTGCAAAGTATATAGCTCAGGCGGTTGATAGGGGCGCTGTAGCTATTTTGGTCGAAGAGGGCAAAGTGGCTGAAGAGTTCAGCTCAGCCGTCGCAACTAGCGTGCCAGTCATTGTGGTCGCTAACTTAGCTGAATATGTTTCCGATATCGCCGGCGAGTTCTATGCCAATCCGTCGCGACAGATGGCCGTCACGGCGATTACTGGAACCAATGGCAAAACCACCTGTGCGCAGTTGCTGGCCAATCTCTTTGAGCTGCTCGGTGAGCCCGCTGGCTATGTCGGTACCATTGGCTACGGCAGCGCGTCAGTTGAGCCTCAGGTAGACAGTGAAGGCACCCAGAGTGGCGTGCTAACCACGCCCGATGCCATTGCCATGCAGCGTATTCTGGCGCAGCTGCATGATGCTGGCGCTCGTCGAGTCGCCATTGAAGCCTCCTCTCACGGCCTTGTGCAGCGGCGTATTGCCGGGCTGCAGATTGACACCGCAATTTTTACCAACCTGACGCGCGATCATCTTGATTATCACGGTGATCTGAATAATTACGCCGCCGCCAAGTCGCGACTGTTTGCGATGTCTGGACTGAAGCACGCAGTGATTAACCTCGATGACAACGTCGGGCGTCTGATTCTAGCCAATCTCGATCCAGCGGTTGATGGCATTACCTACAGCTTTGAAAATCACACTGCGGATATTCACTGTGATCGCATCGAGCTTGGCGCCGCAGCAATCAGGGCCGAGATTGTCACGCCATGGGGCAGGGGCCGCCTGGTCTCATCGCTGTTGGGTAAATTCAATCTTGCCAATCTACTTGCGGTGATTGGCGCGGCGGGAATGCAGGGCTTTAAGCTAGATGACATTCTCAGTGCTGTGAGCAAATTAAATGCAGTCCCAGGCCGCATGGAGTTAGTTGACGCCAGTGATCGTCCATCAGTCGTTGTCGATTATGCTCACACCCCGGATGCCTTAGATAAAGCCTTGCGCGCACTGCGCAATGAATGCCGCGGCAAGCTGTGGGTGGTGTTTGGCTGCGGCGGTGACCGCGACAAGGGCAAGCGTGCTGAAATGGGTAAAGTGGCTGATATGCTTGCCGATCATGTTGTGGTCACCAGCGACAATCCACGCAGCGAGCCACCGCAACAAATTATTGATCAGGTTCTTCTGGGCATCAGCCGCACGGTTATTGCGGAAGCGGATCGCAGGGACGCCATCCGCAACACCATAGATGCCGCAGCAGTCGACGATATTATTTTGATCGCCGGCAAAGGCCACGAGGCCTACCAAATAGTGGGTGCCAGCAGGTTGCCCTTCAGCGATCAGGCAGAGGCACGCACAGCGCTGCGTCTGCGGCGGGAGCGGCAGGGAAAGCAGCAAAATCGGGGTAGCGCGCAATGATTAATGATCTACGCCTGACTGATGCCGCTATCCGCTTTGGTGGAACCCTGCTCAATCCAGACTGTGAATTTAATGCCGTCTCCATCGATAGCCGCAATATTGCAGCGGGCGAGCTATTTGTCGCGCTGATCGGCGAGCGGCTGGATGGCCATGAATTTATCGCCGATGTTACGGATCGTGCCTGCGGCCTGGTGGTCTCCAGTGCGGATACCGATCTACCATTGCCGCAGTGGGTAGTTGAAGACACCACCATTGCTCTCGGTCAGCTGGCACAGCTTCAGCGGGAAGCCTTCAGCGGCACTCTAATCGCCATAACCGGCAGCACTGGCAAGACCTCAGTAAAAGATCTAATTAGCTCAATTCTCGGTGGCATGGGCACGGTTCATGCCACCAAGGGCAACTTTAATAATCACATTGGCGTGCCATTGACCTTGCTCGATATGCACCGGGACAGCGATTTCGCCGTTGTGGAAATGGGTGCCAGCGCCGCCAGCGAGATCAGTTATCTGTGCTCCATTGCCAAGCCGCAGATCAGCCTCATTAACAATGTGCAGAGCGCTCATCTCGAAGGCTTTGGCAGCGTTGAAGGTATCGCCGCCGCCAAAGGCGAGATCTACAGTGGCTTAGATGCTGCTGGCACCGCCATTGTAAATCTCGATCAAAGCTGGCAAACCGAGTGGATGGAGCTGATTGGCGACCGCGACTGTATTACTTTTTCTCTCGACGATGATGGCGCTGATTTAAGCGCTAGTGATGTTGAGTTGATGGAGAGTGGATGTTGTCGATTTACGCTGCATATGTTCACCGACACATCAGTAGAGAGTCAGGTTGTTAATTTGGCTGTTCCCGGTCGTCACTCGGTGAGCAATGCTCTCGCAGCTGCCGCCTGTGCAGTGGCTGCCGGCGCTAGCATTGAGCAAATTGTAACCGGCTTAGAGGCAACTCAGTCTCCAGCCCGTCGCTTGCAGATTAAAGCCTTAGCTCAGGGTGGCCAGATTATTGATGATAGTTACAACGCCAGCCCGGAATCGGTGCGAGCTGCCATCGACGTCTTGGCCAGCCGTCCCGGTCGTCGAGTAATGGTATTTGGTGATATGGCTGAACTGGGCGCTGATGCAGAGCAATTGCACCGCCAGGTTGGTGACTATGCCTTGGGTGCCGATATTGACCAGCTTTACACCTTGGGTAGTTTGAGTGCCAATGCCAGCGCTGTCTTCAATGGCAGGCATTTTAGTGATATGGATAGTTTAAAGGGGCCACTGTTTGATGAAATTGAGCGCAGCGATGTGACTATTTTAGTGAAAGGCTCGCGCAGTTCAAACATGGACTTGGTGGTGGATATGTTATTGGCGGAGAAATCCTGATGTTGGTATGGCTAGCAGATTATCTGAGTCAATTTTATAGTCCGTTCTCGGTAGTGAAGTACCTCACCCTGCGCGGAATTTTTGCGGTGATTACGGCGCTGACAATCTGTTGGGTGCTGGGTCCTCGTGTGATCAAGCTGCTCAACAGTTTGCAGATGGGTCAGGCCATACGCAGTGATGGCCCGCAGAGCCACCTGAGTAAAGCGGGCACGCCGACCATGGGCGGTGCACTGATCCTAATGGCCATGTTTATCAGCACACTGCTGTGGTCAAATTTGGAAAATGCCTATGTCTGGGTGGTACTGGGCGTGACTTTTAGCTTTGGCTTAATTGGTTGGGTCGACGACTATCGCAAAGTGGTCTACAAAAACCCACGCGGTCTGCCGGCACGCTGGAAGTACTTCTGGCAGTCGCTGTGTGGCCTAGCTGCGGCCCTGTTTCTATTTGCCAATGCGCAGTCACCGGCGGAGCTGGAACTGATTGTGCCGTTCTTCAAAAACGTCGCCATCAATCTCGGACCGTTTTATATTCTTTTCACCTACTTCGTGATTGTCGGTACCAGTAATGCCGTCAACCTCACTGATGGTCTCGATGGTCTGGCCATATTGCCAACCGTCCTAGTCGGCGGTGCACTTGGCATCATGGCTTATTTGACCGGCAACTATCAATTTGCCTCCTACCTGCATATTCCCTATATCAGCGGTGCCGGTGAGCTACTTATCTTCACCGGTGCACTCTGTGGTGCTGGCCTTGGTTTCCTCTGGTTTAACACCTATCCCGCCATGGTCTTTATGGGCGATGTCGGTTCGTTGGCGCTCGGTGCCGCGCTGGGAGTGATCGCCGTAATAATTCGCCAGGAGATTGTGCTGGCCGTGATGGGCGGTGTCTTTGTTATAGAAACGGTCTCGGTGATTTTGCAGGTGGCGTCTTTCAAACTGACCGGAAAACGCATATTCCGCATGGCGCCACTGCATCACCACTACGAATTAAAAGGCTGGCCGGAGCCCCGTGTGATCGTGCGCTTCTGGATTATTACCGTGGTACTGGTGCTGATTGGCCTAGCCACACTGAAGCTTCGCTAACCGATTAGACAATAGAGAGAGTTGTAATAACAAGATGACGGATTTGATCGCTACTAATCGCAATATCGCTATCCTGGGCATGGGTGCCACAGGACTGTCGGTTGCGCGATTTTTATCATCGATCGGTAAGTCCTTTGTTTTTGCTGATAGCCGCCGCGCGCCGCCGCGACTAGCGGAAGTCCGCGAATGCTATCCGCATGTTTCGGTTGTGTTGGGCCCCTTTGAGACTGATCTGTTGGTCGGTTTTGACAGCGTTGTGGTCAGCCCAGGAATCTCTTTGCAAGAACCAGCACTGGTTGCTGCACAAAAGCAGGGCGTCAAATTACTTGGCGATGTTGAGTTGTTTTTAGAGCATACAAAGGCGCCGGTTATTCTTATTACCGGCTCCAATGGCAAGAGCACTGTTACCCAACTGGTTGGCGAAATGGCTGAGGCCAGTGGATTAAGTGTCGGTATCGGTGGCAATCTCGGCACACCGATGCTTGATTTGCTCAATAATCAGCAGCAACTCTATGTTATCGAACTCTCCAGTTTTCAGCTTGAACTTGTCACTGATACCCGCGGGGCGATTGCTGCACTGCTCAATATCAGCCCCGATCATATGGACCGCTACGCCGGGTTGCAGCAATATCATGCCGCCAAGCACCGCATTTTCCGTGGCGCCAGTCAGGTTATTTTTAATCGTCAGGATCCTCTGACTAATCCGCTGCTATCAGTCGGGGTCAAACTGTGCAGCATCGGCTTAAATAAACCCGACCTCGGCAGCTTCGGTCTGCTTGAGGAAGAGGGTGAAAGCTGGCTCGGCCATGGTTTAAAGCCCCTGATGCGCAGCGTTGAGGTGGCGATTAAAGGTCGTCATAATCTCGCTAATGCCCTAGCGGCACTGGCGCTGGGGCATGCCGCAGGCCTTGATATGGCTGCCATGTTGCAGACTCTGAGACACTTTAAAGGTCTGCCTCACCGCTGCGAACATGTGCTAACGGTCGACAATATTACCTATATCGATGACTCCAAGGGCACCAATATTGGCGCCACTGTGGCCGCTATTAATGGTTTTGGTGAGAGTGATCGAGCCAACCTAATTTTGATTGCCGGTGGTCAGGGCAAGGGTCAGAGCTTTAGTGAGCTACAGGCGCCGATCGCCAAGTTTGTTAAGTTGGTTGTACTGTTTGGTGAAGACGCCGGACTGATCGCCGAGGCCCTTGCTGGAACCACTCAAATAGAGCGGCTCAATTCACTGCAGAGCGCGGTTGATTGTGCGCGAGCGGCAGCTCAGCCCGGTGATATTGTGCTGCTGTCTCCAGCTTGCGCTAGCTTTGATATGTTCTCCGGTTTCGAAGAGCGCGGACGTTGCTTCCAGCAAACAGTGATGGCGGTGGCGGCATGAATGTAACCCTGCCGCTTAATTTCTCCGGCTCCACGCGCAGCAGCTGGCGCATTGATAGTTTGCTGTTAGTGTCGGCTTTAGCGTTGATGTCGATTGGTCTGACCATGGTGGCCTCTGCCTCATTCAGTTATGCCGAGCACAATTACAACAATGAATTCTATTTTGTAAAGCGCCATGCAATCTACCTGCTTGTCGCGCTGTCGGCCATGGCGGTTACCTTTTTCACGCCGCCGAGTATCTGGTCGCAGTACAGTCGACTGTGGATGTTGTTAGCCATATTGCTACTCTTTATTGTGCTGATCCCGGGTATCGGACGCGAGGTCAACGGTAGTCGACGCTGGCTCAGTCTCGGCGGCATGACCTTGCAGGTCTCCGAATTAGCCAAGGTCGCCACCGTAGTATTTATGGCCAGCTACTTCGCCAATAATCGCGACCACTTTGGTGATGACTGGCGCGACTGGGCGAAGCCATTGGGCGTGCTGTTAGTGCCGCTGTTTTTACTGTTGATGGAGCCGGACTTCGGCTCGCTAGTGGTACTTTCGTGCACCTTTATGGCGATGCTGTTTTTATCCGGTATCAAACTGTGGCACTACCTTGGGCTGGTGTTAGCCGGTTCCTCAGTACTGGTTCTGTTTGCCGAATCGGCGCCTTATCGCATGGCGCGCCTGAGCACCTTCCTCGACCCCTGGTCCGATCAGTTTAACTCTGGCTACCAGCTCACGCAGTCGTTGATCGCCTTTGGTCGCGGCGAATGGTTTGGTGTCGGTCTCGGCCAGTCAGTGCAGAAAATGCTCTATTTGCCTGAAGCTCACACTGACTTTGTGTTCGCTATTTTCGCCGAAGAATTTGGCTTTATTGGTGTCCTCTGCCTGCTCGGTCTCTATGTGCTGTTGGTGCAGCGCATCTTTAGCCTGAGTAAACGGGCGGTGACTCAGGAATACTGGTATGGCGCTTTTGTACTGATCGGCTTTGGCTGCCTAATCAGCGGCCAGACATTGATTAATCTTGGCGTCAATGCCGGGTTCTTGCCAACCAAAGGTCTGACCCTGCCATTCGTTAGTTACGGCGGCAGCAGTCTAATGGTGACCTGCGCCATGGTTGGCATGATGCTGCGCATCGGTCACGAGTTACATCCGGATACTCAGGTTGTCAGGAGGGTGCGCCGTGGTCGCTAATACACACAGCCAATCTATGCAGCCGACATCGATGGACACTTTATCTATGGACACGCCATCTATAAAAGGTCGCATCATGATTATGGCCGGCGGTACCGGCGGACATGTGTTCCCGGCGCTCGCCGTCGCCGATCAACTGCGCGCGGCAAGTATCGCGATCTCATGGCTTGGTACCCAGCGCGGCATCGAGTCGGAACTGGTGCCGGCCGCCGGTATTACTCTGCACTGTCTGGATATTGAGGGCATTCGCGGTCGCGGACTCAGCGCCTTGATAAGAGCGCCAATATTGCTGTGGCGTTCCATTCGTCAGGCACTAAAAGTGCTGAGTGATTTCCAGCCGCAGGTGGTTCTGGGTATGGGTGGTTTTGCCTCCGGACCGGGTGCTGTGGCAGCTCGTCTTAAAGGCATTCCGATTGTGATTCACGAACAAAATTCTGTTGCCGGTACGACCAATAAACTGGTCGCGCGGATTGCCCGCCGAGTCATGCAGGGCTTTCCTGGTGCACTGGCCCGTGGCGAGTGGTGCGGTAATCCAGTACGTCCGGCTATTGCCACTCTGCCGCCTCCACAGCAGCGCTTCGCCGGCCGCGAAGGGCTGCCTCGTCTACTGGTGTTGGGCGGCAGTCGCGGTGCACTGGCGATCAATCAGATGTTGCCTGCTGCACTGGCATTGATAGAGCCGAGTCAGCGTCCTCAGGTTCGTCACCAGACCGGCAAGTTACATTGCGCTGAGACTCAGGCGCTCTATGATGCAGCCGGCGTTAGCGCCGAGGTGGTCGCCTTTATTACGCAAATGGACGAAGCCTACGGTTGGGCCGACTTTGCTATTTGTCGCGCCGGTGCGTTAACTTGCGCCGAGCTAACCTGCGCCGGTCTCGGTGCGCTGTTAATTCCATTTCCCTACGCCATTGACGATCATCAAACGGTTAATGGCGAATTATTGGTCGGTCAGGGTGCCGCTCAGATGATAGCGCAGGGCGATCTCACTCCTGCGTTGCTTGCCGAGCAGATCTCGGCGCTCTGTGCGGACAGTGATCGCCGTTTGCAAATGGCTATGCGAGCTCGCGAACTGGCAAAAATTGGTGCTGCAGAAAGAGTCGCAGCGGTCTGTCTGGAGGTGGCAAATGCCTGATAACAGTCATTTCCAACCGCCTGAAATGCGCCGTATCAAACGCATCCATTTTGTCGGTATCGGCGGCAGCGGCATGTGCGGCATCGCTGAAGTATTGCTCAACCAGGGCTACGACATTTCCGGCTCGGATATCAATCAGGGCCCGAGCATTGAGCGCCTCCGAGACGCCGGTGCCACCGTATTTATCGGTCACAGTGAAGAGAATATCGTTGGCGCCAATGTGGTGGTTAAATCCTCGGCAGTGACGGTCGAAAATACAGAAATTGCCGCCGCGCGCGCGCAGGGTATTCCGGTGGTGCGCCGCGCTGAAATGCTCGCCGAACTGATGCGCTATCGCCACGGCATCGCCATCGCCGGCACGCACGGCAAGACCACCACCACCAGTTTGGTTACCGCTATTCTGGCTGAAGATGGCCGCGACCCAACCTTTGTGGTCGGTGGCCGGGTCAACAGCGCCGGTACTAATGCCCAGCTGGGTGGCAGCCGCTATCTGGTCGCCGAGGCGGACGAGAGCGATGCCTCATTCCTGCATCTGCAGCCAATGGTTGCCGTGGTCACCAATATCGAAGCCGATCACATGGAAACCTACGGCTTCGACTTCAGCCGCCTGACGAAAACCTATATCGAGTTTTTACACAACCTGCCTTTCTATGGATTGGCGGTGATGTGTATCGACGATCCGGTGATTCGCGATCTGCTGGTCGATGTCGCGCGGCCAATGCTCACCTATGGCTTTAGTGAAGATGCGGCCTATCGTATTCGTGATCTGACCGTCGATCAGCGTCACTCGCACTTTGTGATTGAACGCCCAGATGGACTCGTGCCACTTGAGATCAGCCTTAATATTCCCGGTCGTCACAATGCTCTCAATGCCGCTGCGGCGATTGCCGTCGCCAGTGATGAAGGTATCTCTGACCGCGCGATTATCGCAGGTTTAAGCAGTTTCTGCGGGGTCGGTCGGCGCTTTGAAATTTACGGCGATTACCAGCTGCCAGCTGGTGGCACGGCTATGTTGGTGGACGACTATGGTCATCATCCGACAGAAATCAAAGCCACCGTCGACGCGGTGCGCGGTGGCTGGCCGGACAAGCGTCTGGTGATGATTTTCCAGCCCCATCGCTATACGCGCACCCGCGATCTCTATGAAGACTTTGTCAAAGTGCTGGCAGAAGTGGATGTGCTGATCCTGTTGGCCGTCTACCCGGCTGGTGAAGAAGCGATCGTCGGAGCCAGCAGCAAAAACTTGTCTGGCAGTATCCGCCAGCGCGGCGCTGTCGACCCAATCTATGCCGAGACCATCGAGGAAGTGCCGGCACTGTTGCATGAGCTAGTGCGAGACAACGATCTAGTGATTACCCAGGGCGCCGGCAGTGTTAATAAACTGGTCGCGCTGTTGGCCGAGGGCGGGTTGGGTATTGCCGCTAATCTGGAGGTGACCGAATGAGTCAACAATTTGGTCGCGTCGGTCTGCTCTATGGTGGCACCTCATCGGAGCGCGAAGTGTCGCTGATGAGTGGTGACGCTGTACATCAGGCACTGCTCAATTTAGCGGTCGATGTGGTCGCTATTGATGCCGGTGAAAACCTGTTGCAAAGGCTACCCGATTATCAATTGGATCGCGTATTTATTGCGCTGCACGGACCTGGCGGTGAGGACGGCACGCTGCAGGGTGCGCTGGAATATCTCAATCTGCCGTATACCGGCAGCGGTGTGTTGGCCTCTGCACTGGCCATGGACAAGTTGCGCTGCAAGCAGATGTGGCAGGGTATGGGCTTGCCCACCAGCGATTTTGCGCTGCTCGATGCCGACTCAGATTGGTCTGCCGTGCTTCAGCGCTTGGGCGGTAATACAATGGTCAAACCCGCGGCTGAAGGCTCCAGTATCGGTATGAGTCGCGCGCAGACACCAGAGCAGTTACAGGCAGCCTGGTTAGAAGCATCTCAGTACAACACCTCAGTGATTGCCGAGCCACTGCTGCCCGGACCCGAGTACACCGTGGCGATTTTAGACGGCCAGATATTGCCTTCAATTCGAATTGAGTCGAATGCTGAGTTTTACGACTACCAGGCAAAATATTTCTCCAATCAGACTCAGTATCTGTGTCCCAGCGAATTGTCCGAGACCCGCGAGCAGGAGCTGCAAGCGCTATGTTTACAGGCCTTTAATTCAGTCGGTTGTCGCGGCTGGGGGCGGGTCGATGTCATGGTGGATAGTGCTGGCCAATTCCAGTTACTCGAGGTCAACACAGTTCCTGGCATGACCAGTCACAGTCTGGTGCCCATGGCCGCCAAAGCCGCTGGGTTGAGTTTCGATCAGCTGGTGGAAAAAATTCTTGAGGGGTCGCTGTAATGGTTAGCAACAGTCGCCGCGACAGGCAATCAAACGCACAGTCAAGCTCAGCTGCGGGCAGTTACTTAGCGCGCATTATGCTCGCGGCGGTGTTAGTGACCGTGGGTTACGGCGGCAGTCTGCTGTACAAACAGATCGACAAGCCGCTGACCAACGTCATGATCGGTGGTGATTTTACCTATTTGCAGCCCGCGGACCTCAGCGCACTGGTTGCGGGCGAAGTGGATGGCGGCTTTTTAAGTGTCGATCTCGCGGGTCTCAGTGATGTCCTGCGTGCGCACCCCTGGGTCAGCGAGGTAAATGTTCGCCGCGAGTGGCCGTCGATCTTAAAAGTTGAAGTAACCGAAGAGGTTCCGATTGCGCGTTGGGGTGAGAAGGGCTTTCTCAACCGCCTCGGTGAAGAGCTGTTAATTGAAAACAATAGTCATCTCGGGGCGCTGCCTGTGCTGCGCACTGAGGCTGGCACCTCACGAGAAATGATGCAGAGCTACCAGTTGATGGCTGAATTGCTGATCCCCACCGGACTGAAGATTGTCGAGCTGCGCCGTGACAATCTCGGTGTTTGGTTTATCGATACGGCGCGCGAGTTGCGCATGGTTATTGGCCGCGATGAGGTCAGCGAAAAAATCCGTCGCTTTAATCTAGTGTGGGCGGCGGGCCTCAATCAACAACTCGCGAGGATTGAAAGCATCGACCTGCGTTACCCCAATGGGCTGGCCGTGGCATGGAAGAGTGCTGCACTGGCGACGACGCAGAATGAGCGCCGTGACGACGGCAATAGATTTACTAGACAAGACAGTTCAGAAGGCACTTCAGAAGGCAATCCAGAAGGCA
>Ga0075467_10004182_pt1 | contig 10787 bp, 5 predicted proteins | sample DEB08_DNA_9_FD_75067 | JGI IMG/M metagenome (GOLD analysis project Ga0075467, IMG submission 75067) | Aqueous microbial communities from the Delaware River and Bay under freshwater to marine salinity gradient to study organic matter... | ecosystem: Environmental > Aquatic > Marine > Coastal ...
AGGTTGTGTACAAATGTAGGGATTATATTTTAATTCACCTCTTTTTGTAAACTGATTTATGTCTGTTGTTTTCTGGTGGTTTTTTCTAAAAATTTTATTATAGACCAAAAAAAATCCTTAACACTTACTGTGTTAAGGATTTATTACATTTAATATAAATTCTACTCTACCCAGTCAGCATAAAACATATTCGTTTCTCTTGTTCCTCCATTGTCTCTATTTGAAGAAAAAACAAGTTTTTTTCCATCAGGTGAGAACATAGGAAATGAATCAAATGCTTTGTCGTAAGTAATTTGTTCTAGTCCAGAACCGTCAATGTTTATCATAAACAAGTTGAATGGGAATGATTTTGTAATGTGGTTTGAGCTAAAGATTACTTTCTCTCCAGATGGGTGGAAAAATGGTGCCCAGTTTGCTCCTCCTAAATTTGTTATTTGTTTCATGTCACTACCGTCAACATTACAAACAAATAATTCCATTGCTGTAGGCTGAACTAATCCTTTTGCTAATAAAGCTTTGTATTCTTTCTTTTCCAAATCTGTTCTTGGACGAGAGGCTCTAAAAATTAATTTAGTCCCATCAGGTGAGAAAAATGCTCCTCCATCATATCCTAATTCAGTAGTAACTTGTTTGATGTCACTTCCGTCAATATTCATTGTGTAAAGTTCCAAATCACCAGATCTATCTGAAGTAAATACGATTAAATCTCCTTTTGGTGATACTGTTGCTTCTGCATCATATCCATCACGGAAAGTCAATTGCTTTTTAAAATTTCCTTTTAAATCTGCCACAAAAATATCAAACGTACCATAAATTGGCCATACATATTTTTCTCCTCTTGGTGGCTCTGGTGGACAAGCTGAATCTCCCAAGTGAGTAGATGCATAAATTATTGTTGTATCTCCAGGCATAAAATAACTACAAGTAGTTCTTCCTAGTCCTGTACTAATTAATTGAGGAATTGTTCCGTCACTTAAATCTTGGTCAATAGGCATTGTATATATTTGATCACAAGGCGCTCCCCATTTGTCATATTTTGTTTGAAATACAAGTTTAGTATTGTCAAAACTCCAGTAAGCTTCTGCATTATCCCCTCCAAAAGTTAATTGCTTTAAGTTAGCTAAATGGACTTCTTTAGGTGCTTCTTCTGTTTTAGTTGTTTCTCCTGAATATGAATCAGCTTTTTCAGAACCAGAACAGGCCATAAAAAAAGGGATTAATAGTAGTGATGTTGCTTTTTTCATTGTTTTTATAAATTTAGAACCCAAAAGTAATTGAATTATTTTAATTAAAATATATCGTGAATCATATTCTTAACTATTTACAATCCTTTATCTTTGCAAAAGATTAAGTAAAACAGAAAAAAGATTAACCCTATGAAATTATATTACATCCTTTTGTCAGCTATTTTGTTGGTTGCTTGCAATACACAAACCGCAACAACTCCTTCTATTAATTATTTAGAAGACTACGTTTCTGACGTAACTTATTTGGCTCACGACAGTCTTGAAGGAAGAGAAGTTGGTACACAAGGAGAAGTAATTGCTGCAACATATATCGCAAAAAGAATGGAAGAGATTGGATTAGCTCCAAAAGGAGATGACAACAATTACTTTCAAATTTTTACTAGAAAAACGAAAGCTCATCCTCACGACACGCTTATGCAAGGCGATGTAGTGGAAGGAAGAAACGTTCTGGGGTTTATTGATAATAACTCTGAAAACACAATTGTGATTGGTGCACATTACGATCATTTAGGGTATGGAGAAGAAGGTTCTTTAGCTGATAGCGCAGGACAAATTCACAATGGGGCTGATGACAATGCAAGTGGTGTAGCTGCTATGCTTGGTTTGGCAAATAAATTAAAATCTGTAAATTTAAAGTCTAATGTTTTGTTTATTGCTTTTACTGGTGAAGAAAAAGGGCTTTGGGGATCAAATTACTTTGTGAAAAATTCTACTTTATCTAATTCAGAAATGAATTTTATGATAAACATGGACATGGTGGGAAGATTAGATTCTAACAATAGGCTTGCTATTTATGGAATTGGAACATCTCCAGTGTTTAAACCAATTTTAGATTCTTGTAATACTTTTGGTTTTAAATCTAAATTTGATTCTTCTGGTGTTGGTCCGTCTGATCATACATCATTTTATTTAGCTGATGTTCCTGTATTACATTTTTTCACTGGACAGCACAAAGATTATCACAAACCAACAGATGATACAGAATTTATCAACTTTGAAGGAATTGTTAAAGTAGCAGATTACATTGAAAATATTGTTTTGTCTCTTAACCAATATGACACAATTCCATTTACTAAAACAAAAGAAAAGTCAAATAAAGCAAGAGCTTTCAAAGTAACTCTAGGGGTAATCCCTGATTATTTATATGATGGAATGGGAATGAGAATTGATGGTGTAAAACAAGATAGACCAGCTGAAAATGCAGGAATTGAAAAAGGAGATATTGTTGTGAAAATGGGTCAATTTGATTTGAAAAACATGACTGACTACATGAATTGTTTATCAAAATTTGAAAAGGGGAAAACAACTGTTGTTCAAGTAAAAAGAGGGGAAGAAATTTTAGATAAAAACGTAACGTTTTAATCCAGTATTAAATTTAATGTATTTCTAGTAACTATTTAATGCTATTTGCGTATTAGAGCTTATGTGTACAAGGATATTGAAGAACCTTACTCTTTTACTTGCATTCGCTATTTTTTCAAATGGCCTAATGGCAAATTGCTTAAATGTAACACCAACATTTAATTCTTCTAGAACAGCAATTTGTGGTCTGGGTCCACATTCCGTTTTATTTTCAAATACCTCAACAGGTTTAAATTCTGCTACATCTGGTTATCAATGGTATCAGAATGGAGTTCTTTTTGCTATCACTACTGGCACAATAGACTCTGTCTATGACACTATTACTTCTTATGGGACTTACAACTACATGATGGTTTCGTTTGACACATTAAGCTTGTGTCGAGATACAGCTTTTCATACTGTTACTATTACACAAACTCCAACAGCAAGTTTTAGTTTTCCCTCTGGAAATTTATGTCCAAATGCACCCATTCCCTTTACAAATAGCTCTACCGGAACTGTTGGGGGTGTAAAATATTATTGGGATTTCGGGGATGGTGGTACAGATTCATCCCTTAATCCAATACATAGTTATGGAGGGGGTGGTACATATTCTGTCGTATTAACCGTTTTAAATTCTGACAGCTGTTTTTCTACAGATACTCTGAGTATAGCTATTTTAAATACTGTCAATATAAATATTGGGGGAGATGATGGCACAGGAGATGTTGTAAGGTGTCTTAACGCTTTAGATACAGTTACTCAAGAAATCGTTACTTTTTTCAATTCTTCTGCTCCGGGAATAACTTATACTTGGGACTTTGGGGATGGTACTCCTTTGGTTACTCAAACTTATGCAGCTGGTCCAGATACCATAACGCATCTTTTTTCAATTTATGGTACTTTTCCTGTAGTCTGTTATGCTGTGGATTCAAATGGGTGTACAGCAACTGATACTCTTTTTGTTACTTTTGATAAATTTATTTCTTCTTCTTTTTCTGTTCCATTACCTAATATTTCTGGTTGTACTCCTCATACGGTTACCCCTACAAACAACTCAATTAATGCAACAAGATATGAGTGGGATTTTGGGGATGGTTCTCCAATAATTTATACCAATAGCATGGTTTCTCCAATCTATACTTATAGTATAACAGGAATTTATTATATCGCGTTAAGAGCTATAAATTATTGTGGAGTATCAACATCAACTGTTGGTCCAATTACAGTTTCTAGTGCTCCAGACATTGATTTTAATCTTTCTCTTAATACTAGGGGTTGTTCTCCTCAAATTGTAACAGCTACAGATGTTTCAAGGTTTATTTTTCCTGCAAATAATTTTGTTTGGGACATGGGTAATGGTAATGTCTATACTGGAGTAAATGCACCTCCACAAGTATATAATACAGGTGTTTATACCGTTAAATTTATCGGTAGTAATGGTTGTGGGTCAGATTCTTTGTCAAAAACAATTAGAATAGATTCTCTGCCTTATGCAATAGCTACTGTTTCTCCATTGTCAGGTTGTTCTGGAATGACAGTTGATGGAAGTGCTATTAATTTTGGTTATGGGACTTTAAGTAGGTGGTATGTAGATGGTGTGAGAGTTGGTTTTGGAGATACTCTTATAACTCAATCTTTCACAAATATATCAGATTCTATTCAAAATCATTCTATTAGGTATAATGTTAGAAACCATTGTGGTTCTTATGATTCAACTTTTAATGTTGCTGTTCATCCAGAGGTAAAAGCTATTTTAGCAAACACATTAAATCCTATTTGTTTTGGTGATTCTATTACACACCAAAGTATCTCTTCAGGAGATACCGTTTCTTACTCTTGGAAGTTTGGAGATGGGACTACTTCAACTTTGGTTGGTCCACACAAAAAAGGATATTTTAAAAAGGGTATAGACTCTGTTGAGTTAAAAATAACTGGGTTTTGTGGTGAGGATTCTATAAAAAAATTAATCTTAATTGATTCATTGCCTTATACATCTATTTTAATTTCTCCTCTTGAAGGCTGTTCTCCGTTATTAGTTTCGGGAACTTCTGTTCCATTTGGAGACAGTACAACTTCTACTTGGTATAAAGATGGGAGTTTGTATTTTACAGGAGTAAATATGCCTCAAGATTCTCTTGTTAATAATAGTAATCTTGTAAGTATTACCTCATACAGATATAACATTTCTAACCATTGTGGTTCTTTTGATACTACTGCAATAGTTAAAACACACCCGAAAGTTCTTGCTTTAATGTCTCAGGTAAATCCTACTGTTTGTCTTGGGGATAGTCTTTCTTTTAGAAATTTATCAACAGGAGATAGCCTTACGTTTTTATGGAAATTTAGTAATGGAGATACTTCAACATTGTCTGGGCCGCATTATCGAACTTTTAACACCCCTGGTTTTGATACAACTTGGTTATATGTGGAAGGTTATTGTGGAAAAGACTCTGTCTTTTCAATAACTACCGTCAACAAGTTGCCAGTAGCAAATATTATTGCTGATGTGGATTCAGGGTGTGAAGATTTAAGTGTGAATTTTACAAATGGAGCGCCAAATGGAGCTAGTTATTCATGGAGTTTTAATGGAGGGCTGCCATTAACGGCATCTTCTTATAATCCTTCTGTTTTGTTTGTAGATTCCGGAATAAAAAGTGTGTATTTAAGGACGGATAGTATGGGTTGTTCCTCTTTTGACACTTCGGTTGTTGTTGTTTTTCCTGGCCCTATTCCTTCCTTTACTTTTACCCCTTTGTCTGGTTGTTCAGATTTAGATGTTATAATTACTAATACAAGTGCCGTTTCTTTAGGGGATGTTTATTCTTGGAATCTTGGTAACGGAAATATTGATGCCAACTATTCTCCTTCTTCTCAAACTTATATTGACACTTCTAATATTAATGATAGTACTTATTCTATTAAGTTAATAATCTATACTGCTAGCGGGTGTAGCGATAGTTTGACTCAGAATGTAACTGTTCGTCCTCTTCCTAAGTCTTTATTTACTGTTTCTGATTCTATTGTTTGTGAAAAGGAAACAATTACTTTTCAAAATAATTCAATTGGAGGTAGTTCGTTAAAATGGTTTTTTGGTGATGGCGACTCAAGTACAAATAACACCCCTTCTCATTCTTACGATACAGCAGGAACTTATGTCGTTTCTTTAATTATTACAACTGGATGGAATTGTAGAGATACTTCTTTTCAAACCATATTGGTTAATCCAAACCCTATCGCAAGATTTTATTCTGATTCTATTTGTTTTTCTTTCTCTACCTCTTTTGTTGATACTTCTCTGTTTGGGCCAGTAACTTGGAGATGGACCTTTGGAGATGGAGACAGTTCTTCTATTCAAAACCCAACTCATTTATACTTAAATGACACAATATATTCTGTATCACTTCATGTTTCCAATTCTTTTGGTTGTGAGGATTCAGTAGTAAATTCTGTTATTGTTTATGCAAGACCAGTTGCAAACTTTGGTACTTCTACAACTTGTGCAAAAAAGACGACTACTTTTTATGATTCTACTTCTGCAAATCCTACAAAGTGGTTTTGGGATTTTGGTGATGGTATTACTGATTCTGTAAAAAATCCAAATCATGTTTATTTAGTAGGTGGAGTTTTTCCTGTACAATTAATAGTAGAAAACGCCTCTGGTTGTATTGATACTATCGTTAAATTGATAACAATTAGTACCGTTCCACAAACCTATTTTACTGCTGAAAATGTTTGTTTAGGAAGCCCGACAAATTTCAAAGACTCTACCGTTTTGGTTTATGCTGTAACTTCTTATTTTTGGGATTTTGGGGATGGTAATTTTTCTGGTCTTCAAAATCCAAATTATCAATATTTGAGTACAGGAACTTATATTGTTTCTCTTACAGTAACCAATGTAAATGGTTGTGACAGCACCTTTACTAAGCCCGTTACTGTATTTGGAATTCCTGTTTCAGGTTATACACATGATACTGTTTGTGAAGGAGTAGCTACTACCTTTATAAGATTAGTTGTTCCTAGCGACTCAAATTTATATATATGGAATTATGGAGATGGAAGTTCTCCGGATACAAATAGCTCTTCAAATATCTATTATACTTATGCTACAAGCGGAACATACAGTGTGACATTAAAAATAATTAATACATATGGTTGTGAAGACAGTATTTCTCAAACTATAATTGTTCATCCTGGGCCAACTGCTCTTTTCTTTCCGCAAATTGATACCATTTGTCTTGGTGACTCTATTACTTTCTTAAACTTTTCTTCTCTTGCTACCAATTATTATTGGGATTTTGGGGATGGAATATTAGATTCTAATGTTAATCCAACCCACACATATTCTAGTGCTGGTTTATTTCAAGTTTCTTTACAAGTAGAAAATAGCTTTGGGTGTAACAGTAGTTTTGATGATACAGTAATTGTTTTATCTAACCCTATTGCTGACTTTATTGTTGATACCGTTTGTCTATTTAATCCCTCTTTTTTTACTAATTTATCTTCTGGGGTTAACTTAGCGTGGGGTTGGAGTTTTGGAGACGGAAACACATCTGGTGTTCAAAATCCTACTCATGTATATGCTGTCGATAGTAGTTTTGGAGCTATTCTTACTGTAACTACTCCTTTTGGATGTACTGACTCTTCTAGCAGAACTGCTGTTGTTCTTCCGATTGTTGATGCCCAATTTAATTATTCATTAGCTTGTGTGGGAAGGGTAATTGCTTTTTCAGATTCAAGTGTTGGTAATCCAAGTTCTTGGAGATGGAATTTTGGAGATGGTAATTCTTCAAACATTCAAAACCCTAGTCACACTTATTCTGCTACTGGTAATTTTACTGTAACTCTTATTGTTTCAAATACCGAAGGGTGTTCTGATACTATTTCTAAAGTGGTTTTTGTGAACTCTATTCCTGTTCCAAACTTTACTGCTGACACTGTTTGTGTTGGAAATATTATGTCTTTCAACAACACTACTTCAAACACTCAGCCAATAACTTCTTATTTTTGGAGCTTTGGTGATGGTAATAATTCTACTGCAACAAACCCTGTTTACACCTATGCTTTACCGGGTGTTTATCTTGTGACTTTAACTGTTACAAATAACGGTGGGTGTGATAGTAGTATTACTAAGCGTGTTGTGGTAAGATCAAATCCAGTTGCAGACTTTACTTTTGATACTGTGTGTGCTGGTTTAGCAACTACGTTTACTGATGTGTCTTCTGGAAGTCCTGTTTCTTGGAAATGGAATTTTGGAGACTTTACTCCTATAGATAGTACAACTGGTTCTGTTGTGTCTCATTCTTATGCAACCTCAGGACTGTATACGGCCTCTTTAAATATAAAAAGTGGTGTGAATGGGTGTGAATCTCAATCAATAAAATATATAACAGTATATAGTGGTGTAAACGCTTCGTTTTCCGTTACAACTCCTATTTGTGAAGGTGCTTCTGTTCAATTTGTAAATAACTCTTCTGGTGGCACTATAACAAATACTTCTTGGAGTTTTGGAGATGGAAATTCTTCAACCGTTTTAAATCCAATACACACATATGCTTCGTCTGGAGTCTATAATGTTTCTTTATCGATTGTCTCAAATCAAGGTTGTATAGATTCTGACTCTAGCAATGTGGTCGTAAATGCTTTGCCTGTTGCTGGTTTTGATTATTCAAAAAACATTTGTCTTGGTTTTCCTACTAACTTTTATGACTCTTCTTCAATTTCTGTTGGTTCTATTTCTAAATGGGATTGGAGCTTTGGTGATGGTAATACTGATTCTATAAAAAATCCATTTAATGTATATAATTCACCTGGGGCTTATGTAGTAAGCTTACAAGTAACAACTGATTCTGGTTGTAGTGATGTTATTTCAAAAAATATAATTATAAACCCTGAGTCTTTTGTGAATTTTACTTACAATTCGGTTTGTTTAGGTGACAGTATTTTGTTCAAAGACTTCTCTACTATACAATCTCCTGATTCTATTGTTTCTTGGTTCTGGGAATTTGGTGATGGAACTAATTCTTTATTACAAAACCCTGCTCATCAATACACAGGAAGTATTCAATCCTATATGGTGAAATTAACCGTAACTTCTTCACATGGTTGCTTGAATGATACCGCTATATTAGTTTCGTATTTGCCTGCTCCTGTTTTTAACTACGGCCCTGAATTTTTCGGGTATTGTGAAGATGAAATAGTCTCTTTTTACGATAGTTCAATTATTGCCTCTCCCTCTACAATTGTAAGTTGGGAATGGGCATTCGGTTGTGCTCATAAGTCTTTTTTACAAAACCCAAGTCATGTCTTTGATTCTGCAGGTAGTTTTACAATTAAGTTAAAAACAACCTCAAGTGATGGCTGTGTTTTTTACGATTCTTTACCCGTTCCGCTTATTATTTATCCAAAACCAATTGCCGATTTCTTGACTGTTCCGCCAGTCGTTTCAGTATTTAGGCCAGAGGTTTATTTTGATAATAAAGCAACTGGTGCTGTAAATTATGTTTGGGATTTTGGAGATGGTTCTTCTGGAACAGATGGTTTTCCTACTCATATGTTTCCAAAAGAAGTTGGGTATTATACAATTACTCAATATGCTTTCTCTGCTTTTGGGTGTGTGGACTCAATTTCAAAAACTATTTATGTTAAGGATGAGTTTACAATGTATGTTCCTAATGCATTTACACCAGAAAAAGACTTCAATAATTTATTTTTAGTGAAAGGGTATGAAATAAATAACTTTCATTTAAAAGTCTTTAATAGATGGGGTGAATTATTATTTGAGTCAAAGGACGAAACAGAAGGTTGGGATGGAAAGTATAATGGTTCAGATTGCCCTGTGGGTGTGTATATCTATATCGTTCAAGCAAAAGATAATACTGAAAATGATCATTTAAAAAAGGGTCATATTTCTCTTATTAGATAAAAAAAAGGATTAAGCAATTAGCTTAATCCTTTTTAAAACTCTTAATCCTTTTTTATTAGTGTGTTACTTTTTCAAATGCATCATCAAAATCAACTTCATTTTTTACAAATTCAATTGTTTGATTATATATCTCTTCTGTTCTTTCTTCTGAGTATCCTAATCCAATTGCAAATTTATGAATTAAAACATCTTGTTTTTCTCCTATAATTCCGTCTGACATCATCATTTGTATCAGTCTAAAAAACCTTTTATACCTTTCTTCTCTATCTACTGGTGGGTTTATTGGGTGTTTACCAACATTTTTTATTATTCCATCCAAATCATCATTTGAAATACTAAGCCTTTTTGATATTTTTTCTAAAAAATCTCTTTCTTCTTTAACTATTGTTCCATCCGAAAGTGCTACTTCAACTAAATTTTCTATGTGAGAAATATTCATTTTTTGTTGTCCTCCTTGGTATGCATTTGATATTGACATTATTTTTCTTTTAATTTTTTTACAAATATATTTTATTTTTCTTTTAATTCTAACTTAAACCCTACTCCATGTATATTATTAATACTAATTGTTTCGTCATGCTTTAAGTACTTTCTTAATTTAGTTATAAAAACATCTAAACTTCTTCCGTTAAAATAATTGTCATCTCCCCAAATAAAATTCAAAACTAAACTCCTTTCAATTGCTTTGTTTCTATTTTCAGAAAGTAGCTTTAGTATTGCAGTTTCTCTTTTTGTTAATTTTTTATCTTCTTCAGGACAAGTGAGTCTTAAATTTTTAAAGTCTAATTTATATCAATTATACCCTCATCAACCTCGTCATAATCATTGTTGGCTCTTCTTAAAATAGCTTTTATTCTTAATAAAAACCCATCTCTATTAAATGGTTTGGTAATGTAATCATCACCTCCTGCGTTAAATCCTTTTACTTTATCTTCTGGATTTGATTTTGCTGTTAAAAATATGATTGGTATTTCTTTATTTACTTTTCTAATGTCTTCTGCTATTTCATACCCATCTTTTTCTGGTAACATTACATCTAATAAACATACGTCATATTCGTTTTTATTAAATTTTTGTAGTCCTTCTTTTCCGTCCCTACATAAATGAACAGTATACCCTTCAAGTGATAAAAAATCTTGGATTACAATCCCTAAATTGAAATCATCTTCAACTAATAATATTTTACTTTTCTCCATGTTACTTATTAATGTCTAGTGGAAAAGTCAAAATAAATTGACTTCCTTTTTTATTTGTACTCTTAATATTTATGCCTC
>Ga0075467_10004184_pt1 | contig 10783 bp, 11 predicted proteins | sample DEB08_DNA_9_FD_75067 | JGI IMG/M metagenome (GOLD analysis project Ga0075467, IMG submission 75067) | Aqueous microbial communities from the Delaware River and Bay under freshwater to marine salinity gradient to study organic matter... | ecosystem: Environmental > Aquatic > Marine > Coastal ...
AGACGCTCATTTCACCACCCGACTTGCCCTGACCGAGCGAGACTTGCGCGCGGCAGAACGGCTGCGCTATGCAGTTTTTGTCGAAGAGCTTGGCGGCGATGGCGCTTTGGTCGATCACAAGGACCGGTTTGAGCGGGATCGTTTCGACCCGTATTTCCGTCATCTGATTCTTGTCGATGAGCGCCGCGATCGCGAGGCATTGGATCATGTTGTGGGAGTCTACCGTCTTTTGGACGATACGGGGGCTGCTGCTATTGGGCAGTATTATTCGGAAGACGAGTACGATTTGTCGACGCTGAAGGCGTCAGGGCGCAAGCTTTTGGAACTGGGGCGGTCCTGCCTGCACGCGGACTATCGCGGTGGCATGGCGATGTACCATATCTGGAACGCTCTGGCGGGGATCGTGGCGGACGAAGAGATTGATATCCTGTTTGGCGTCGCAAGTTTTCACGGCACCGATATTGAGGCCCATGCCGAGGCGCTGTCGCTTTTGCACCATCAGCACCTCGCACCGGCGGATGTTCGCGTGCGTGCGCGCACCGAGCATTTTCAAACGATGGATTTGATCCCAGACGACGAGATCGATCGCGTGGCGGCAATGCGCAATGTGCCGGCGTTGATAAAAGCCTATCTGCGGCTTGGCGGGGTGATCGGCGAGGGGGCTTTTGTGGATAGGCCCTTCAACACGATCGATGTCTGTTTGCTTCTTGATACGGCGCGCATGAACCTGCGAGCGGCAGCGCGCTATCAGGTGTCGCGGGGATGAGCCGCGATCCGACCTGGGTTGGCGCGGACGACAGGCTGCCGCCTTTGCGGCCCGGCGTTTACGGCTGGGTAAGGCTGATCCTGCGCGGGCTGTTGTTTGGGGTGCTGACGCTTGGCGGATTGCTGATCTTGCTGACGGTCCGCTTGGTGGAGCGTCCGGTATTTGGGATGGCGCGCCCGTGGACGCCGCACATCACTCAAGGTGTCTGCCGCACGGCGCTTCGAGTATTCGGTATGGGGTATAGCAGCCACGGTGAGCGGATGACCCACCCCGGTGCCGTGGTGTCCAACCATTCTTCGTGGATGGACATTTTTGCTCTGAATGCGGGCAAGCGCGTCTATTTCGTCGCCAAGTCCGAGGTTGCAGGATGGCCAGTGATTGGCTGGCTCGCGCGCGCCACGGGCACGGTGTTTATCCGCCGTGCCGTCCGGGACGCGGCAGAGCAAAAACAGGTATTCGAGGATCGCCTGACCGCGGGACACAAGCTTTTGTTCTTCCCCGAAGGCACATCGACGGACGGTTTGCGGGTCTTGCCGTTCAAGCCGACGCTGTTTGCCGCATTCTTTTCAGAAGAGTTGCGCGACATCCTTTGGGTGCAGCCGGTCAGCGTCGTTTACGCGGCCCCAGAGGGCGCCTCGGAACGGTTCTATGGGTGGTGGGGCGACATGGATTTTGGGACCCATCTGGCGAAAGTGCTTGCGGCACCCCGCCAGGGATCGGTCGAAGTGATTTGGCACAAGCCCCTTGAGGTAGCCGCGTTTTCTGATCGCAAGGCGCTGGCTAAAGCCGCAGAGGAGGCCGTGCGAAGCGCGTTTGTGAAGCCGTCTTAGGACATCGCCTCGATCAACTGACCAAGGGCCTGCGCGGCGTCGTCTTCCCGCCAGATTTCCTCGCCGATGCCGAAAAAGTCGGTGACCGGTGCAAGGGCTCGAATAACTTCGGGCGTCAGCGCGCCTTCTGCGACCACCGGCACTTCAATCATCTCGGACCACCATGCAAAAAGATCATGGTCTGCCTTGGTCCCGTCGCCAAGGGCAGTGTCACCAGCGGGGCCGAACGAAACATAGTCTGCTCCGATCTCGGCTGCGGTTATGCCGTCATGGCGCGACGCTCCGCAGTAGGCACCGATGATGGCGTCGGCCCCAAGCGTCTTGCGCACCGCACGCATCGTGCGCGCGCCATCCAGCAAGTGCACGCCGTCGAGGCCAAGACGTTCGACAAGGCCGACATGTGTTTCGATCACCAAAGCCACGTCTGCTTCGTGGCAGATCGGACGCAATGTATCGCCAGCGCGCGATAATGTGCTCTCGTCGCTCGTTGCCATGGAAAGCCGCACACAGGCCACATCGAACGCGTCGAGCACTTCTGCAAGCCGTGCAGGAAAGGTGGATAATTCAAAAGCAGGTGGCGTGGAAAGATAAACCTGCGGGCGCGTGTCGTCGGCCATTTTCGGCTCCGAATACAAGGTGTTGGCACGGGCTATAGCGGTTGTGTCACTTGGGGGGAAGGCTTCTGGCATTTTCCATCGCAAGTGTCATCGACGGGCCGCGCCGGGCGTCGGCCATTGCCGCGTCGCTGACCGACCATTCCGCCCATACGCCGCCCCGTGAAAGCCATCGGGTATGTTCCGTCGATGGTCAGGCCTTGGCATGGCGATCCTGGCCGACAGGTCCTTTGTTCACGCTCTACATCATGTGAGCGTCAAGCATGAAGCGGAGACCTCCGAACATGCGCTTTTCTTCACAGGTTGTGCGATCGGTGAGGTCACCTCGGATGAGTTCGGCCAGACCTTCATCGTATGCCATTTCGGCACCTCCCTTGTGCTTTTCCGCCCCGGATCCTAAGACCCCGGACGACCCCTTGGAGCCTATGGTACATGACCCAACCCGCTTTTGTCCTTGTTCGTCCGCAGATGGGCGAAAACATCGGTGCGGCGGCGCGTGCGATGTTGAACTTCGGGCTGGAACAGATGCGGATCGTGGCCCCGCGGGATGGCTGGCCGAACCAAAGCGCAATCGCGATGGCAAGTGGTGCCGGGCGGTTGTTGGATGAGGCGCAGTTGCACCCCGATTTGGCCGACGCAATTGCGGATCGCACGTTCGTTTTTGCGACGACGGCGCGGTCGCGGGATCTGGCCAAGCCCATATTTTCGCCAGAAGAAGCGATGGCCGAAACTGCGCGCCGCATCGCGGCGGGTGAGCGGGTAGCGGTACTGTTTGGTGCCGAGCGCGCCGGGCTTGAAAATGAAGATATCGTAAAGGCGAATGCGATTGTCTCAGTGCCCGTAAACCCAGAGTTTCCTTCCTTAAATCTGGCGCAATGCGTCTTGCTTATGGGCTATGAGTGGCGCCGTGCGACCACCAAAGTCACCCCGTTTGAATTGGAACTGGCGGGCGGCGAAATGGCATCCCAGATAGAGGTTGAAAAGCTGGCCGCACATTATGAAAGCCGCCTGGATGTGGCGGGATTTTACTTCCCCGAAGCAAAGGGCGAAGGGATGAAGCGGACCATGCGCAACCTTTGGTCGCGGATGCCGATGACACGCGCCGACGTGCAGATGCTACACGGGGTCCTGCGTCAGATGGTCCGCTGGAAAGAGCGTGGCGATTGACTGGACGATGGTCTGTGCGAGGCCTACATTCTGGATGAATGAGCGGAGCAGATAATGGCTGAAAAGCGCAGCATTTTTGAAGAGGTCGGCAACGACACCAAGCGAGCAGAGATGCCGAAGGGCGGTCTGATCGATGGAGCACGTAAAGGCGCGCGCGGGGCGATCCGGGTCTGGCTTATGGTGCTGTTTTCTCTTGTCGTTCTGATGATCGCTGTCGGTGGTCTGACACGGTTGACCGATAGCGGCCTGTCGATCACCGAATGGCGGCCCGTGACGGGCGCGTTACCTCCGATGAGCGAAGCTGCTTGGGAAGCCGAGCTGGAAAAATACCGTCAAATCCCGGAATATCAGTTGCAGAACAAGGGCATGAGCTTGTCCGAGTTCAAAGTCATCTATTGGTGGGAGTGGGGGCATCGCCAACTTGGTCGCGTCATCGGCCTCGTCTGGGCGCTTGGGTTCTTTTCCTTTTTGTTAATGAGGAAGATCCCCAACGGCTGGACCGGACGATTACTGGTTCTGGGCGGCCTCGGCGGCCTTCAGGGCGCGATAGGGTGGTGGATGGTGTCTTCGGGGCTGACGGGGGGCATGTTGGACGTGGCGTCCTATCGGCTGGCAACGCATCTGGGGCTGGCGTTTGTGATCCTTGGGGGGATCGCGTGGTTCGCGATGTTGCTGGGACGCACGGATGCGGACCTGTTGCAGGCGCGCCGCGCACGCGAGGGTCGGTTGTTCAGCATGGCGACGGGACTGACGTATTTCGTGTTCTTACAAATTCTCCTTGGCGCTTTGGTTGCCGGCATTGATGCCGGGCGCAGCTATAACGAATGGCCATTGATGGGCGGGTCTTTCGTGCCACCTACGGCGTTTGATCTTGAGCCGCTTTGGCGGAATTTCTTTGAAAACGCTGGCTTGGTGCAATTTATACATCGCGTGTCGGGGTATCTGCTTATGGCGTTTGGCCTTATCGTTTGGTGGCGGTCACGCGGGTCTGGCAATGGCGATACGCGGTTCGCGTTCAATTTGGTTCTGGCGCTGATGGTCGTACAGATGGTTATCGGGATCATGACAGTGCTGTATTCGGCGCCCTGGCAGATGGCCATTCTACATCAATTCACGGCGGTGTTGCTTTACGTCGCTGTTCTGCGTGCTCGGTTCCTCGCGCAGTATCCCATGGCTCAATCCGTGCGAGGCAGAACATGACAGTATTTCAGGAGCTTATGACGTTCCAACGCGAAACCGAAGCGCTGGGGCAGGTGATGGGCCGCTTGAGCTGGGACCAGGAAACGGTGATGCCCGAGGGAGCGTGCGAGCAACGCGCCGAGGAGATGGGCGCGCTTGACGGGGTGTTGCACGGGCGACGGACGGACCCTCGGATTGGCGAGTGGCTTGAGACGGCGCAGGCCCCCGATGAGGCGGGCGTGCGACAGTTGGAGGAGATCCGCGTCGAGTTTGAGCGTACTCTGCGGGTGCCTGCGAAATTGTCGGCGGACTTGGCGCGGACCACGTCCTTGGCGCACCGTGTCTGGGCTGAAGCGCGCGCGGCGAACGACTATGAGATGTTTGCACCGAAGCTGTCGGAAGTGCTTGATCTGACGCGGGAAAAAGCAAGCGCGCTGGCAGATGGCGGTGATCCCTACGACGCGCTTTTGCAGGACTACGAGCCGGCCGCGACAGGGGCCGAACTTGAGGCGATGTTTGGCGCTTTACGGCCGAGATTGGTAGAGTTGCGCGAACGCGTGTTGGGGTCTGAACGCCACGTGCCTGCGATCGATCGTGAGTTTGCTGAGGCCGGGCAGATGGCGATTTCAACGAAGCTAGCCGAAGCGTTTGGATATGACAGCGCGTATGGGCGGATTGATAAGGCGGTGCATCCGTTTTCAAGCGGCTCTGGGTTGGATGTGCGGATCACGACGCGGACAGAATTGTGCAATCCAAGCAATTGTTTTTACTCGACGATCCACGAGGTTGGGCATGCGACATACGAGCAGAATGTGGATCGCGCGTATCTTTTGACGCCGCTCGGTCGCGGGGCGTCCATGGGGGTGCATGAAAGTCAGTCGCGCATCTATGAGAACCAGTTGGGACGCTCACGGGCGTTTACGGGATGGTTGTACGCCCGGATGCGGGAGACGTTTGGCGAGTTTGGTGTGGCCAATGAGGATGATTTCTATGCTGCGATAAATCGTTGTCATTCCGGGTTTGTTCGGACTGAAGCTGATGAGGTGCACTATAATCTGCATGTGCTTATGCGGTTCGATCTGGAGCGGGATCTGGTCGCTGGACGGCTCGAGGTGACCGACCTTCCCGAAGCCTGGAATTCACGTTTTTCCACTGACTTCGGGGTTGATGTTGATGTTCCGGCGAACGGTGTGCTTCAGGACGTGCATTGGTCTGAGGCATTGTTCGGATACTTCCCGACGTACACGCTTGGGAACGTCTACGCAGGGTGCCTCAATCAGGCGATGCGCACCGAGGTTTCGGGGATTGATGAGGCCTTGGCGATGGGTGATACAAGGCCTGCAACCGATTGGTTAGGCGAGAAAATTCAACAGCACGGCAAGCGTTATTTACCGAAAGACCTGATCGCGAGGGCGACGGGGGCTGCACCTAGTGAAGCGCCTTTGCTGGATTACCTCGATGCGAAATTCGGCGACATTTACGGCGTGTAGAGGCAATGACTATAACACGTCGGCTTTGTGTCGGTGCAGGCGTTCGCAGAGTTTACCTTGGCTTAACAGCCCACTTGATGGCAGGATCCTTCACTCCAGCGCGGATAAAGTCCTTCACGGCGGCTTCATCCACGCAGTCTATGATTGGGATATACCAGCAGCTTTTATCGCGCTTGTGGGGGCCAAGACGGGCGGCGATGTCGGGGAAATTTGAGTGGCCGGACAGGATGTGCAGCGAGATGTCTTTGGCGCGCATGTTGAAACCAGTGGCGAAGAAATCACCGGATCGGGCGCTTTCGTAGGTGTAGTGATACTCGCCGTAGGCGATCATTTTGCCCCCAAGGTGCGGCTTGCGTCTTGTGGCCTCTCGGAAGAGGGCGTCGAGGCGGTCTGCTTCGGCGCGTTTATTTCGGGTCGTTTATCACATCTTGCGGGTTTCCCATGGATGGTTCCTTTGGCAAGGTTGCGCTCAAGTTAACACGGAGAGGGCAGGCCGTCATGCAGCCGAAACTGACACTGGACGAGGTGCGCGATTTTGTGGCGCGTGAATTTCCGCAGATGGTGGATATTTACCGCGTCGATGCGGTGGGACCGATGAGTGCGCGCGTGTCGATGATGCCGGATGAACGCCACCTGAGACCCGGGGCGACGGTGTCGGGCCCGACGATTTTTGGGTTGGCAGATTGCGGGGTATATTTCGCGCTTATGGCGATGATCGGACCCGAGGCCTTGGCCGTGACGACCAATGGATCGATTGATTTCATGCGCAAACCGGTGGCGGGAAAGGCCTTGGTGGCCGAGGTCACGTTATTGAAGGTTGGGCGCGTTTTAGCGGTTGGTGATGTCGCGGTACATTCAGATGGCTCGCAAGCCCTGATTGCGCGGGCGACGTTTACGTATTCGATCCCGCCAAAAGGCTGATGTGCGTAAACACTTTGTTTCCGCCTGGGCGCTAGGTCAAAGACGTTCCGGCAGCTACAAAGAGGTTATTGATAGCTGGGGGGCTGTTCAAAATGCCAAAACGATTTGTGTCCTTTTTACGAGGTGACCCGGATGCTGTGCCGGGCGACTACCTGTTGGCGATCGTGGCCGTTTTCGGGATTATGTTCGCGGTGATGGCGCGCGCGCTTTACTAACGTACCCGCGCCAAGCGCCTTTAGGAATACATGCCGTCGTAGATCGGTTCGAGCGTTTCTGGATCAAACAGGCTTGAAACAGACGTACCGTGCCAGATGTTCAGGATGGCTTGGGCGAAGATCGGCGCGGTCGGTACGATGCGGATGTTTTCGGCCGCTTTCGTAGCTTCGGTTGGCTCGATGGAATCGGTTATGACAAGACTTTTCATGACAGAAGTCGTCACGCGTTCGATGGCAGGGCCAGATAAAACACCGTGGGTGATATAGGCGTGGACTTCTTTCGCGCCGGCCTGCATCAGTGTTTCCGCGGCCTTGCAAAGCGTTCCAGCGGTGTCGACGATGTCGTCGATGATAATGCAGGTTTGCCCCGTCACATCCCCGATTACGGTCATCTCGGCAATCTCGCCCGCTTTTTCGCGTCGTTTGTCGACGATTGCCAGCGAGCATCCGATGCGGGTTGCAAGCTCGCGCGCGCGCGCCACGCCGCCGACGTCAGGTGATACCACGGTGACGTTCTCCAGCTTGCCTTTGAATTTGTGCTTCACGTCCAAAGCAAAGACCGGCGACGCATAGAGGTTGTCGACAGGAATGTCGAAAAAGCCCTGAATTTGCGCGGCGTGAAGGTCCATCGTAAGGACGCGTTCTATGCCGGCTGACACCATCATGTTCGCAACGAGTTTCGCGGTGATTGGGGTACGGGCTTTCGTGCGGCGATCCTGACGTGCGTACCCGAAGTAGGGCACGACGGCGGTGATGCGGGCGGCGGATGACCGGCGCAGCGCGTCGGACATAATCAGCAGTTCCATCAGGTTATCGTTGGCCGGATTGGAGGTTGATTGCAGGATGAACATATCCTCACCGCGGACATTTTCGAAAACCTCGACGAAAATTTCGCCATCGTTAAATCGCTCGACTCGTGCATCGACCAGACCGACGTTCATCCCCCTGTGCATGGACAAGCGTCGAGTGACGGCTTTGCCGAGGGTCGGGAGCGCGTTCCCGGTGATGATTTTCGGTTCCTGATGATTTGCCATGGGCAGCCCTGGTCCTGATGCTGTTCCCGACACAGTTTGTGACGGATTCGTAACGTTGACACCGCTTAGCATGAGCCTAGGGTCACGCGAAACAATCCTTTGCCTGAAAGGCACGTAACAAATGCCGCATGTCGACTACTATCTCGCAACGATTTCCCCCAATTGCTACTTTGCAGGGACACGGCCTGCCGAGGTTGCCGCAAAGCATGGCGCGACAATAACCTACAAGCCATTGGACATTATGGGTTTATTCGGGCGCACGGGGGGTGTGCCTCCGGGGCAGCGACATGTGTCGCGTCAGGAATATCGGATGATCGAGATCGAGCGGACTGGTGCAGATTTGGAAATGTTAGTGCACCCCAAGCCAGCGTTTTGGCCCACAAATCCGGCGCCTTCGTCTTATGCGGTGATTGCGGCGCAGGCCGCGGGGGGGGGTGACGTTGGCGCATTGGTGGCGGCTTTAACGGCGGCCTGTTGGGCGGATGAGAAGAATATTGCGGAAGATGACGTGATCAAAGCCTGTCTTGAAGGGGCGGGATTTGATCCGTCACTGGCAGATTCAGGGTTGTTGTCGGGGGCGCAAGCCTACGAGGCGAACCTTGAAGAAGCCGTTAACATGGGCGTATTTGGGGCGCCTTTCTTTATCACAGATGATGGCGCACGATTCTGGGGGCAGGACCGGATTGATGCGTTGGACCGGCATTTGGCCGGTCGTACCTGAGGACGGTATGGCGAGACCCCTGGGATTGATCCATTGCGGGCTGGCGGATGCCAGTGCATGGGATCGCCTGCTTGAGGCGTTGGCGTTGGACGTGGACCCCGTTCTGATTGAGTTACCGGGGCATGGCACGGCCGACGACTGGGATTCCAGCCGCGATTTTTCGGATCAGGCAATCGAGGTTGCGCTGGACGCTTTGCCGGCCGAGCCGGTGCCGGTGATTGGACATTCGCTTGGGGCGGTTGTGGCGTTGCGGTTGGCGGTAGAGAAATTCTATCGCGTATCGTCTTTGGTGATGATCGAACCGGTGTTTTTCGCAGCTGTTAAAGGGACGGACGTGGGCGACAAGGCGGCGCGCGACACCGCCCCTTTTGCGCGTAAGCTGGGCCAGGGCAGTGATGCGATGGCGACGCGGGAATTCATGAAACTTTGGGGCGATGGTACGCCGTGGGACGACATCCCGGAAGCACGGCGGCGGTATATGGTGGATCGTATCGGTCTGATTGCAGCGGCGAATGACCTTTTGTGGGAGGATCGCCCAGGGCTTTTGCGCGCCGGGCGTTTAGAAGAAATTGAGGTGCCGGTCACGTTCGTCGAAGGCGGCGAAAGCCATCCTGTTGTGCCAGCCATCGTGGATGTATTGGGGCGACGGATTGCCGACGCCGAGGGTATAACGGTTCCGGGTGCTGGACATATGGCGCCAATCACGCACGCCAATGTCGTGGCCGAGGCGATCCGGGGACGCCTGCAATGGGGCGAAGTCGCGGGCAAGTCTTAGCGCGATCAGGTCGCAGCTTCGGTGGGGTTGCGAAAGAGTATTGGCTCGGGTCCCGCTGTCCTTCGTTGGCGCAGATCGCGCGTGCGGTCGAAACGGACATGTTTTAAGGCCGGTCTATTGCGCAATCCCAGATGACAAGATCACGGGTGTAAATCTGACAGGTGGCGACGCCCAAACGCGTGGAGACTTTCACGGGCTCAGCTTCGTAAGATGCGGGCGAGAGGCATGCAGATATGCCGACAACAGCAAGAAAAGAAATGGCTAATTTCGGGTTTCAGAATGTTCCGCATTCGCTTCGGCTTTCTGATCGTCATCATGGACACCTAATTGGGTCCACTCTTAGCCCCCTGTATGAGACATATGCCGCGAGACCTGTCCGTTGGCTTCTTGGCGGGAATAGTCGAAATCGTGCCCCTTTGGCTTAAGCCTAATCGCCGCGCGAATTGCGTCTTCAAGGACTGCATCGCTGTCGGGATTGGCGCGCAGGGCGGTGCGTAAATCGGCGTTGTCTTCCTGGCCAAGGCACATGAAAAGTTCACCGGTACACGTCAGGCGCACGCGGTTGCAGCTTTCGCAGAAGTTATGTGAAAGCGGCGTAATGAACCCGATCTGCTGTCCCGTTTCTTCAAGCCTAACATAGCGGGCGGGACCGCCGGTTCGGTGGGAAAGTTCGGTCAATGTGAATTGTTTGGAAAGCTCCACACGCAGGTCTTTCAGGCTCCAGTATTGGCCGATCCGGTCTTCTCCGCCGAGATCGCCCATTGGCATCACTTCGATAAACGTAAGGTCAATATCACGGCTCGCGCACCACTCGACCAAGGTGAAAAGTTCATCTTCATTAAAACCCTTTAACGCGACGGTATTGATTTTTACCCGCAGTCCGGCGGCCAGTGCGGCATCAATCCCTTTCATGACCTGGGGCAGCCGACCCCAGCGGGTGACGCGGGCAAATTTGTCTTCATCAAGCGTATCGAGAGACACATTGATCCGTCGCACGCCAGCGGCATAAAGATCGTCGGCAAAGCGGGCAAGCTGGCTGCCATTTGTTGACACAGTCAACTCTTTCAGCGC
>Ga0075467_10004185_pt1 | contig 10783 bp, 6 predicted proteins | sample DEB08_DNA_9_FD_75067 | JGI IMG/M metagenome (GOLD analysis project Ga0075467, IMG submission 75067) | Aqueous microbial communities from the Delaware River and Bay under freshwater to marine salinity gradient to study organic matter... | ecosystem: Environmental > Aquatic > Marine > Coastal ...
CTCGAATATCTCGCGAGCGAAAAGGTCACCGATATTCCGTTCGAGGAAAAGCTCGATTTCTTTCGCCGCGCGCAGCATTGCTATGGCCGTTCCGCCTTTCTGATGAGCGGTTCGGGGGCCTATCTCTATTTTCATGTCGGGGTTGCGAAGGCGCTTTGGCAGGAAGGATTGCTGCCCCACATCATGTCCGGGTCGAGCGGCGGTTCGGTCGTCGGAGCTTTGATCAGCACCCATGTCGACGAAGAAATTCCGCCGTTTTTCAAGCCGGAGAACCTGATCATCGGCACGGATCACGACGATGAAGGGCAGGGCGGATTTCTGGGCGGGCCAAGGCAGATGCGGGCGGATGAAATTCGCCAGCGCCTGACCGACCTGCTGCCCGATCTTACCTTTCAGGAAGCCTATGAACTGACCGGTCGCCATCTCAACGTATCCATCGCGCCGGCGGAAAAGCACCAGACCTCGCGTCTGCTGAACGCCATTGCCTCTCCCAATGTCTATATTCGCGAAGCGGTCCTGGCCTCCTGCGCGGTACCGGGTATCTATCCGCCGGTAACTCTGGCGGCCAAAGATCATCGCGGGGAACGCGTGCCCTATCTGCCGAACCGCAAATGGGTCGACGGCTCGGTGACGCATGACCTGCCGGTCAAGCGGCTTGCCCGGCTCTATGGCGTCAACCATCATATCGTCAGTCAGGCCAATCCGCTGGTCACGCCATTTGCCACCGACTTCAGTCAAAAACGCAATCCGCTTTCCTCCATCCGCAACGCGACGACGGCAACGATGAAAGCATGGCTCAACGCCAATGTCGAAATCATGCAGAAGCCTCTGTCCTATTTTCCGCGCCTGAACAGCATGGCGAACATGGCCCTGTCGGTTATCAATCAGGACTATACGGGAGATATCAATATCATCCGTCCGACGATGTTCTGGGGGCCCTCCAAGATTTTGAGCAACCTGCCGATCGAGGATATTGCCGAACTGATCCAGCTTGGCGAGCGCACGACCTGGCCGAAAATCGAGATGGTCCGCACGCAGACCAAGATCAGCCAGACTCTGGACCGCATCCTGTTCGATTATGAAAATGAACTCACGCACGACCACGAATTGGTGATGAAAAGGAAAATCGCTTGAGACACCAGGACGGAACGCTGACGCTCCCGGTCGGGTCCATGGCCGCCGGAGCGAAACTGCATCTGCAGAAATGGCTGCCCGAGGATGCGCCCAAGGCGGTGATCCTGCTTGTTCACGGCTATGCCGAACATGCCGGGCGCTACCGCTATTTTGCCGAACATTGCGTGGGCAAGGGCTATGCGGTTTTTGCCATCGACCACTGGGGCCATGGCCAGTCTGACGGGACGCCCGGATATGTGCCCGGTTTTTCGGTGTTTCACGATGGCGTGGACCAGCTGGTCGCCGATGCCAGGCAGGACTTTCCGGAACTGCCGCTTCTGCTCGTTGGCCATAGCATGGGGGGATTGATCAGCGCCACCTACCTGCTGACCGAACAGTCAAAATTTGCCGCCTGTGTGCTGTCCGGGCCAGCGATCAAGGCCGCGGAAGAACCTTCCGCCGTCCTGAAGGCGATAAGCGGTTTCCTGTCCCGCTTTTTCCCCAAACTCGGCGTGATCGAGCTGGATTCGAACGGCGTCAGCCGCGATCCTGAGGTGGTCGCCGACTATCTGGCCGATCCTCTCGTCTATAACGGGAAAATGGGTGCCAGGCTGGCGGCAGAAATGCTGAACAATATGACAAGAATACAGGCCAGCGCCAGGCAGATTTCGCTGCCGGTACTGCTGCTTCACGGCGAAAAGGACAGTCTGGCCGCCGCCGACGGGTCGGTATTTCTGGAAAGCCAGATTTCCTCGACCGACAAGAAGCTCAGAATCTATCCGGAATTGTTCCACGAGATTTTCAATGAACCGGAAAAAGACAGGGTTTTGAATGATATGACCGACTGGTTGGACAAGCAGCTGGCGGCGGAAGGAGTGTAACTTGGAAGCAATCGAAATTTTCCTGACCGCTTTGGGCATCCTGATGGTGTCGCTGATTGCGGTCTATGTGCTGTTTCCGCGCACCCTTTACGGTTTCCTGCGCAACACCTTGCGGCGAAAGGGCAAGCTGACCGTCAAGTCGATCAAGGTCGGCGACATCGTCTGGCCCTATCTCGAGGGCGGTCCAGCTGATGGCGAGCCTTTGGTGCTGCTTCACGGCTTTGGCGGTGACAAGGACAATTGGGCTATGTACGCGCCCGAAATTGTCGGCAAATATCGCCTGATCGCCCCGGATCTGCCTGGCTTCGGAGAGAATATCCGGGACATAAGCCAGGATTATGACATGGTCACGCAGGCGGCGCGCGTGCGCGATTTTCTCGACGCGATGGGGATTGAGAAATGCCATATCGGTGGCAACAGCATGGGCGGATTTGTTGCGCTGCGCTTTGCGCTGGATTATTCCGAACGCCTGCTCTCGATGACCCTGTTCAACAATGCCGGGGTTGTCGGAGCCAATGAAAGCAAGCTCCAGAAAGAGGCGCAGGCAGGCAAGAACCCGCTCGAAATTCACAGCCCCGATGACGTCAAGCGGATGCTCGCGTTCGTGGCACACAAGCCGATGAAAATTCCTGGGCAATTCCGGAAGATATTCTACGAAGATTTCGCCGTCCATCGCGAGCTGCTCGACAAGATTTTCTGGACCCTGGTGGAAGATGGCACGGGCAAGCCGCTGAACGACCAGCTCGATCAGGTGAAGGCGCCGACGCTGATCATCTGGGGGCGTCATGACCAGTTGATCGACGTCAGTTGCGTGAATGTGCTCGAAGACGGCATTCCCAATGCAGAATCGGTCATTTTTGAAGATGTTGGCCATGTCCCGATGATCGAAAATCCCAAGGCAACTGCGGCAAAACATCTCGAGTTTCTTGCAAAATATTGAAATTCCCTTCAGTTTAAACAGGTTGGGCTTCCGCTAGAGGAGTCGTCGGTGGAGGGTATCTATGGAATTGAAAGTTGGATTGCTGGGCGGCGGTTCGTGGGGCACCACGGTGGCGTCTCTGGTTTCGCGCAATGCGCCGATAAAGCTCTGGGCGCGGGATCCGGAAACCGTCAGCGATATCAACAATGATCATTGCAACCGCAAATATTTGCCGGGCATAAAATTGCCGCAAGCGCTGACCGCGACGTCCGAAATCGGCGAGGCCGTGTCAGGGGCCGATGTCCTGGTCATGGGCATACCTTCCAGCAATTTCCGCAGTGTTCTGGAAGAGGCCAAACAATATCTCCGGCCTTGGGTTCCGGTCATCAGTCTGACCAAGGGCCTGGAACTGTCGACCAGCAAGCGGATGACCGAGGTTATCGAAGAGGTCCTCCCGGGCCATCCGGTCGGCGTCTTGACCGGCCCCAATCTGGCGCGCGAAATCATGGCCGGGCAGGCTGCTGCCAGCGTGATCTCGATGGAAGACGAGATCATCGTCAAGCAACTGCAGCAACTTTTCCACTCGGGGTTGTTTCGCGTTTATACCAATACCGATTTGCTGGGTTGCGAATTGGGCGGCGTGCTCAAGAATATCATCGCCATCGCAGTTGGCATGGGTGATGGATTGGGAGCGGGAGACAATACGCGGTCGGCATTGATCACCAGAGGGCTCGCCGAAATCACGCGTCTGGGCGTTGCCATGGGCGGCAAACCCGAAACTTTTTCGGGCCTCACCGGCATGGGCGACATGATTGCCACCTGCACCAGTCCGCTGAGCCGCAATCGCCATGTCGGCGTCGAACTGGGCAAGGGGCGGCCCATTGATGAAATAATCGCAGAAATGCACATGGTAGCAGAAGGCGTCAAAAGCGCGCCGACCGTGATAGCGCTGGCGAAGAAATATGGCGTAGCCATGCCGATTGCAGAGGATGTTTTCGAGGTTACCAAAGGCAACCGTTCTGCCGTGCGTGCATTTCGCGGATTGGTCAATCAATCCGCCGGAGCGGAGTCAGAGGCGGGTTGAAAATAGTCACAACCGGGCGATGTCGGCAGCCAAAATCGGAACCAGAATAGATGTCGCCGGACGAATTTGTGTCATATTCAGACAGATATTAACCAATTTGGGAGAACTATTTCGACTCAAGCGATTCTAAGATAAGCAAATTTCTGAATCAATGAAGTAAGTTACGGTATCTTTTGGGGTTTTGCTTGCATTGAAATCGGGCGTATCTTAAAAATATACTCGGAAGGCTTCGAAGTTTGTTAGGCAGTGTAACGCCGAGTATCGTTGTCAGACATGGAGTATATTATGGACTTTCGTAGTCGCGCTGCCAATGAGTTGGATCGGAATTTTTCGATCGGGGCGAATGATATGCTGGTCGAGGAACCCTCCATTTCGGAGCCGGATATTTTCTCCAAACAGTTCCGCGAAATCGAGCTGCGATTTGATCGCTCAGACGAAATATTCTGGTGCTACATGAACCAGAAATCGCGCCCGAGCTACACTTATGAACTGGGCGACGAAATCCAGCAGGTCCAGGACTGGATCCACTCCACCTATGGCCGGGAGGGTGCAAAAAGCTCTGACCCCTTGCGCTATTTTATATGCGGTTCGCGTACCCCCGGGATTTACAATCTGGGTGGCGATCTGAAACATTTTGCGGATTGCATCCGCCGTCGCGATCTCGGCGCGTTGAAGAAATACGCCCGTACCTGCGTTCACATGCAATATGAGAATAGCACCGCCTTTGGCGCGCCGATCATCACGATGGCCCTGGTGCAGGGTGATGCATTGGGCGGCGGTTTCGAGCACGCGCTGGCCTTTGACATATTGGTTGCGGAAAAAAGCGCACGACTGGGACTTCCGGAAATTCTGTTCAATCTCTTTCCGGGCATGGGCGCCTACAGCTTTTTGCGGCAGCGTCTGGGCCGCAAGGATACAGAGCGGTTCATCCTTGAGGGCAAATTGTTCACCGCCGCTGAATTATATGACATGGGTGTCGTGGACATTCTGGCAGAAGACGGGATGGGCGAAGCCGCCATCGTCGAATATACCAGAGAAAATCGTAAACGCTTCCACGCGGAACGCGCAGTTTATCGCGCCCGGAAAATTGCCAACCCCGTGAGCCTGGAAGAATTGCTGGAAATCACCGATACATGGGCCGAGACCGCTCTCTATCTCGAAGAAGCGGATGTCCGGAAGATGGAACGATTGGCAACGGCGCAGGACCGGCGCATCATGCGGTCCCTCCGTTCAGTCTGAAGACCGACTAGACCAGCGCCGCCTTGCCGGTCGGCACGTCATCCTGGTTCGCCGTCGACATTGTTTCGAGGCACCGGCCAATTTCCGCCACTTGCCCCTCGATCTTGGCGAGATATTCAAACCGCCGTTCGCTGAATTCCGCTTCGGTAATCACTTCGAGCTTCGAACATGTTTCGACCAGCAGGTTGGCGCCGACATTTGTGGCGCCGCTCTTGAAGGCATGGGCATGGAAGCGGAAATCCTCAACCGATTGATCAGCTACCGATTTCTTAAATTCGACGAGGATGTCGTTGGCATCCTCCAGATAGGCCTCGATGATGGATTGCACGAAAGCCTCGTCGCCGATCGAGAGGAGATAATCCAGTTGTGCCGGATCGACGGCCGGAGGATCGGCCTTGCTCAACCGGCCTTCGATATTGCTGACCACGCCCAGCGGATCGGAACCGATATTGCTTTCCGTACGCGTCATTTTATTGGCGGTTTGCGAAGCAATGACTTCTATCAGTTCGGTCGCCTCAATCGGCTTTGTCATCCGAAGGTCCATGCCGGCGTCCAGACATTTTTTCTCGGTTTCCTCGGTTGAATCGGCGGTCAAGCCGATGATTGGAACATGTTTGCGCGGCCCCTCGATCTGGCGCCACAACTTGCAGCACTCGATACCGCCCATGACCGGCATGTTCACATCCAGGAAGACTATTTCAAATGATGCCTGCTCGAGCTGTTCGAGCGCTTTCTCTCCGTCGTCAACCACGGTGACTTCGTGGCCAGCATTCGACAGGATCGTTTCCAGCACCATCTGGTTTGTGCGATTGTCATCGGCGATCAGCACCCGAGCCGCAGTGATTGCGGAAGGCTGGATAATGTCAGATGATTCAGCTTGTTGCCGTGTGCTTGAACCGACGAATGAACAGCCAATCTGGACCGCACTGCGGATCGCGCTGAAATCGGAACCTGCCGGAAGCAGCGTTGCGAAGGCTGCCCTGAGTTGAATATCTTTCAGATTTTTCCGTTTTCCTTCGGCCAGCAGGACAGGCGGAAGATTGGCTTCGCGGAATGCGGACCATAGCGGAGACAGGTCATCATGATCGCCGGCGATGGCTTCATCCAGCAGCGCGATATCATAAAGCTCAAGATTGCGATGTTCGAGAATTTTCTGGATGTCATCGGGATCATGATATTGCATATGGTCGATCTGAATCGGCCGGTTGTCGTCGTTGCAGATGACCGGCGCCTCAGGTTCGCGCGTCAGGGACAGGATTCGTACGCCACCCTCGTCTGCGTCGGATTGTGCAGCCTCCAGAACTTCCACGGGAAAGGACAAGGTGAATGTGCTGCCCGTGCCGATCTTGCTTTCCACGGCAATATGGCCGCCCATCTGGCCGGCCTGTTGCCGGCATATCGCCAGTCCCAGGCCGGTTCCGCCAAATTCGCTGGCGACCCTGTCATTGGCCTGTTGGAATACCTCAAAGATTTTATGCTGGGCATCGGCGGGAATGCCGGGTCCCGTGTCGGTCACCGAAGCCCACATATGCTGATGGTCATTTTCCGAGTTGAAGCCGCATCTCAACGTGATTGATCCGGCTTCCGTAAATTTCACTGCATTGCTGGCCAGATTGATGAGAATGTTGCGGACATAGTCCAGCTGCCCCGAGATGAGCTGGTCGCTGCCTGGCGCCGCCTGCAGGATGATCTTGAGCTTCTTTTCGTCAGCGGCGACCTGCATGATATCGCGGACCTCGGACAGAATGTCGACAAGGGAAAATGGTTTTGGCTCGGGCAGTTCATCGCGGGATTCCGAATGCGCGAAGTTCAGTAGCTGATTGATCAAGTGCAGCAAATGGCGACCAGCGGACACGCTGGTAGCGATCATCTGGTGCTGCTTGTCCGGCAGTTTCATGTCGAGCAGGTGGGTTCCGTAGCCGATGATGGCGTTCAGCGGGGTTCGCAATTCATGGCTGATGCTGGCAAGAAACAGGCTCTTGGCCTTGTTGGCGGCTTCGGCCTCTTCCTTGGCTTGCGAGATCTTGGTGATCAGAGTCGAGCAATAGGCCGGTATCACCACGAGCCCGACCAGCAAGCCGATCGAAAGCGACGGGCTGTTGCGCCAATAGTCGACGGTATAGATGGTCCATCCGAATGCAATCGCGGCCATCGCCGAGGCGAGATACAGCCACTTCACGCCAAAACGAAAGCCGTTGCCGAGAATCACCCACAGGAACGCCGGATAGACGGCGGCAAAGCTTTCTCCACCGATCTGGAAGAGAAAGGCGCCAGCGCCGAAATCTATGCACAGACCTATAAAACGCCGCAAGCCCGATGGCCAGGGATGGACATGATAGGCTATCGCAAGGGCGATGCTCATGACGAAATAGGCGCCAAACCCGATGATTATCCCGGGAGCGCCACCCAGAATGGCGAATGACGACCATGCAAGAATGATCAAGATGATCCGGTTCTTGATCATTTCATGTTCGCGATCGCGGACCTGGCCGTCCATGCCGCTTTTCGGATGCATGTGGCGGTTATGCGACTTGGTCGGGGCGCTCGGTGATCCGGTTAACAATCTGGCTAACCTTCTGCTGCACGACTGGATGGCTCGTTTTTATGGTCGAGGAACAATTTGCCGAGATCTTCTGCCCGTAGCGGGCGCGCAATCTTGAAGCCCTGGATTTCATCGCAACCGGAAATTCGCAACAGATCGAGCTGGGCATCATTTTCAACGCCTTCGGCCACGACACGCATGTCGAGAGCATGGGCGAGATGGGCAATGGTTCCGATGATCGCGCGATCGGCCGCACTATGCTCGATGCGCGAAATGAACGTGCGATCAATTTTGAGACAGTTGGCTGGCAGGTCTCTGAGATATTGCAGCGAGGAATAGCCGGTCCCGAAATCATCAATGGAGATGCCAACGCCATGGCTGCGAATGCGCTGCAGCGTCGCTCTGACCTGTTCATTATTGTCGATCAGCAATTCTTCAGTGATCTCGATCGTGATCTTCGACGGCTCAATGCCGTTGGCTTCGATATTTGCCAGCAATTCATCGCAGAGATTCTGATTCTGAAATTGCCTCGGCGAAACGTTGATTGCGACGCGTGGAAGATCGACGCCCTGATCCGCATAGGATTTGATTTCACGGCATACTTCTCCAATCACCCAGTTGCCGAGACTGTCCATGAGTCCGCTTTCATCGGCGACGCGGATGAACTGGATCGGCAGCAGCCGTCCCCGTTGCGGATGATCCCATCGGATCAGAGCTTCCAGGCCGACATATTCGAGAGATTTGGCATCGACAATTGGCTGATATTCGAGCGCAAACTGGCTTTTCTTGAATGCGTCCCGTAATTCGTTTTCCAGCGCCGCATCGGCTTGAGCGATTTCGTTCATGTTTTCCGAGAAAAACCGATGACAGTTGCGGCCATTGGCCTTGGCATCATACATGGCAAGGTCCGCCATGCGCAGAACTTCTTCATATTCGTCGCCGTCGCTGGGGATCAAACTCACACCAACCGACGCGCTGATGACCTGGCCAACACCGCTAATCGCATAGGGTTCGTTGATTGCCTTCAAAATTTTGGAACAGCGCGAATTGATGGAATCAATATTTTCAAATTTGGTCAATATGACCGCGAACTCGTCACCGCCGATACGTGCTGCAAAATCCTCCGGACCGATGACCTTTGAAAGGCGATCCGCGACTTCGCGCAAAAGCGCGTCGCCGCTATGATGGCCGCGGGTATCGTTGATGATCTTGAAGCGGTCGAGATCCAGCAGCAAGAGCGCCGCCTGGCTTTTCGCCTTCTTGCAATTCTCGATCGTGGATTTGACATTCTCGGCAAGCAACACGCGATTGGGAAGTCCTGTCAGCATATCGTGCAATGCCAGATGGGTCCGGTGCTCCTCGGCAAATTTCCGGGCCGTTATGTCAACGGCGGTCGTCAGAACGCCAATCGTTTCGCCCTTGTGGTTCAGCAGCGGCGACTTGTTGCAATGGAAAATCAGGTCGACCCCGTCGCTGGTGATTTTCTCTTCATAATGCGGAATGGCCAGACTGGATTTCAGAACAAGGTCGTTGCGGCGCCGGGTATTGGCCGCCAGAGTGGGTTCGAAATTGTCGGCAAAATCCGTTCCCACCATTTCATCCGGGTCCTTGTCGAACAGGGCGGATTGATAGGCGTTGGTAAACAGGCACTTTCCCGAACGGTCGGTCGCGTTGATCATGATCGGGATCGTGTCGATGATCTGTTCAAGCATGCTTTTGCCCGAAGGCGGTTCGCTTGAGGCTGTCGTATCGAAAGCGGCATGTTTGCGCCCAATTTCCGAAGCGCGCTTGCGCAGGGTCACGCTTTTCTTGCTCTTGGTCAGCAGCGACAGGGCGCGACTGCAGAATTCGACATGTGAAACCGGGCTCTGCAAGAAATCGGTCGCGCCTGCATCAAGAGCGGCAATCCGGCATTCGCGGTCCTGGTGCGCGGTGATGACGATAGCGGGAATTTCGCTGGCGCCGGGCATGATCCTGACTCGCCGGATGAATTCCGCACCATTCATCTGTGGCATGCGATAGTCGACCACCATCAGGTCCGCTTTGTTGTCGCGCAGCCAGTGCAAAGCCTCAACGGGGTCCGCATAGGTGACGGCGGAATATTTTTCCCCCATCAACGTCACAAACTGGGCATAAATCCTCAGATTGGTTGGCCGATCATCGACAATTAATACACGCGTGCTCATGTTCAAAGGCTCTACATGCCGATGTTCAAGATAAGGTTAACATCTATTGATGCGGCCATTTTCCCAATTTCGTCTAAATTCCGGAGCCTGTGTTGCGGCCGGAACCCGCTGCCGGCGCTCGACAGGCCGCTGTCTTCGGCCGTTTCGTTGACCCCGGACGATTGCGGTTTTTCGCGAAGCAGGTTCGAATTTTCGGAATAGACGAAATGGCGTGCAGAATCGGATGGATTTTCGGACGGTCATTGGTCGGGAAGAGAGGATTCGAACCTCCGGCCCCTGCGTCCCGAACGCAGTACTCTACCAGACTGAGCTACTTCCCGATCCGTTTGCATTTCCACGCACAAAGGATTTGATTGCCGGCTTATATGACAGAGGGATTTGCGGTTCAAGTCATTGGTCGCCATCAGCGCCGGAACGGATGGAACAGGAATGACGGAATAATGGACCGAAACAAAACAGGTCGGTTGAGCATGGCTGCCGACGCGTCTAGCGTTGCTGCAGACGCAATTGGAGAATGATCGCTTGATTCCCGGACAGCATTATGAACAGCAATACCTCGATCTTATGCGGCAAATCTGGACGCAAGGGGACGAGCGGATCGATCGAACCGGGGTGGGAACGCGCGCCATTTTTGGCGTGACGATGCGCTTCGATCTCGCCGATGATGCGGTCCCGTTGCTCACCACAAAGCGCGTGTTCTGGAAAACAGCGGCCCGCGAAATGCTCTGGTTCCTGACCGGCGATACCAATATCCGCGCGCTGGTGAAGCAGAAGGTGCATATCTGGACCGACTGGCCACTCGCCAAATATCGCAGCGAA
>Ga0075467_10004186_pt1 | contig 10781 bp, 7 predicted proteins | sample DEB08_DNA_9_FD_75067 | JGI IMG/M metagenome (GOLD analysis project Ga0075467, IMG submission 75067) | Aqueous microbial communities from the Delaware River and Bay under freshwater to marine salinity gradient to study organic matter... | ecosystem: Environmental > Aquatic > Marine > Coastal ...
AGACACAGGTTCGTCAATTACCTCTCCACTTTCAGGAATGTTGTTAACGTTAACCTGCTGACCTATTCCAAGTAAATAGCCATTATCCAAAGGATGTAAATAGCTAGAAAATCCAGGGATTTCTAATGCACCTAACACCCTTGGGGCGTTAGGATCCGCTAAATCGATTACATAAAGTGGGTCTATCCTTTCGAAGGTGACAATATATCCTCGGTCTCCCAGAAATCGGACGGCATAAATATCTTCACCAGGTTTACCGATAGGCTCTGGGGATGAGTCATTGGGCAATGTAGCCAACATAGCTAACTCATTGCCTTGCTGATTTAAGATTGAAAGTTTATGTTCAGGCTCACCAGAAGTGTAATCAGTGGTCACAATACGTAAGTGATCATTTTGTTCACTTAAACGCAGATTAGCCGCTCCTCGCCAACCAATAATACCGTCTACGTTTCCTGTTGCCTGATACGTCAAATTTGCGTCTAACGACACTTTATGCAAAACAGTTTTATTATCCACAGATGCACTGAGATACAAGTTTGCCTCTGACATATATATCATATTCGCTGCAGAGCTAATGCAGCTTGATTGAATGTCATTCGGGTCAGTTAAACTAATCCTGCTTACAGTCAAAAGATGGGCATACCCATCTTTCTCATTAGCCTGAGCGGGTATGACGCAGTCTTTAGTTGAGTTCAGAGGCGTGCCTTCGTCGCCATTCCGATAGATCTTTGGCATAAGCCCCGAATTAGGCGTATCCAAAATTATTAAATAGTTGGCCAGCAACTCTTCTTCTGTTGTTGCATTAGGGTTAAGCCCCTCAACATAGGCAGTATAACTAGTCACTAGATAGAGATCATCGCCTATGCGACGACTCGATACCATCGCACCATCTATCTTAATATTGCTCACCGTGGATGGGTTACTCGGTAAAGAAGTATCATATATATCTAAAGTTAATTTCTGCTCATTTGGCGACCAAGGCTCTGGGGCAATGGAGAGAGCATCAATAGCATAAAATTCAACATTGGCACTCAATACTGCTAATCTATCATCATGCTGATACATGCCTCCTATATTCGAATTTTCATCCAAAAGAGGTAACTCAGCCACTGAATTTAACGAAAAATCATTTTGCCTCTCTAACACTCTCACCTTTGACTGAGACACGCCTTCCTTAAGCCACTGCTGATAAGCAGCCAAATACAATATGTTGCCATCATATTCTACACGGTCTGCTTCATCGACCCCAGATTCTTGAGTGTTGGTAGTAGAAAAACTGGCACTGGCACTATCTTGGCTTACTGTTGGTACTGCCACCCCTTCTTTAGACGTCTTGGCATAATCAAATGCCGCCGAGTAAATACCATTTTTGATAAAACGGCTAACAGACACTTCACCCGCCCTAACCAAGGGTCCATCAAATGTAGTTGCCGAGTTAAGCTGTGGCGCTTCGGTAGGTCTTTCATTTACAGATTCGACAGCGACTTGTGCAGTGTCATCTGAACAAGCTGTTAATACAAAAACGATCATCAATATGATTGCTAAACACAACCTGTTACTAATATTATTCGTTTGGGCTTGAAGCATGCTCAAATACCTTTTCATATAAATCTTATAATTTATTATAATCATTTGAAGCTATTATTTATGCGTAAATATGGATCTAATTGTGAATAATGGTAACCCAGTGTCAAGCCCTACAAAAACTCTGCTAGGCTACGCACATCATTAATATCAAATGTTTTGTTAAGTACACAGCGTTTTTTTACTCACCTTCTTATGTAAGTGTGTCTCGGGAACAATACTAGTCTGTTGTGAAGATGGAGCATGTATTAAGACAAGTAGCTGGTAACTTGGTTTAGCATTTGGAGTAGGCGTTAAAGCCAGTTCACTGGTGGATAGAGACGATATTCCGTTAGTGATATTGCCTGACATTGCCTGACATTGCCTAGTACGCAGAAAAAGCCTATTTTGATAATGGTGAGCTAAGCCATCAATGACGGTATTCGAGAACATTATTTTTTATCAAGTGGCGAATGGCAACTCATATCTCAGCAAGATATCAGTCATGTTCATCTGGGCCAGCAGGTAGGTCTGGATTACAGTTATAGATGGTTATGGCATGATTTTCAATTAGGATTGCGCATAAGCACTGATTGGAAAAATGCAGATTTGATTGACTATTATTATGGTGTTTCACAAAGAAATACCGAGCTTTCCGGATTTTACTTTAAAGGCAAATCAGGATGGCAAACTTATATGTCAATCAATGCTCAAAAGCCCATTAACGAAAACTAGCCATGGTTTAGCTATCGTAAATAGGACTGTTGATTGGCATCAAGGAGACTGCTATGTAACCGATGGAAAATTGGGAGGTGCTTAATTTGTTATGAGCTTGCCCAGCCCTTTCAACTAAGATTATCAAGAATACCTTTTCGACTAATCTCACCGCAGACGTGACGTAAATTGAATCCATAAATATATGGGTTTTTATCTCCAGCATAACAATAATGCAGATTAAAGTTTTTTAGTTCAGTTTTTGTACTGGTGATTTTATATAAATATTCAGTTTGCGACTCGGTAAAACCTTGAACCTGCCCCGAAATTTCATTTCTAAATTTGGCGAGTTGCTGATTATCAATGGTCATAGATATGCCATGCATCCACTGTGAAGTCGTCGTTTGCATATCCGACAACCAAAGTTGCACCAACGCACTGCGCAAAATCATTATCAAAGCCAAAATTTCGAACGTCACTACAAAAAAACGCAACATATATTATGTCTCAAAAACCATCTACTGATATAAGGATTTTATACATTACGTGATGATGGCAACGTAAACATCCCCCAGAGTTATACCTTCGGATAACCACGAATAACCATCCTTGAGTTATGATATGCGTATAAGAAAGACTGACTGGGATCAAGCACGGCAGTAAACATGCTGATATACTCTACAAGCTATCAGTCTGTTGAACTCTCAACATCTGTCTTTTTGATATACCAAGGACATACCATGAGTGAGCGAATTCCCGTAAAAAACATCTCACCCGTAAAAGTACACTACCCAGATAAAAACAAACATGGCAATTCCTATACTCCTCGCAGCAGAATATACGTACGAGCGGTCACAGGCATGTTGGAAAATATCCGTCGCTTTTTTGGACTGTTTTTTTTAAGTGGTTTTGCACTTCTACCTTGGCTCCAGTTTAATGGCAGCCAAGCAGTGTTACTCGATTTCGGTGCACAGCGTTTTAAAATATTTGCCTTAACACTATGGCCACAAGATTTGACGTTATTCGCATGGATTTTAATAGTGGCCGCCTTTGCGCTATTTTTTGTAACCACCTTTGCCGGGCGTGTTTGGTGTGGTTTTATGTGTCCGCAAACTACCTGGACTTTCTTATATATCTGGTTTGAGGAAAAGATTGAAGGCAGTCGCAACAAACGAATGAAGCTAGATGAAAGAAAAATGGACTTTGACAAGCTATGGCGTAAGACCCTAAAACATTTCACTTGGGTTGGGATTGCTTTGCTGACCGCATTAACTTTTGTTGGTTATTTCACACCGATTGGCTCTTTATTTGTAACATTTTTCACTTTTTCAAGTGGTTTTTGGGCAGTCTTCTGGGTGCTATTTTTCACACTTTGTACCTATGGTAACGCTGGATGGATGCGCGAAATCATGTGTACCCACATATGTCCCTATGCACGTTTTCAATCCGCTATGTTCGACAAAGACACCTTTACTGTTGCGTATAACACTGCTCGTGGGGAACAACGTAGACCCAGAGGACAAAAAGTCAGCCGTGAAGAAAATCAAGCCAAAGGCTTAGGTGATTGTATTGATTGCAACCTATGTGTGCAGGTTTGTCCGACTGGAATAGATATTCGCAACGGTTTGCAATATGAATGCATAAATTGCGGGGCCTGCGTTGATGCCTGTAATGGTGTTATGGAAAAGATGAACTATCCCAAAGGTTTGATTAGTTTTACTTCAGAAACAGAATTAGCAGGCGGTAAAACAAAAATATTTCGACCTAAATTAATCGGTTATGGCATTGTTTTATTATTAATGTCGGGGCTGTTGGTATTCGACATAGCAACGAGAAAACCTTTGGAAATAGACATTATAAAAGACAGGGTACCTATGTACCGGGAAACAGGTAATGGCCTTATTGAGAATGTATTTACCTTAAAAATTCTGAATAAATCTCAATACACCCAGCGCTATCATATATACATAGATAATCTTGAAGGACACACCTACATTGGTGAAGATGAAGTAACAGTTTCTGGAGGTGAGGTGTTCAATTTACCTCTGAGTATCGCCATCAATCCAAATAAATTAACCCAAGAGTCCACTGCATTTAGCTTCAGAGTTGAATCAATTGATGCTGAAAACACCCCAGTGACCGTTCAAGAAATAAGTAAATTTTTGTACCCTAATTTGTGAATACTTTCAATTTTTCGGAACTCACGCCTGATTTGATACTCGACGCCATAGAATCACAAGGCATGCTAGTTGAGTCTGGATTATTGACACTTAACAGCTACGAAAATAGGGTTTATCAGTTTATTGCTGAAGATAAAAAACGCTATGTTGCCAAGTTTTACCGACCGCAGCGCTGGAGCCAGACCCAAATTCAAGAAGAGCATGATTTTTCTATTGAATTGGCATCCCACGCTATCCCTGTAGTTGCACCGCTGGTTTGCAACACGCAAAGTCTGCATGTTTACAAAGGATTTTCCTTTGCACTTTTCCCTTCAGTCGCTGGGCGGCAGTTTGAAGTAGACAATGTAGATCACCTTGAATGGATGGGCAGTTCTATCGGTCGTATACATAGGGTTGCTAAAAGTCGCCACTTCAAACATCGACCTACTATGTGTATCGAAGAACATTTACTTACCCCTTTGCAACAGTTGCAAAATAGTTCTCTGATCCCTTCTAGTTTGCACACGGCATTTTTCACTATTTTACAGCAAGTAGTCGATTTAGCTCAATCGCTTTACGTCAGCACAAATAACATTAGGCTTCATGGCGATTGTCACTCTGGTAACATATTATGGCGCGATGGCCCCACCTTTGTTGATTTAGATGATTGCAGAAGTGGTCCCGCGATCCAAGATTTATGGATGATGCTGTCAGGTGACAGGCAACAGCAGTTGATTCAAATAAATACCCTAGTCGAAGCTTATGAAGAATTTTGTGACTTTGATATGAGTCAGTTAACATTAATAGAACCCTTGCGTGCCATGCGTATGGTGCACTACATGGCTTGGTTGGCAAGGCGCTGGCAAGACCCTGCTTTTCCACAAGCGTTTCCTTGGTTCATCGATGTCAAGTATTGGGAACAACAAATACTTGGGCTGAAAGAGCAATTCTTGGCACTTCAAGAGCCGGCATTAACACTGTAAATAGCGACTAAAACTCACGTCTCCCTCATGTGAACCCAATTTTCTGGATCTGGTGTTTATAATCAATCTCAGTTCAAATTGTGTGACTGTCAGTTAAACAATATTTTATACATGTGGATCAATTAGTAAGCATGTTTAATTCAAACTATTCAAAAAAACACAAAGTCAAAACGCGCTTCTTAACAGGTCATTAATGGGCGGTAAGGATATCAAGCATATATGATATACCTGCGAACAACATCAATGTATTACCCGCTAGCTTGCCAAGCCCTATCTAGATTTTGAAATGAACGTTTATTGATAACTGAGAAGTCATAACGCGAAGATGAGGTTAGGATTCGAATACTAAAATGCCCAATAACCTGACTCAACACACCTACGCCATCCTTTTAAATAAAAGTGTAAACCATGTTTTCTAAATGATTAAATATTCAATAAATGGCACATTGTTAGTTATATTTTTATATGTCATGTAAAATTATCACTATTATTAACATCGCTTTACAAAGTCCTATCGGATTTTTTTGATAGCTATGCTAATCTGCGAATAATTCTGAAATAAGTTGTGAGACGTTATGAAAAAAATATTATTGTTACTCAGTATAGTTTTATTGCTACCTTTACAGGCCTGCGCTCAAGAAAAGTGGCGCGAAGGCACACATTACAAAGTCATACTGGAACAAGCGACTGAGAAAAAAGAAGTCTTGGAATTCTTTTCTTTTTGGTGCCCCCATTGCTTTAACTCTGAACCTCTTGTTAAAGCAATCAAAAGCAAATTGGCTGATGATGTTGAATTCAAAAAAGTACATGTGAATTTTATGGGCTTTGCTAGCAAACAAACCCAAGATAACGCCACCAGAGCTATGATGGTGGCTAAAGCGTTGAAAAAAAGTGATGTGCTGAATCAAGCCATATTTCAATATATTCACGTCGCCCGCTCATCTATAACCGATATGAAAGATTTGAAAAACATATTTATTGTGAATGATGTTGAGCCTGAAAAATTTGACAAAATGGCCTCTAGCTTTGGGGTAGACAGCATGCTGCAAATGAATAATAAAGCCATTCAAAAATATCGTAAATACGTGAGTAGCGTGCCAAACTTTATTGTTAACGGCAAATTCCAAGCAACGTTCACGCGTGATATGAACCAAGCTGACATGGTTGATTTAATCGTATTTTTGTCAAATAAACAATAATTCAAACTGAGTAGAAATATTAAATATTTAGCCGATTGTTTTCCAATTGGCTTTTTTAATTCAAAATTATAAATAAACTTTAAGAGGGTTTTTATGCGCAGGTCATTTTTAATCGTGTTTTTATTTTTAACTTCATTTAATACCTTGGCACAATCAAAGTGGCAAGAAGGTACTCATTATAAAGTGATCGCTCAGAAGGCTAGCGCTAAACCCATAGTGCAAGAAGTTTTTTCATTTTGGTGCCCCGCTTGTAACGCATTTGAAACCATAGTGCCGCAAATTAAGCGCGCGCTCCCTCCAGGCATACCCTTTCAAAAGGTACATGTTAATTTTAATGGCAGCACATCTAAAGACACACAAAATGATGCAACAGCAGTGATGTTGGCCTCAAAAGCGCTAAAAACCGATGCACTGTTCAATAAAGCGTTATTCAATACTATTCATCAAAAAAGAACAAAAATAACCAGCAAGGCTGACATCCTTGCAGTGTATGCGGCGACGGGATCAGACGCCCTTAAGCTAGAAAAAATGATGTCTAGTTTTGGTATTCGTAGTCAGGTTGCCAAAAACGACAAAATTGCTCGTGGTGTAAGAAGTGTACCTACCATCATTATCAATGAAAAATACCAGGCTATATTCACCCGCGATATGACCCCAGATCAATCTGTTGAGCTTATCAGCTGGTTAGTTAAGCAGAGATAACGTAAAGAGCGCTGAACTAAATAGGACATGGCATACGTCATTAGGCAGAGGTAAAAAAGTCCAATATGTTGTTTATCTTTATCTCTGTTACCTTGTTGCACTATGCGTTGACAAGCTTTATTAATTGACTAAAACAAGCCCATTTGTTGGCTGGTCATGTCTTCAAAAGATAATCCTATGAAGGGCAAAATGCCTTCGGCAATAGGTTTGATTTGTTTATCTACGTAGTGGTCGTAATCTATTTGGCTGGTGATGTATTCTATTGGTTGTGGGCCATTAATAGTGATGACATAAGCTATCCAGCCTTTGTGCTGATATCTGAGTGTTTTACCTAAAGCTGCATTTTTTTGATCAGCCAACCTTGCTGCCTTTACATGAGGCGGTATGTTTTTTACATACAAATCTAACTTACGGCGAATTCGTTTGCGGTATACCAGTTGCTCGTTAAGCTTGCCTGAACGAGTATCTTCGATTATTTGCAGTAAATAATCGTGGACCTTATGCCCTGCAAAGACCATTTTGTATAATGTAAGCTGAAAGCCTTTAGCTAATTGCGTCCAATCTGAACGAACAGTTTCCAAACCTTTAAAAACCAGTTTTTCCCCATCTTTGGTGGTTTTTAAGCCTGCATAACGTTTTTTGCTACCGAGTTCTGAGCCACGAATAGTCGGCATTAAAAACTGACTAAAATGCGTTTCAAACTCTATCTCTAAATCACAATCGAGCTGATGCTCTTGTAGAATATTGTCTTGCCATTTTTGGTTAATTTCACAAACAAGAGATTGACCGATGTCAGAGGCTTGTTGATCTGATATCTCTGCGTCTAGCCAAACAAAAGTCGAATCAGTGTCACCATAAATAACTTGGTACCCCGCGTCTTCAATCCATTTTGCTGTAGTTTGCATAATGTCATGACCACGCATAGTAATAGAGCTAGCTAAACGTGTGTCATAAAACGGGCAACCACCTGAGCCTAGTACCCCATAAAAAGAGTTCATCAGAATTTTTATAGCCTGACTACGAGCAGCATCTTGGTTTTTCTTAGCTGCATCGCGCTGTTGCCAAAGTGAGGTAATAATATCCGGTAAAAAGTGTTTGTCTCGACTGAATTTAGCCCCGCGGTAACCTTCAATGGCCTGTTCTGGAGACATTAAACCTTCCACTAAGCCCAATGGGTCAATTTTAAAGGTGCGCATGATGGACGGATATAGGCTCTTAAAGTCGAGTACCAATACATGTTTATATAAGCCAGGCTTAGAACTCATCACATAACCACCAGGGCTGGCTAAACCACCATCTTCTGGTCTGTTAGGTGCGATATAACCTGCTCGATGAAGTTTGGGTAGATACAAATTAATAAAAGCAGCCACCGAACCACCCATTCTATCCAACTCAAGCCCTGTTAGCTGGCTACGTAACGTTAAAAAATCCATGACTTTGGTGTATTCAAAAATATCTAACACCAACTGACAATCTTGTAGGTTATATTCTGCTAGCTTGACTTTATTATATTGAAAATCATGTTCAATTTGGGCCAGCCGATCGTCAACGTCTTCGGTCTTTTTACCTACCCCTAAAAGGGTTTGAGCAACATTTTCTAAGCTAAAACTGTCAAACTGATAGGTTGCAGTTTTTAATGCGTCTATGCCGTCAATAATCACTCGACCGGGCATAGAGACAAAACCCTGATCCACTTCATTCCTGGCATCTCGCCATAAAATAGGTTGATTATCCCGCCCCAAAGACAATTCAACTTTATGCAAAGCGGCCCGTTGAATCAGCAAACGAAAGTCAAAATTAACCACGTTCCAGCCAATGATAATATCGGGATCGATTTGACACACTTGAATAACAAACTGCTGCAACAACGCCTTTTCATTGTCTAACCAGTGGATCCAGTCTGCTGCTGCTTGTGCCTTGCCAATCATCAATACACACTTATAGGTATCGCTGGCTAAACCAATTGAGAACAACTCGCCATCTTCACTGCATTCGACATCAATAGATAACAGGCTAAAACTTGGCACGAACTGACAGGGTTTACACTGAATATCTGTTATTTCTGTTGGCTTATGTGCCACTTGCTTACCAGAAAAAGTGGCACTGCCATAAACAAAACGTTCCATCAAGTAACGCTCGGTTAAACGTATATCATCCTCAAAACAGTTAATGTGGTTCTGTTTAAGCAGTGTTTTTGCTTTATACAGTGAGTTGTTTCTATCAAAGTAGATACCGCCCACGTCTTGATGCTCAAACGTTTTTAACGCTAAGGGTTTGTAGTGATGTTCAATGCCACTTTTTTTTAATATTTGCGATGCTTGCGCCTGATCTTTTTGATCAATAAAAAACACCCCTTGTTGCGCTGTCGATGTCCCCTTTACTACGCTATTTTCAGTAAGGAACCAGCATTCAATATAAGTTTTACCTTGGCGTTCTATACTGCGAGCGGTAAGAATAAATCCCTCTAAGGAGACTTGCATAAGTGGCGATTCTAAAAATATAAGTGACGGCAAGGTAAGGGTAATTGTAAAAGATAGCAAGCCATAATAAAGACATTCAGCAACGCTAAATATCTCTATCAAAGGCTCACAATTTGTTTAGTCTGCTAAATCAGAATTGATGGGCTTTTGGAGGCTATAGGCTTGATTTCGCTTAACTGCATTATGAATCCAGGTCTGGCAGCGAATAAGAATGATACAATTATCCTATACACATTGCTGCCAGCCTCATATTTTAGCGATGTTGTGATATAAATTCACCCACCCAATTCAAATCACATCGACAACATAATGTAACCTTGCTTATTTGCTGATGTTGCGGCCCAAACGAAGATAAATGATAAGCAAAAAGTAGAATAAGTATTGAGCACTCAAACCTAGGTGTTTATGTGTCTTTAATTTTCAACATAAAAAATGGGTACATCTAAACGCTTCTAGAACACCCTTGAGCCAAATAAGAACAGAGTATTCCCTTGCATAAAATTATAGTTCTTCACGTGTAAACACCAACACATTACCCTGACTCTTTTCAGTGGAAAACTGATATCCGGCAGAATCGAATTGTTGCAATTGACTAACCTCAGTTAACTGGTTTTGTAATATATACCTAGCCATCATGCCCCTGGCCTTTTTAGCGAAAAAGCTGATCACTTTATACTGCCCGTTTTTACAATCTTGAAATACAGGAGTGTAGATTTCAGCGTTAAGAGCATTAGGATTAACGGCTTTAAAATATTCATTCGAAGCCAAGTTAACCAACACATTGTCACCTTGGGTAGCGATTGCTTCATTTAACTTGTGGCTAATACGTTCACCCCAGAACTGATACAAATTTTTGCTTTCGCCTATGTCCAGTTTGGTACCCATCTCTAAACGATACGCCTGCATCAAATCCAGTGGACGTAATACACCATATAAGCCCGATAAAATACGTAAGTGTTGCTGAGCAAATTCGAAGTCTGC